>ERZ1047985.397-NODE-397-length-34692-cov-6.084938_pt1 | contig 34692 bp, 27 predicted proteins | sample MGYA00383097_ERZ1047985 | MGnify/ENA primary metagenome ERZ1047985 (study PRJEB29581, sample SAMEA5548367) | metagenome | biome: marine; feature: coastal; material: water | depth 50 m | study: Short-term variability in the microbial, nano- and picoplankton...
TCGTGATCATCATGTCCTTCGTGATCGTCATGCGCCTCGTGATCATCATGTCCTTCGTGGTCATCATGTCCGTCGTGGTCGTCATGCGCCTCGTGGTCATCATGTCCTTCGTGATCATCATGCTCTTCAAACAAAACCCCTTGTCGGAAGGGTAATTTTAGGGTGCCTTCTACTTCAAAAAGTTCGGTTACAACGGCATCTTCTGCCAATGTCTCTATTGCGTTTTTCATCCATGGTGTGAGGCTGGCACTTACCCAAAAGACCACGTCAGCGTTTTGCAAAGACGCTGCTTCTGAAGGGCGAAGGTTGTACTCATGTGGGCTTGCTCCAGCGGGGATAATGAGATTTGGAGTTCCAACACCTTCCATCACACGGGCCACTAATGAGTGTACCGGCGCGATATCAACGGCCACTTGGGGCGCTTCGGCGATACTCATCCCAGCTGAGAGGGACATAATTGAACAAAGGGCAAAGGTTTTACTAGACATTTTCGATCTCATGTGATTTTATAACATTACATTTTATAGGCGGGAGTATTTCATTTGGCAAGACCTAATGATGCGGAAAAAGAAAAATCATCTCATCCGGTTGGTTTCGAAGCACATGATCACGCAACATGCGTGCATACCGCGCTGCAGGTTGCAGACGCGCACTGCGCTGCTAAGGGGCTGCGCTTTACATCTGTTCGACGTAAGGCGCTAGAAATTTTGTTGCAAGAGCACCGAGCGCTTGGCGCTTATGATTTACTTGAAATTCTCCGTGAGGAAGGCTTTGGCTCGCAACCGCCCGTGGCATATAGGGCAATTGATTTTTTGGTTGGGAACGGGTTTGCTCATAAGGTGGAAAAACTGAATGCATTTGTCGCATGTAGTAAGCCGGGCGAATCCCATTCACCGGCATTTATGATATGCCGAACCTGTGATTTGGTGGTTGAGGCAATTTCTGGTCCGGCGCGGAGTATGATTGGTAAAGCAGCAAATAAAGTAGGATTTAAGATTGAGAAAAGTGTCATTGAGGTTGAGGGCATCTGCTGCTCCTGTGCAGAGCAAGCAAACGCGTGAGCCTTATTGAATTAAAAAACCTAAGTGTTGCATATGGCTCTAATGTAGTCTTGCGTAATGTTTCTCTGGCAATAAGTCAGGGGGAAATTCTAACGATTGTGGGGCCCAACGGATCGGGCAAAACCACACTTTTTCGTGCATTGATTGGATCAGTAAATCCTGCGTCTGGCAGGATTACCCGCAAAAGTGATTTGAATATTGGATATGTTCCTCAAAGGCTTCACATCGGAACAACCTTGCCAATTACAGTAGAGCGGTTTTTGCGTATTCAAAGAAACAGCTCTTGGCAATCTTGCGTGCAAGCTTTGGAGAAAGCTGGAATTCGAGAGCTTGCACAAAAGCAGGTGTCTGACTTATCTGGAGGACAGTTTCAACGAGTGATGCTGGCGAGCGCTTTGTTAACTCAGCCGAACCTTTTGCTGCTGGATGAGGCCACGCAAGGGCTTGACCAACCCGGTTCGGCAGATTTTTATCGTCAGATAGAAAAGGTTCGCAAAGAAACCAATTGCGCAGTTGTTATGATCAGTCACGAATTACATGTTGTGATGAGTGCGTCAGATCGGGTTATCTGCCTTAATGGGCATATTTGCTGCCAAGGCACCCCTGAAATCGTTACCTCAGACCCTGAGTATCGGGCGCTTTTCGGAACCGGAACAGGTGGTCAACTTGCGCTGTACCGGCATCATCATGACCATGTACATGATGAGAACTGCGACCACGATCACTCAAAAATATCGGAACAATAATGAGCTTGCTTGATGATTTTATGGTACGAGCCATATTGGCCGGCATCGGCGTGGCCATTGCCGCAGCCCCCTTGGGCAGCTTTGTTGTTTGGCGGCGCATGGTCTATTTTGGTGACGCAACGGCCCATGCTTCCATTCTTGGCGTGGCCCTGTCCCTTGCGCTTGAACTTTCGGTTTTTTTGGGTGTTGTAATGGTGGCTTTAGCCATGGCGATAGCTGTCACGCTGCTGTCTCGGCGAGAATACGCAATGGAAATATTATTGGGGGTCCTTTCCTACAGCGCTTTAGCCTTTGGGTTAGTGGCGGTTTCCTTTATTTCGGGGGTAAGGATCGATCTGATGGCATATTTATTCGGCGATATTCTGGCAGTGTCGCGGGCGGATCTTGCGGTTATATGGCTCAGCGCTCTGGCGGTTGTTGGACTTATCGCTTACCGGTGGAAAGCATTGCTAATTTCTACGCTCAGTGAAGAGTTGGCCCATGCTAATAAGATTGATCCCAAACGCGAACAACTGATCTTAACGCTCACGCTTGCAATCACAGTGGCGTTGGCCATCAAGGTTGTCGGCGCATTGTTGATTGCGGCAATGTTGATCATTCCTGCCGCCGCGGCCCGCCCGATTTCGCGCACACCGGAAATGATGGCTGTACTTGCAGCCGTGATTGGAGCTAGCTCAGCGCTTATCGGGCTGTGCTTGGCCTATGTGATAGACACGCCTGCCGGTCCGTCTATTGTATGTGTCGCGGCATTCAGTTTTGCAGCAACGAACCTTGTCAGCCTAGCTTCTAAAAGATGATAACGGATTTTTGAACTTTATTGCCATGTAGGGTTTTGCGGGGATACGTAGCCCATTCAAGTTAGAGCAGAGATACCACAACGGCCCTAGACAACGCAGGTTAATAGAAGCACTATTTCACTGTTTTGGTCTGTCAGGAAAAGCCTTTTATGGTTAATACTTCCTCTCAATTGAGGGTTATCGTTCTGTCAAAAGGGGAAATCACATGAACCGCATGTTGAATGCTATGGCTTTATGGTTTGCCAGGGTGCCTAATGTCTGTCGGCCCTACCGTTACTATATTCTGGCCCTTGCATTTATTGGCAGCGTTGGCTTGGGACTGGGCATTCGACATCTAGAAGTGGATCAAAGTATCGATGCGTGGTTATCCGACGATAATATCGCGGTGCAAGCATTGGATGATTTTCGGGCCCAGTTTGGTTCTGATGATGGGTTATTTTTAGTTTATCGTGCCAAAGATGGCGATGTGTTTTCACCTAAATCACTATCTTTGCTCCGTGACTTAACAGACCAAATAGACAACTGGGATAGATTAGAGCCTGCAGCATTAGGCGTGCAAGACGCCGTTTGGAAAGACCTTGATCACATTTTGCGCGTTCAAACTTTGGCCAATTTACGTTATCAAGAAAACACACCCGAAGCGATGGTTTCGCGAAGGCTGCTTCCCAAAGATAGTGAGGTCAGCAAAGAGATTGCCGAGGCAACCCGTGCCCGCGCTTTGGATCAAGATAATATTGCGCTGCAGATGTTTTCTGAAAATCAAGAATTTGGCGCTTTGGTGATCACCACAGATTTTGGGGCTGAGCCAGTGCTTGACGCAGCGCAAGGCGACCTTGATTTAGAGGCCGAGGATGAATTTGAACTGGCTTTTGATGATTTTGCGCTGGAAGTGGACGAAACGGCTATTGTCCAAGACGTAGAATTTATTGAAGTGCAACCGCAAACATATCTGGCCTTTATCACTGCGCTGAAGGCAATTTACAATCAAGACCAGTTTGCTGATCAATTCGAATTTTACCCGATTGGGATGGCGGGTATGATGGAAAGCTCTATGGACATTATGATCCAGTCCGGCCTTTTGCTCGGGATTGGCGTTGTTCTACTTGTGGTTCTTTTATGGACATTATTCCAAACTGCGGCCGCAGTGATTTGGCCCGTTTTATGTATTGTTGCAAGCATGGTTTGGGTGGTCGGTGGTATGACCTGGCTGGGCATACCGACCTCACAACTGTTGGCCTTGTCGGCAATGCTTGTTTTGGCTGTCGGGGTGGCTGATTGCGTACATGTCATGAGCGAGTACCTTTATTACAGGCGCGAAGAATTGAACCATGAAGAGGCCCTGAGCAAGTCTTATGAGAAAACTGGCGTTCCTATTTTGCTAACCACTTTAACCACCATGGCAGGAATGGGCGCGATCGCCTTTGGCGGAATTGGCCAATTTGTTGTGTTTGGAATAACCTCGGCAGCAGGGGTGTTCGCTGCCTTTGTTTTCACCCTTTTTGTGCTGCCATCTCTTTTAGAGCTTTGGCATCCAAACCCAGGAAAGGAAACTACTGCACCCACCTCATTGGTGGGGAAAATCTGGCACATTGCGACCTTACCCTTTCGATTGCTTTTTATTGTGTTCAGAAAAATTGGCTTGAGTTGGTTGTTTACGGCGGCTTGGCTGCCCCCACTCTTGGCCCGTATTCCCAAATTTTCCTTTCAGTTTAGAGGGCTGATCATCATCGTATTCACCCTTATTTTTGGGATATGCCTTTATGGTGCCAGCAAAGTAAAAATTGACTCTAACCTTGTCGATCTCTTTCGGGAAGGGACACCCTTGCGGATTACCTATGAGATTGTCGACACCCATATGGCAGGCACCTCATCTATGGAAATCATGATGGATTTCTATGAAGAAGATGCCCTGAGTGACCCGACAGTTTTGCAAGCGATTGATCGTCTGCAAGAAGTGATTGAAAGCAAATATAGCCACCTTGTGACCCGTACCAATTCGATCGCTGATTTGGTAAAATCAATGCATAAAACCATGCAAGATGGAGACCAGAATTTCTATACAATACCAGATGACCAACAGGCGGTTTCCCAGTTGCTGTATCTGTTTAACAGCAGTGCGCCAGAAGATCGGCAAGCGCTTGTATCTGATGATTACGCTCGGTCGCATATATCTATCCAGATGAGAAATGCGGGATCCGTTGAATATGCAGAATTATTGGCACGCATGCAGCAGGATATAGATGCTGCATTTTCTGGGCTTAGCACAAAGTATGAACAGCAAAAAATTACCGTCACGGGAAGCGTGGCGCTGTTGATGCAACTGGCTGATGTCATTTCAAACCTTCAGGTGAAATCTTTGACCATTGCCATTGTGATCATCTCTGCCTTTTTGATGCTGGCGCTCGGATCATTTTACGGCGGCATGCTTGCGATTATTCCCAATATGCTCCCATCTGTTTTCGCGTTCGGATTAATGGGTCTGTTTGGCATTCCTCTGGATACGGATACGCTTATGATTGCGCCGCTGATCATTGGTATCGCAGTGGATGACACCATTCATTTTGTAACCCATTACCGCATGGCACTGGCCAAACACGGAGATCTTGCGCGTGCGATAAAAGAAGCCGTGCTTCAAGTAGGACAAGCTGTAACATTCACAACCTTGGTGCTCGGCATTTGCTTTTTCATGCTGACCTTTTCTGATTATTTGGGCCTTGCAAAAGTTGGATTTTTTGGCGCCCTTGCTATTTTTGTGGCATTGCTTTGCGACCTACTGTTTTTGCCGGCACTGATTTATGTTTTCAAACCAAAATTCGGGGTTAAAGATGCTATAACAGACACCGCCCCAGTCTTAGGAGTTTCTTCATGATCGCTTTGTTTAAAACAACAGCCCTAGGTCTTTTTATCATGTTTATGTCAGTGGGCGGTGCACAGGCGCTATCGGCAAAAGATATCATGATCATGGTGGACGAAAGGACGCGTCAGCAAAACGATTCATCCTTTACGATCTTAAGGATTTCCACCTGCAAATACGGGCTTAAGGGGTCAAAGGTGAAATGCACCAAAAAGCCAGTGGTTAAAAAACTGGAAAGTGCGTCAATTACCGTCGGTCAAAACGGCAAGGATATTCAATCTATCTTGTTTGTGCGCGAACCTAAGTCAGAGCGCGGTGTTGGTATGCTAAGCCATACCTATGATGATCCGGCCAAGGATAATGAAACCTGGCTTTATCTGTCTGCGCTTGGCAAGGTAAAGCGGATGGTAGCATCAAATTCTGATGATGACAGTGAACCTGTTTCCTTGTTTGGCTCAGAGTTTACCACCGAAGATCAAGAAACCGGAAAAATTGATGAATATGAATACGCGCTGCTGGATAGGGTAACCTACAAAGGCCGCAAAGCCTATGTTATCGAGCAGGTTCCAAATGCAAACCGTGCACGAAAGAGCCGATACTCAAAATCGGTTGTATGGATTGATCAAGAGCGTTTTGTGATGTTGAAAGCTGCTCTTTATGATCGAAAAGGGCGCGAAACCCGCCGGATATTTGCCAATAAAATCGAAAAAATTAATGGAATTTACTTGGCGCGGTCCGTTACATTAATGAACCTTGTTGAAAGCCGCTTGTCCAACATGGCTTTACTGTCGATCGACTTTGGGGTCGATATTAATTCTGCGCTGCTCACCAAAAGGGCCCTAACCGATACCACTTTTCGGGAAAAGCACTTGAAAAGCCTTCGAGCCCAGGCGAATTAAAGTGATGCGGGTAAGTTTGCTTTTACTAATGGCGGGAATTGCAAACCCCGTTTTTGCCCAGGATATAGATTTTGAGTTTGATGAGACCGAATTGGTATTCGAGCTTGAAGAGATCGAGGAGATTGATGGAGGTGTTGAATTTGATGATGCAATTTTTGAAACGGAAGATCCGACCAGTTTAGCATTGACGGCGCGTTATCAATTTTCAAGGTCAAATACATCGCTAACAACAACAGACATTTCGCGATTTGATCTTGATTTAGAGGATGCGGCTGACTGGGGGGCCTTAGGAAACATAGAGTGGAAAGCTCAACTGTCCGCTCAAGACAAAAATGGGACAAACACATTAGAAGCAACCCTAAGTAAATTTACTTTGCAAAATTCTTATGAAGATGTGAGCTGGAAGCTGGGCAAAATGCGCATCGGGTGGGGGGAATTAGAAGGGATTTCAATTCTGGATATTGTAAACCCTGTCGCTGCCTCTAGCGGGAGTTTAAGTGGTGATCCCGATGCCGGCCAATGGGCTCTTAGCGCGGATTATTTTATCGGCGATAATACTTTGAGCGGGTTTTCTATTGTGCGGCCTGCCGTCTCTTCTGAAATCATTGCGCTGGCAAGTGATAACACTCAACCTGAATTTGGGCTCAAGTACCAACGCCCCTCTGGAAAGGGCCAGCTTAGTCTTTATGCGGCGCAGTTGCTGCCGCAATCGGCTGTCGTTAATTTGGGCGCTGGAACAAGCTCGGCGCAACCCTATAACCTTGTGGGTGTTAGTTATAACTATGCGCGCAGCGGAGTGCTGTGGGAGTTTGATCTTGGCTATAAATCTGGCCAAGAACGCTCTGACTTAACCGGTTTATCGACGCATGACCGGTTCGACCTTGGGGTCGGTTTTGAATATGCCTTAAACTCTACAACGCAAATAAATATGGCGGCCTATGGCCAGTTTTGGTTGAACCAGAAAGATAAATATTATTTTCCCGGCGGTTTTGAAGATAAAGAAATAAACTCAGGTTATCAGCTTTATTTTTCAAAGAGCTTTTCCAACGATAGATGGAATACCATTGCGGTATTTTCCGGGGCACTGGATGCCTCGGTTTCCAATCAGGCAATTTCAATTGAGTATTCAGGTTTAGATGAACTTAAACTTTTGGCTAGTGCCGATTGGACTCAGGCCAATTCGGAAAGCCTCTTTTCTGCATATGACGGGGCCAATGGAGTTTCTTTTTTGGTTCAACGCAGCTTTTGATTTGCTCGTTTAAGGGCTGCAAAAACCCGCAGTGCGCCCTGCAAAGCAATAGCCGTGGGTGTATCTTTTCGCGTATTTTTGCCTTTTCAATGTTATTAAATGCGTGAGGGCTGGCAGAATATCTTTACCTTTCATAAATCTTGCTCATATGATCTCATAAATTGAATTGGGAAGAGTGCAATGCAAAGAAATACACCGATTGACCAAAGAGCAAATGAGCCCTCGGCGGACATGTTGCATGAGTGGGACAGAAACCACCAACTTCATCCATGGGCGGCAATGCACGAATGGCGTGGCTATGACCATATGCTGGTTCAAAACTCGGACGGCATATATTTGTGGGATGAAAGCGGAAAGCGGTTTATTGACGGGCCGGGTGGGATGTGGTGCGTACAGATCGGGTACGGGCGTCAGCAGATGGCGGATGCAATAGCCCAGCAGGTTATGAAACTCCCCTATACCTCACCTTGGACGTCAACGACCGAACCCTCGGCCATCCTTGCGAAAAAGATAGCTTCTATGGCGCCGGGTGATCTGAACAACGTGTTCTTTACAACCGGAGGGTCCACGGCCGTTGATACCGCGCTGCGAACAGTTCATTTCCTAAACAACCGTTTGGGACGACCGGAAAAGAAAATCGTTCTAGCGCGCGAAAAAGGGTACCATGGGTCAACCTATCTAGCCTCTACAGTTACCGGTAAAGAACGGGATAAATCGCGCTTTGATATTGAAAAGCGGCTGGTGCATTTCCTGCCCGACGTTAACCCATACCGCAGGCCTGAGGGCATGAGTGAAGCCGATTGGTGCGATGCCAAGGTTTTCGATCTTGAACATGCGATTGCAGAAATAGGTGCAGATAAAATAGGCGCTTTCATTGCCGAGCCCATCTTGTGCTCTGGTGGTGTTATTGTGCCACCAGAAGGTTATCATAAACGCACTTTAGAGCTCTGCCGTAAGCATGACATACTCTATATTTCGGATGAGGTTGTAACTGCTTTTGGGCGCCTTGGGCATTGGTTTGCCTCGAAGGACGTTTTTGGAATTGAGCCCGACATCATTACCTGTGCAAAAGGTTTGACATCTGGCTATTTGCCGCTTGGCGCTTGCATTATTTCCGACCGAATTATGAACCAGATGCAAAGCCCAAATGATCCAGTTTTATTTTCCGCTGGTTATACCTATTCAGCGCATCCGGTTTGTTGTGTGGCGGCGCTTAAGAATATTGAAATATTTGAAACCGAAGGCCTGCTAGAGCATGTTCGCCAGATTACACCCTATTTTCAAGAGAGGCTCGCAGCGCTGGCATCCAATCCCATTGTTGGAAATGTGCGGGGTATGGGGCTTTTGGGCTGTATTGAGGGAACGCCTGATAAAGACGGCTCAACGTTAGATGATGAGCGCAAGCTTGGCGCATTGCTGGATGAGGCCTGCGAAGAAATGGGGCTTCTTGTTCGCCCATTGATAAACATGGCTGTATTTTCGCCGCCGCTGATTATCACCCGTGATGAGATCGACACCATGTTTGATATTTTAGAAAAGGCGTTGAAAAAAGTTGCCAGCGATATGTAATCATTCACTGCCTAGCGGGTGGTTGCCGGATGCTCCCGCCGGCCATAGCACTGGGCAAGATCAATGTCTTGACCAAGATCAATAGCTGCCCGGTAGCCGCTATGAATGGCCGCAGCTATGATGGAAGGAGCTTCGGCATCCCCGATCCGTGCCACCGATTGAAGGCCAGCCGCGCGGCATCCATTTTCGTCTGAAATCAGATCGTCATAAAGGTCCGTTACAGGAATTTTTCGGGTTAGCGGAACCACGGCATCACAGGCAATCGTGCTGCGGTTATTGGAAAATACACAGCAAAGCTCTGCCCCGCCGGACGTCACATTGTCGATGGTTTTGTTGGTGATAATTTCAATACCAGCATTGATCAAAGCATTTGTTGATGCCTCTTGCTCATCCGTGTATGCCCCCCAGCCGCAGACTCTACCAGCTGGTGTGACCAGAACAACCTCATGTCCCCTTTTGCGCAACTCAAGCGCACAAACTGAGCCAAAGTAATAATGATCATCGTCATATATTACTATTTTTTGCGCACCGATTTCAGTACCTTCTATAATTTTGTCGCCACCTAGGATCATACCCGGTTCACTGTATGTAAAGCCAACATCACTATGACGGCCAATGGCATCTTTTGCCCATTTGGCCCCTGTTGCGATAAAAACGTGCGAAACGTCGAGCTCTTTGATGCTTTCTACGGTCATGGGGCTTTGTGGAAAAACCTCAACTGTAGCGAGCTTGTCAATTTGGGTCAGCCGCCAATCCCGCACTCTTGTCCATTCTGAAAGCCCGGGCAATTTTGCCTCTTTTGTGACCCGTCCGCCTAAAGTGCGATCGGCCTCTGCCAGCAGCACGTTATGCCCCATTTCGCCCAAAACGCGTGTTGCTTCAAGTCCGGCAGGGCCGGCACCAACCACCAATACTTTTTGGGGCTTTGGCGCCCGTTTGACCTTTTCCGGGTGCCAGCCAAGACGCCATTCTTCGCCCATGGTTGGATTTTGCGTACAGCGGATGGGCACACCGAGCGAGTCATGTGCATAACAGACATTGCAGCCAATACACTCGCGAATATCCTCAATCTGGCCTGCATCAATTTTATTTGGAATAAAGGGATCGGCTATCGAAGGCCTTGCTGCGCCGATCATATCCTGAACGCCGTCTTTGAGCAGCTGCGCCATGGTGTCCGGTGATGTGAACCGGCCGACCGCAACCACCGGCTTACTGGTCATTGCTTTGGCTTTTTCAACGCTGTTTGTGAGGGCAGCTTCTTTTACAAACCGGGAATTTCCCATCTCAACGCTGTAATCTGGAACTGTCAGGTCCCATACATCTGGCAAATCAGACAAAAGGCCGAAAGCATCATAACTTTCTGCATCCTCTAACCCGATACTAAAACGTGTTGCCACCGCAGCTTTGCCCTCAACGATCTCTTTGGTTTCCTCAATTAGCTCACGGATTAAACGGACCCTGTTTTCCAGTGACCCACCATATTCATCACTGCGGGTGTTTGTTTCAGGGTTAAGAAACTCAGACAATAGATACCCATGGGTCGCATAGACGTAAACGATATCAAATTCAGCCTCCAAAGCCCGCTTTGCCGCATTCCTGTGCCACGCACGGATGTTCTGGATGTCTTGTTTGTCAATCTGGCGGTTCTGGCCCGGGTTGAGCACGGTGAAATCAGTTTGTGGCCGGTTGCGCAGTCCCAGCGCAGGAATGCGGGTTCCCAAATTTACAACCATACCGCCGCCGATCCACAGCTCGACCCCTGCCAACGCCCCATGTTTATGAACCGCCGAGGTCATAAGATGGTGCGCCGCAATGTCTTCTTGATCCCATAGTGCGCAAAAGGGATAGGCATCATTGTCTGAGGTTGGGTGGATTGAGCAGTACTCGGTATTTACAACACCCCAGCCGCCTTCGGCCTTAACCTGTCGCATAGCTGCCAAAGTTTTTGGCCGGCGCCACCCCATACCAGTGCAATGGGGTACCTGATAAAATCGATTTTTCGCGGTCACCGGTCCAAGCTGGATAGAGTCAAAGAGAATATCATGTCTAGGATTGCGCATCTGTGAAACCTTAGTGAGTATTTTCAAGTATTTGGGATCGCTCTGACGTCCAGAGTCAAGTTATTTTAAGGTGCTTTGACTTTGATCTCGCCCGGACCGATATCGTGTCTTTCGTTTATCTGTTGGCAATGTAATTCTGTAAAGGTATTAGACTGCCTTTGCTCCCCGCTTGTTCTAGTTTAGCAAATTCGATCGCAGCAACTTCATGGGCCGAAAGGCGTTTGAGGTCAGCGATATCTTCACTTGGGGCCATCGCTTCAAGCGCTTGGAACTCGGGCATATAATTTGGATAGCTTTCGACCATATGGTCAATCAAACCATTCCAACCCAGTGAGAAAGATTGCTCTATATCTTCTTTGGCACATTCGAAAAGCTCTATATCAAGCCGTGGCTTAAGGCCGTATTTATGAAGCAAGGGTCTGACACGCTCTGCCGCGCAGCGTTCCACTTTAGCCAGATAAGTCATTTTTTCGCGTTGGTCTGGATCTAGAAATCTTTTTGCCAAACCCAAAAAATAACCTTCTCCAATAATTTCTTCTTCGAAATAAAGAAGTAAAGTGTCCAGATATTTTTCTGTTGCTGTGTTCTGGACTGTCATCGATCGCTCGGTTTTGAACTTCTGTGAAACTAGGTATCTTGAAAGAATACGCGGTCGTGTTTTAGGGGGTTGTCCGGATCAAGAATTTCTTCCAGATCGCGCGCATAGCGATGGCCAGAGTAAACTGCAGCGGCGATAATGGCCGGTGCTTCGCAGTCCCCTATTCGTTTCAAGGTTTTTGGAGCTGTATGCTCATTACTATCGGCCAATGTGGACAGTTCTGTGAAAATGGTATCGTTGGGCTTGCGAGAGGTGACCAAGACTAGGGATGCACAATCGAATGATGCCTCAGCGCCGGTGTAAGTACAGGACAGCTTTGCTTTGCTACCATCAAATTCTTTGAGCGTTTTGGAAACAATTAATGTTACGCCCATGTCCATCAATCTGCTTTGGGCGCGCCAGCGATCATAGGTGTAATACCCCCAAGCGGAAATGGTATCTTGCGGCGTTACCAAAGTGACGTTGTGACCCAAAGCTGCAATACGCTCGGCAATGACTGATCCCATATAATAGTGGTCATCGTCATAAACGACGACGGAGCCTTCAGGCATGTTTCCCGTCATAATATCATCAGGTGTATAAATTTGGCTCTGCGGTGATAAAAGAGGGAGTTTACCCAACGCATGGGCGCCGTACCCATCCCGGCGCCAGGTGGACCCCGTGGCTACTGCAATATGATCAGCGCCCACGTCCAGAGCCTCTTGTGCAGTTAATTCACTTTCGCGAAAAATTTCGACGCAATCCATTTTTTCAATCTGTTGAAGCCGATAATCACGCACTCTGATCCATTGATTTAATCCCGGCAGATTTGCTTCTTTTAAGACGCGGCCACCAAGCTCGCGCGTTGCCTCGGCAAGCATGACCTCATACCCCCGTTTTCCTAAAGCATGCGCAGCTTCTAAACCTGCAGGGCCAGCCCCAAGAATTAAAACCCGGCTGTTTGATTTCCGTGGTTGAATAATTTCCGGATGCCAGCCGCGCCGCCATTCTTCGCTCATGGTTGGGTTTTGTGTGCAGCGAATGGGAACGCCTTTTCCATCGCCCATGTAACAGATGTTACAGCCAATACATTCGCGAATATCCTCAAACCTGCCCTCTTCAATTTTCTTTGGCAGAAAGGGATCAGCTATAGAGGGTCGCGCGGCACCAATTAAATCGAGGATACCGCGATTGATCTGGCCCACCATTGTATCTGGCGACGTGAATCTGCCAACGCTGACAACCGGCTTCGTCGTCATGGATTTAAGCGTTTTCACATACGGCTCAAGCGCACCTTCTTGCACAAACCGCGACAGACCCATTTCAATCGAGTAATCATTGATATTAATGTCCCAAAGGTCTGGTAACTCCCCTAGGATACCAAATATTTCCTCGGTCTCACCGGGCATTGGGTTGCCGTCACCGCTATCATATCCGCCATTGGTTTCTGCCGAAAACCGAACCGCTATGGCCATTTTATCTCCGACAGCATCTTTGGTATCTTCAATAATTTCGCGCACCAGGCGGATGCGGTTCTCGAGTGTTCCGCCATAGGCATCCGCCCGAGTGTTCATGTCGGGCGACATGAACTGAGAAAGCAAATACCCATGTGTTGCATAGATATAAACAAGGTCAAATTCGGCTTCTTTTGCGCGCAGGGCAGCGTTTCTATGCCATCGCCGAACTTCTCGGATATCCGCCAGATCCATAGCCCGCGTTTGAAAAGGATTGCCTGCCAAATTGGGCATGCTGACGGCGCTCATCGCAACTTCGCGGGTTTCAAGGTTTGCCATCCTTGCCCCGCCAAGACAAAGCTCAACACCTGCAAGCGCACCATGGGCGTGCACCTTTTCGGTCATCAACGCATGGGCTTTGATGTCTCTTTGGTCCCAAAGCGATGCCGAGGGGTGGGGCGGATCATCAGAAGAGGGGTGCACCGAGCAATATTCGGTATTGATGACACCCCAGCCGCCCTCAGCTTTTACTTCGCGCAGCCCGGCAAGAATACGGGGGCGCTGCGAGCCGCTGCCGGTACAATGGGGCACTTGGTAAAATCGGTTTTTAGCAGTAACAGGGCCGATTTTTATCGGCTCAAACAAGATATCATAACGAGGATCACGCATGGCTTAACTATAAAAAATTTCGCTTTGTGTTCAGTTTGAATTTTCAAGGCAGTCGTAATTGGTCTCCATTAGGTTGGGCGCGTTAAAGCAACGAGGACTGTGCCCTCTGTTGCCAGGCCACTAACCTTCCCGTGCAGCGATTTGTTGGTCCATCTCTTCACGGCGTTGCTGGCGGAACATGATCAAAGCTGCAATGGCAACGCAGACCGCCACGAATAAAATGATGATTGTTGCAAGCGCATTAATGTCTGGTCGCAGGCCCAACCGTATGCGTGAGAAAATCAAAATCGGAAGCGTGTTCGCGCCCGGTCCTGTGACAAAACTTGCAATCACGAGATCATCAAGCGACAGGGTGAACGCCAGAAGCCATCCTGAGACCATGCCGGGTGCCAGGCGCGGAAGTGTTATTGCCGTAAGTACCTTAAAAGGCTTAGCGCCAAGATCGGCGGCCGCTTCTTCTAAGCTTTGTCCCATGCCGGTCAATCGTGCCTGAATGATCACGGCCACATAGGCTAGCGAAAAAGTGATATGGGCGATGGTAATGGTGGTAAAACCACGCTCAGCTGGCCAACCGATCAATTGTTTGAATGAGATGAAAAACACCAATAAGGACAGGCCAGTAATCACCTCAGGCATCACAAGGGGGGCCACCAGCATGCCGCCAAATAACGTTCGTCCCCGAAACCTGCCAAAGCGCACCATTGCAAGACCCGCAAGGGTGCCAAGAATTGTTGCAAAAGTTGCGTTAATCAGTGCGATTTTCAAACTCAGCGACACCGCATCCCAGACGTCTTGAGATTCGAACAAAACATAGTACCAGCGGGTGGACCAGCCGCCCCACACAGGGACCAGTTTTGAATAATTAAAGGAATAGATCACCAGTAAGATCATTGGCACATAAAGAAAAGTAAGCCCGCTTATGAGCATGATGCTCAAGAATCTGGATCGCTTATTATTCACCAGTCACGCCCTCCGAAGCTTTGCCTTGGTAGTGCTGGTAAATCGCCATGGGCAGCACCAACAGCATCAGCAAAACAATCGCGACTGCGCAGGCAACAGGCCAGTCAATATTTCGGGCAAATTCGTTATAAAGAAGCCGGCCAATCATCTGAACATTGCCGCCCCCAAGCAGATCGGGAATGACATATTCGCCCGTAGCGGGGATGAACACTAGCAAAGAGCCCGCAATAATGCCGGGCATTGTCAGGGGCAGCGTGATTTTGAAAAACGTATTAATCGGGCCTGAACCCAGATCAGCGGCAGCCTCATTTAAGGTGGCATCCAGTTTTTCCATATTGGCATAAAGCGGCAGGATCATGAACGGCAGATAGGTATAGACGATACCGATATAGACGGCGAATTCGGTATAGAGCATACGGATAGGCTCATCGATGATTCCCAAGGAAATTAATAAACCATTAATCGTTCCCTGATCTGCAAGTAGCCCCATCCATGCATAAACCCGTAAAAGAAACGAAGTCCAGAAGGGCAAGATGATCGAGAACAGCAGAAGCCTTTTGGCAACGGGACCAGAGCGCACAATTCCGTAGGCCATCGGGTAGCCAATCAACAAACAGAAAAACGTCGATATAATCGAAATTTTCAAAGAATTTATGTAGGTGCGCGCATAAAGTGGATCATCAAAGATATATGCAAAATTATCAAACACCACGCGAATGGTCATGATGGTGCCATCGGTCCATTCGATCATCTTACTAAAAGGTGGGCTTGAAATGGCAAGTTCAGCAAGACTTATCTTGGCGACAATAAAAAACGGTGCCAGAAAGAAAAGGAACAGCCAAACAAAAGGAACTGCGATTACAATGCTGCGCCATCCTGATTGCAACTGGCGTAACATGCGGCTCACAATCCCGTCAGGAATAAGCCCTGATTGTTTAGGCAAGGTTTCCATGCTCATTTGTTAAGCAACATGACACTAGAGGGATCCCATGTCAGATAAACTGTATCTTCCCAAGTTATTCCATGGCTTCGGCTTTTCGGTCTAATTTGATTGGGTGCAGTGACGTCAATGATACGGCCGCTTTCCAAACGGATTTTATAAATCGAAGAATTTCCAAGGTAGCCGATATCTTCCACAATGCCTTTCGACCGGTTTGGCTGTGGTTCACTCGGCGCCTCCGCACTTAAGTGAATTTTTTCCGGCCGAAGCGCAACCCAAACCTGGGCACCTTTTTGGACCGGTAGGCTATGTTCGATGTTCAACTCGCCAATATCCGTTAAGACCCGCACATGATCAGCGCTATCTTCGACAATTTGACCTTCCAGAATATTTGCTGATCCAATAAAATCAGCCACAAATCGGTTCTCAGGAAACTCGTATATTTCGGTTGGCGAGCCAATTTGTATAAATTCGCCCTTGTCCATCACCGCTATTCTCGTCGATAGAGTCATTGCCTCTTCTTGATCATGGGTGACAACAACAAAAGTAATCCCAACTTGGTCTTGGATATTTGCCAGTTCAAACTGTGTTTGTTCGCGTAGTTTTTTATCCAATGCACCAAGCGGTTCATCCAAAAGCAAAAGTTTGGGCTCTTTGACCAAGGCGCGCGCAAGCGCCACCCTTTGCCGTTGGCCGCCAGAAAGCTGCTGAGGTTTTCTTTTCTTGTAATCTTGAAGTTCAACCAGTTTCAAAATGGCATGGATCCGGTCTTCTATTTCATCTTTGGGCAGTTTGTCCTGCTGCAAACCGAACGCGATATTTTTCTCAACGCTCATATGCGGAAAAAGTGCATAGTTTTGAAACATCATATTGGTCGGACGTTCATATGGCGGCACGTCGGACATGTCATTCCCATCAATAAGGATCTGACCGGATGTGGGAACCTCAAACCCTGCTAACATCCTGAGCAAAGTGGTTTTTCCACAACCTGAGCCACCAAGTAAACAAAACAACTCACCTTGATGAATATCTAGATCAACATTGTTTACAGCAACAAATTCACCAAATTTTTTGGTAACCCCTCGAATTCTAATCAGTGGCTCTGCGTCTGAATTCAGCCATGGTCTGTCAGTGGCATTTTGATCAGTGGAAATTTGGTCACCGAGCATTGCAAGCCTTTCATTAATGTGAGGTGAGTTCGGTATAAATAGGAGTGGCGGAGCCAAATAAACGGCTCCGCCACCAATGTGTTTTACTTAGTTTCCAGCTTTGAAGTTGGTCCAAGTTCTGGTTTCCATACGGTCAACCTTTGGTCCCAAAACTGCAGTTGTGTACATATTGTCGATCTGCGCACTCGTTGGAAAGGCCGCCGGGCTAGAGGTGACTTCCTCATCAACCATTGGCTTTGCGGCCAGGTTTGCAGTGGCATACCATGTGTAATTACTGTCAGCTGCCCCAACTTCGGGACGCATCATGTAATTTAGGAACAAATGCGCATCTTCCACATTGCTGGCGTCCGCTGGGATCAGCCAACCATCGATCCATAATTGTGCTGCATTTTTTCCCTCAGGTAGGAAGAAATCAAGCACAACACCGGTGTTTGCCTCTGCAGCGCCTGACATTGCCAACAGTCCATCTGGACCCCAAGTCACGGCGACACAGAATTCTTTCTGAGGCATTCTTTGATAGGCATAGTTGTCAAAGGTTTTGACATAAGGACGAATTGCCGCCAGCATTTCACCCGCTTTGTCGAAATCGGCCTTGTCTTTTGTATTAGGATCAAGTCCCAGATAGGCCAGTGCCATTGGGACAACATCACCCGGTGAATCAAGGAATGAAACACCACATTTCGCGATTTCTTTCATATGTTTGGGGTCAAAAATCATATCCATCGAACCGATAGGCGCATCTGGATATGTCTCTAGAACCAATTCTTCGTTGTAAGTCACACCATGTGAACCCCACATAAAGGGTACAAAATGCTGGTTGCCCGGATCCCATTCGCTGGCGAGTTGCTCCATGATTGCTGGATCCATATTTTTCACATTATCCAGCTTTGACATATCCAGCGGTGCAACGATGCCTGCTGATATCAGGCGCGCGGTCATACTGCCTGAATGGCTGACCACGTCATATCCACTATTACCAGCCAGCAATTTTGCGTCGATGGTTTCCGCAGAATCATAGGTGTCATAAATCACCTTGATCCCGTATTCGCTTTCAAAGTTCGAGATTGTTTCTTCGCCAATGTATTCGGCCCAATTTGTGACCTTTAGAACGCGCTCTTCCGCGATTGCCTGTCCGCTGGTAAGTACTCCAATTGCGGCAAGGCACGCCAGCATCTTTGAGTGGCTCATATTTTTCATATTTTACTTCCTCCCTGTTGATTCACGATTTCCCTCTCAAGAGAGATCGTACCTTTAGCCCACTCATTATTAACCATACCAAATGTGGCTGATACAGTTTGAGCGGGCGTGAAATGTTCTTTCCTTAAGGCTTGACTACTTGAACACTCTTTAGGAGGCTATTCTGGTTAAACTAAATGTGTCAAGCGACTAAGAGCAAAGCTGCAGGCAAATCTGCAGTTAAAAAAACGGTTTAATCCCGTATCAATGTGGCCGACAGCAAAAAGCGAAAGTTGGGAGGACCTATCAAAATGGAAACTTGTGGAGTTATCCCACTTGAACGTGATGGTCCTGATGGTATCGGCCTGTCAAAGCTTGACCTGAGTTCGGATGATTTTCAATCGAGTTTGCCAGAGCAGTACTGGCATGTTTATCACGAAAATATGTCTGCCAACCTAATTGTTGGCGTTTGGACGACGACCAGCATGCAAGAAAAGTTTGGCCCCTATCCCGGGGATGAGTTCATGTGCATCTTGCAAGGTCAGGTCGAAATGATTGACCGAGAAGGTGAAAAGACACTGATTAAAGAGGGGCAAACATTTTATGTGCGAAATGGGACTCCCATAAGCTGGAAGCAAAATGGGTTCTTAAGAAAGTTCTTTATAACCTATAGCCCAAAAGAAGAGGTCGGTGCTGGTAAATCTTCGGATGAGCAGGGCTTATTTATCCTGAACAAGGATGAACTGGGCGCCAAGTTGCAAAAACTTGAAACGCAGTTTCCTTTTGAGATTGATGGCGCGTCTCCTCGGCAAAAAAATACCACCCTCTTTGTCAACGATACCGGGAATATGCAGGTTGGGATGTGGCAAAGCACAGCCTTTAATAGTAAAATGAAAGCTTTCCCATATAATGAATTTGTGCAGGTGCTTGAGGGCAGTGTTTTTGTAACAGAGCAAGCTGGAACACGACATAAGTTTTCAACCGGGGATGTGTTTTTCGTTCCTAAAGGGACTGTATGTTCCTGGCAGTTCGTTGGAAACGTAAGCAAATTTTATTGTCGTGTGGACGGGGATTGACAATTCTGAGTTTCCCGATGTTTTCTTGCTGAAGCAAAAAGTAAAAACACACGCCATCAAATAGCTATAGTTTTTACTCAGTTGAGCCGCGTAGTTTTTAAATGAGTATAAATATGTCACCTGATGAAAATCACAAAATCCTTTTTGAGCCGGTAAAAATTGGCCCTAAAACCACCAAAAACAGGTTTTATCAAGTGCCGCATTGCAATGGGATGGGGCATCGCTGGCCGCGCACAATGGCAGAAATGCGCGGTGTAAAAGCAGAAGGCGGGTGGGCGGTTGTCTGCACCGAGGAATGCTCGATCCACCCAACCAGTGACCTTACACCAGCCACATTGATGCGGCTATGGGATGACAGTGATCTTCCGGTGCATGAGTTGATGGTAAATAAAGTTCACGAGCATGATGCACTTGCGGGTATTCAGCTTGTACATAATGGCCTTTCGGTGAGTAATTACCTATCGCGCATGCCGGCGCTTGCCCCCTCTGCCGCACCAACCGAAACATCCAATTCGACCCAAGCCAGAGCCATGGACAAGTCCGACATCAAGGCGTTGCGGGGCTGGTTTCGCGATGCAGCACTGCGATCACGGCGGGCGGGTTATGACATCATTTATGTCTATGCCGCGCATGGCATTATGACACTTCTATTCCAGTTTTTGCTAAAACGCTTCAATCAGCGCACGGACGAATATGGCGGCAATCTGACCAATCGGGTGCGTTTATTGCGCGAAGTTCTAGAAGATACAAAAGATGCTGTGGGGCATGATTGCGCGATTGCTTTAAGGTTTGCGGTGGATGAATTGCTTGGCGAAAACGGTATGAACATGGCCGAAGCTCAGGACATTGTTGGCGCCCTGGCTGAACTGCCTGATTTATGGGATGTGAATGTGGCCGATTGGGCAAATGACTCGCTGCCGTCGCGGTATGGCAATGAAGGATCGCAAGAAGAATACATCAAATTTGTCAAGCAAACCACAAGCAAGCCGGTTGTGGGGGTCGGGCGCTTTACCTCACCTGATACAATGGTATCGCAGATAAAGCGCGGTGTTCTGGATCTTATCGGGGCTGCGCGGCCATCGATTGCAGATCCCTTTTTGCCAAATAAAATTCAGCAAGGCAGATCCGATGAAATCAGAGAGTGTATTGGCTGCAACATGTGTACTTCGGGCGACTTTGTCGCCTATCCCATGCGCTGCACCCAAAATCCGACAATGGGTGAAGAGTGGCGCAAAGGCTGGCATCCTGAGAAAATCTCAAAGGCGGCATCAAACGACAGTGTTTTGGTGGTTGGTGGCGGTCCATCAGGTCTTGAAGCTGCGCTGGCGCTGTCGAACCGGGGCTATGATGTAACCCTAGCAGAGGCTGCGCCCGAACTTGGCGGCCGGGTGCTGCAAGAGACTTCATTAAAGCCTTTGGCTGAGTGGAGACGCGTTTCCGATCATAGAACTTATATGCTTTCAACGCGCAGCAATGTTGAAACTTATGTGGAAAGCGCCTTAACGGCCGAGCAAGTTTTAGAGTTGGGATGCACCCATGTTGCCATTGCAACAGGAGCATGCTGGCAGACCAATTTTGTAGGCGCGCACCACCGACAACCAATTGTGGGCGCACCGCCTGAAATGGTTCTGGCCCCCGAAGCAATTTTTTCTGGCTCGGCGGTTTCGGGCAAAGTGATGGTGTATGATGATGATCATTACTATCTGGCAAGTGCGATTGCCGAGCACCTTGCCCAAGCGGGTTGTGAAGTGGTGTTGGTGACACCAGACGCAGATATCGCAAGCTGGACCCATAACACGCTTGAGAACGCGCATATACAAACCAAGCTTCGCGAATTGGGTGTGACAATTATTTGCAATCACGCGGTGAAATCTGTCAATCAGAAATCGGTAACATTAGAATGCATTTATATTGGTGCTGAGACCACAGTAGACATTGATGCAATTGTACCGGTCACATCACGAAAAAGCACGGACATCTTATTTGGCGAACTCATGGAAATTTCTGAACAATGGTCAGATCATGGGGTTCACTCAGTGACCAGAATTGGCGATAGCCTCGCACCGGGCACAATCGCCATGGCGGTGTACTCGGGCCACGCATATGCTCGTAATATGGACACACCAGCTGATGATCATACCCATTTTAAAAGGGAAAATGACTTTGATATTCACAAATTTCCAGAAAGCGTGCGCCCATGACTGATACTGATGCATGGTACAACTCCTCTTGCCATATTGATACGTCGCTTTGGGGAGTGACCTCAAAAAGAACAGATGACTATGCGGTATTGAAAGAGGAGGTCACAGCCGATGTTGCGGTTATAGGCGCAGGATTTTGTGGGCTTTCAACCGCCTTGCATTTATCCGAACGCGGCAAAAAAGTAGCCGTTATAGATGCGCATGAACCCGGTTGGGGCGCCTCTGGTAGAAACGGCGGGCAAGTTATACCGGGCCTTAAAATCATGCCTGATGAAATACTTGCGCGGTTTGGCCCGGAAAGAGGGGCGCAGATTATAAAAACAGTGGGACAGGCACCTGCTGTCCTATATGATGTTGTGGATAAATATAAAATTGAATGTGATCTGCAAAAGACGGGCTGGATTCAGCTTGCAAAAGGCCCCAAAGGCGCAGAAACAATCAAAGCTCACCTTGCACAATGGGGCGCAAGGGATGTTGACGTTCGCCAGCTTGATCGGGATCAAATTCCGGCGATGGTTGGAACCGATGCCTATTATATGGGTTTGCTGGATAAAAGAGGCGGCACGCTTCACCCCCTAAAATACGCCAGAGGACTTGCGAAAGCCTGTGTCTCGAATGGTGTCGATATATATAAGGACAGCCCGGCTTTATCGCTTGAACGGGTCGATAAAGCTTGGGTGGTTCATAGCACGCAAGGGCGTGTGAATGCCGAGACCGTCGTGGTCTGTACCAACGGCTATACCGGTAATATGTGGCCGGGGCTTTCAAAATCACTGGTGCCGGTGCTAACGGGTGTGGTTGCGACCAATCCGCTGCCAAATGAACTTTGCGATAAAATCTTACCAAACCGCCAAGGGGTTGCCGATACCCAAAGACTTTTGTCTTGGTTCGGGCTTGATGCGCAAAATCGTCTTATCTTTGGCAGCCGTACTAACGCGCAGATCGAGTCAATTGACCAAAATAAGTTTTCATTTGGCATTCGGCGCCTGTATGAAATTTTTCCTGATATCAAAGACGTTGAGTTACAGCACTTATGGACCGGACGGGTTGCCCTAACCCTTGATCACGTTCCGCATATTCATAAATTGGCTGATGGGATATTTTGTGGCCTGGGCTTTAATGGGCGCGGCGTCGCCATGACAACCACATTTGGGAAAATTCTTGCAAAGCACTGTTTGGGCGAAATTGAGGACAATGAATTCCTGCCTATTTCACCAGTTAAAAAAGTTCCGCTAAATCAGTTTAGAGGTAGCGGCATAACCATAGCGCTGACATGGAAGCGGATGATGGACACGTTGCAACCCTAACTAAAATTAGGCCCAAAATTAATCAGCCGGCTCTTCTGATTGCTCGGAAAAGACGGCAACTGTGCACCCTTTTTCCGAGTAGGAATTATGCTCGCTTCCAGGGGCAAGCCAAACCACATCGCCGGCTTTGTAGATTGATCCGTCATGATCTTTAAGCTCGCCCTCGATGACATAAAATTCTTCGGCGCCGCCATGGCGGTGCGGCGCAGAGTTTGCGCCGGGTTCCATTTTATAAATGTAGAAGCCCAAATTTGGTGGCATGTCGGGATTGAGCTTTAAAAAAGAGGTGCCTTTTTCACCGGTCTCTTCCGGATCATAGGGGGTGAAATTGGCGTCTTTTATGTTGACGACGCGGCGATCTTTTGCTGCTACTGGTTTCATTTCTCGTGAACCTCAATGTTCCATTTCATTTGCGAACCCATCTATATTTTGTCTCAAATGACACCTAATTTACGGGTTGCCGGCAAGCAGATCCTTGTTCATTTCCTCAAGCATTCCTTGCGGGGGCTCCGGGGCGTCCAATATAGGGAAATAGACCCGCAGTGCATCGTGATAACTGCGCACCCCATACTCTAGATCTGACAGGATAATCCCGTCATATCCGCTTGAAAAGGCAGCCTCCCAAGTCCATTCTATCAATTGCTCATCCTCTTTAGAGGTATACCGATCTATGCGCATGCTTAGATAACGCGACAGCCGTCTTTGCCGGTCTTCTTTGGGGAATTTATACGATGCACCACGTTGAATGGTTTTACCGTTTTCAATCGGGAATTCCTGATAAAAAATGACCGAGTCTGGATAAAGACCAAAAACAAGATTTGGGAAAACTCCGATATACAGCCAGCAATTTTGATGTTCTTCATCAAGTCCTTCTTTGTGGCTTAGAATTTTCTTATAGTTTTGCACGCTCCATAATCGGCCTTTTCCTTCACGAAAGGCGCCCACAGATCGTGCGGTTCCATTGGTAAAGGGTTCATCGTGATAGTTTGATCCGAAAAGGTCATGCAAACCAGGATGTGCCAAAGGAACATGGTAGCCTTCGTTATCAACATCGCGCACGCATTTCCAGTTGGCGGCGACATCTTCCGTCCAGTAATCATCACCAGATGGTAATAGGTCGGCCAGTTCATATTGCTCGATTTCGGCATCAAATGGCGCGAGGATTTCATGAATTGAGGGTTGTGGCCCGGGCTGAAACCTTACAAATATAAACCCGTTCCAATTTTCCATTTCAATCGGCTTCAAGCCATATTTTACGGGATCTAAGTCCGGCAGAGATCCGGGTTGGGCCGCGCCCCGCAATGTTCCGTCAAGGTTATAAACCCAGCCGTGAAAAGGGCATATGACTGCCGATTTGCAAGTCCCTGTTTCTTCTGCAACAACCCGTGACCCGCGGTGCCGGCACAAATTATGAAAGGCGCGTACCTGACCGTCTTTGCCGCGAATGATCAATGCGCGCTCACCGACAAAATCACATGTGATGAAATTTCCCGGCTCTGGGATATCACTTTGGTGACAAATCAATTGCCAATGGCGCCGAAAAAGAAGCTCTTTTTCCTGTTCCAGCATCTCTTTGTTAAAAAAACTCCACGCTGGAAGCCCGCTGCGATCCCAGGTATTTGGAGATGACGTGGATTTATTTCTGGAATTCATCCTATTTCCCCTTTGCCAATTACAAATCTATAGCAAGTGTTATTTAAGCGCTCAAACATAAATCCTCTGTCGTTGCGTAAATGCAGTTAAGCTTGGCAATTTATTAGATGTAATGAGTGATCAGAATGTGATCGCACACAGTGATTCGGGAAAAAATAGATTAAAACAGATCCAAAATGATCTCTGCCTGTGGAGAACCTATGGATAAGATAAACAATTCTGTGGATAAGCCCGCGATACTCAAGAAATATGATTTTTTATCTTGATTTAAACATGTTTCGTGACACGATGGTCTTAGGATTTCAACTGGGGGGTAATCAAAGATTAAAGCAAGGAGGCCGAGTAACATCAGCTAAATTGTCGAGATTAGAGGTTAACCGTTTTCCGAGTTGCTGTTTATATGAGGTTCGTCCTACCAGAAGATTAGAGTTCGCTCTAAAAAGCTGGTGAACAGTGTATAGGTAGATTAACGGCTCAGAAGCAGTAGTTATCCGAGGGCGTTCTATAACCTTTCAGGTGGTAGGACGCCCTTTTAATTTGAACGGGCGCCGAGGCAATCTGGGGGGCATCCTAGATACATGCCTCGGCGCGGGTTCGTCCTGAGTATCGGATAGTTGACCTTGGCCATTTTGGCAACGGCGCGCGCGCGTATTATAGCGGCCGTTTGCAGGCTGTTGCATTTCTGCTGCATCGCAAGTTTAGGGCGGAAAAGCTGTTGTCCGCCTGTTTGGTGCAAACCGCAGCCTATATAACCAAGATCAGAATTTAAAACGCATGGCCCGCCAAATCAATCAGCGCCGCGTCATCCCAACGGGTGGACCCAAGTTGCAAAACCATAAGCCCGCTGTTGCTGGTTTCGACAATATCACCTGTTTTTGCACCGATCAAAGAGCAGTGCCGGACTGTATTGGTCACTGATTTAAAGCCGGACGCTGCATAAAGAGGCCGGTTGCCGAATAGTAAGAAAAACGCGCATTGAGAGGCATTAACTTCCTGAATAGCGCGGTGCATCAAGCGGGTTGCAATACCTTGTCCCCGGTAGTTTATATCTGTGGCCACGTCACCCAGACCCGCAATTGTCAAAAGCGTGGGCCCCATTTGTATAGCTCTTATGCTAATCCCCATATGGCCAATGACAGTGTTGTTTTCACGTATCAAAAGGCGAAGATGATGGCGTTGCTCAAAAAAACTACGTTGGCCAAAGTTAGTTTCAAATGAGGCATTGAGCAAAGCGGCTATTGCCGCATCATCGGCTTTTGAAAGCCGCAATTCCTCTATGCGCTCGATTTTCATTTGACTTATCCAGACCTTGAATTTCAGTAAGCCTTTTGTGGCGTGGCACGCGACTTAAACGCATATATTTATGCCATTAGAGCCCAACTGATCCAAGCTAAATATTGTTGAAATTCAAATCATACGCCGTGTATCAATCTATATTGTGGTAAGGCTTTGACCGATATTCACCCCAAAACGTTCTTCGATTGAAAAAGATATGCTACGCAGATTGGCAACGCTTTATTTCCCCACGCATATGCTCGGGCGTTTATCTTTGCAATGCAGCTTATGTGGCTATTTTTTGTTTTACACCAAGGCGCTGGATTTAAGAATTGGCTCTAGCATGGATTTCATTTCCTCTTTACGATATGGCTCGTCTTGGATCAAACGTTCGACAGAAAGCCCATAATCTGCTTCGATTTCCGCCACTTTCTGCGCAGCCAGATCAATACGTCCCAGATGATAATTATTTGCAGCTTCGAACACAGAAATGATCGGATCTGGAAACTTTATTCTTTTAAAAATATCATTGCTGGCTTGATGATCGTGCTGCCAGAATTTTAACACACCTTCAATTTCATAAAGTAGATCAGAGGCCGTTGGATTTATTTTTGTTGCTCGATCCAACTCATTCTGCGCCGCATCCAATCGACCGTCATACATTAGTACTTTGCAGTGCTTGGCGGCTATATATAGATCAGAGGGACAAAGACTACAGGCATGGCGGTGATGCTCTAACGAAGCTTCGTAGTTTCCATTTGATAATTGCATAGCGCCCATGATCCTGTTCGCTTCAGCATCGTCAGGGTCAAGTTCAAGAGCTTTCTCAACGCTTTTTAATGCATCTTGCATCCAGTTTGGTCCTAAAATCTCTGGCTCCCAGGATGATAGGTTGGCCGTCGAGCAAACTTTCCATGCCATCGCTCTGGGATAGTTTGGATCAAGATCCACAGCTCTGCTGAAAAGATCATAGGCCTTGCGTGCATCTTCACGCGAAACAATTGAATTTCTGTGATGTTTCAGTCCCTGCAGAACCAGATCATACGCGCGCGCATCCTCAGGCGGTTTATTGGCTGATGAGCGCATTTCATCTTTTTCCACTTGGCCAACGAGTTTTGAAACAACGGTCGATGCCAAGGTCTCCTCTAATTCCCAAATGCCTTCCTTAGTGGTTTCAAATTTTTCGGACCATATGGTTTGACTGGATTCAGAGTTGTCTAATTTTATATTGATACGAACTCGGTTGCCCATGCTGCGCACGGCACCCGACAGGATATACTTTGCCGACAGCGCATGGCTGATCTCTTGCAATGTTTTTTCACTGGCAACAAAGGCAAAACTTGCGTTGCTTGAAGTCACCCGCAGCGATTTATATCGCGACAAGGCGCTAATCAAATCTTCTGAAACGCCCTCGCAAAAGTATTGTTGTTCTTCGTCCGAATTCAGGTTTTTAAATAGCAATACCGCAATTGAACCAGGCAGAGTTTCGACATTGGCAACTTTTTCAGTGTTTGACGCCCCATAGCGCCCCATTTGATATCCTGATTTCCACATATAAACAGCTGTCGGGTTTGGAATGTTCTTAAGGCTTAATTCGCCCAAATAGGCAAAAGAGCTTTTGGTATCCGACATCAGCTTATCAAAAGCACTTTTGCTTAGATAAACACCTTCAGGAGAAGAGGCGGCCTCAAGCCGGGCGGCTACATTAACAGTGTCTCCAAACACATTGTCATCTGCATCCATGACCGGACCATGGTTGATGCCTGCGCGAAACATCATCCGCCGCTCTGTTGGAGAACCCGCATTTAAACGGGACATTTCCTCTTGAATTGCCATTGCACAAAGCGCAGCTTTATCTGCTTCGGAAAACTCTGAAACAATGCTGTCTCCGGCTTCATTGAATACGCGCCCATTCATTGAAAGAACAAGTTTATGAATGCGTTTTCTTCGTGCAGACAAAACATCTATGGTCACTTTAGGATTTTCAGCAACTTGCTTTGAAAACCCAACAACATCTAACGCCAAAATCGTCGTTTCTCTCATAGTGAGGCCCCAAATAAACAAGAAAATTTAAATAATCTAATTTGCTTATTTAAAATAATATATATTTTACAATCAGGAGTCACATAAAAATTATTAAGTTAAATTAATATGAAGTGTTCTCAAATAATATAATAAAGATGTTAATTTATTCTGAGGCGAATTTATCGAACCCATAGTCGTCTCGTAATATTATTAAATCCTCAACACGACGATTTAACAATTGCCCGAGTTCAGGTTTCTGTATGACATCCGCGGGAACGGATATAGCCATCTTTAGGGCCTCAACAGGTGATATTCCAATGCAGTCGATCAGCCGTTTTACACTTTGAGACATGGTGATATGCGCTCCGGCCAGATTGCCTTGACTATTAATCAGCCGGCCATCTTTTATTTTCACCTCTGTATTATAAAGCTTGAACTGCTCGGGGCCGCTAATTGTTGGCATCGCATCTGAAATAACGAACATGCGATCGGGGCAAGGCCGGGCACGCAGGGCCATTTTTATCAATTCATCAGACACATGATGCCCATCGCAAATGATCCCTGCGTAGGCATCAGAGTTTATGGCGGCCGCAACAACGCCGGGATCTCTGTTGATCATTGGCGGCATAGCGTTAAACAAATGGGTAAAGCACCGTGCCCCCTGAGCGAGCGCCGCACGGCCCTCTTCTACAGTGGCATTGGTATGGCCAATGGACACAATCGCCCCAAGGTTGGCAAGATCGCAAATGACTGTCTTGCCCACAATTTCGGGCGCAACAGTCACCATAACAGGAATGTCAGAGTTGCGAAGTTTTTCCACCAAGCCAAGAGTTTCTGGATCAAAGGGGCGAATATGCTCTTCGGCATGGGTGCCGCGGCGCGTCACGGAAAGATGGGGTCCTTCGATATGCAGGCCTATAATACCGGCCTCCTCTTTTGCCTCTAGGGCAGCATTAACCGCTGCGTGCAATACCTCGCGGGTGTCGGTGATGACGGTTGGTAAAATGGCGACAGTGCCGTGGCGCCTATGAGCGCGAAGGATCTGACACATTGCATTGTGGCTAGGCTGATTGTTCAGCAAGACGCCGCCGCCGCCGTTGACTTGCAAATCCACAAAGCCGGGGGCCAAAATACCGTGCAAGTCAACCATCGAAACGGTGTTGGGCATCTCATCCACTGGCGATATTTGAACCAAATACCCGTCTTTAAGTTGAACTGCTTGACCTGTTAGAAGATTAGTGCCGTCAAAGACGCGTTTAGGTTTTATCCATCCATTCAATGGTATCATCATGCTGACCTTTCGCGTGCCGGAGCAGCAAAGCTGCCTGAGTGGAAAAAGTACGGCTCTAGACTTTGCTCCACGCTTGAGGTGATCAATGTCTCGGCGTTCAGACCGCCGCACAGTTCTGCACGCTCAAGAGTAGAGTTGGGGAAAAATAGCTCTGAAACAGACCGGTTCAAAGTTTGGCTTTCCATTGCCGTCATCAACGCGCTCACAGCGGCCTGTGCGTCAGGATGTGGCCAGTAATAGCGGATGCGATCCGCCAATGCCAAATGCCGCTGTGCGAACTTTGCATTTGGCTCGCCTTGGTAATGCGATTGCCATGCGCCGGCATTTTCAAGCATGATGCGCTCCATTGTCGGGATGACAATCGGCGCTGACCCATGAAGAAATGACAGCATCTGATCCAGTGCATAAATGGCTTGTCGCCAGGCGAATGTTAAAGCTGGGCCAACCTTTTGATAGGCAAAACCCAGTTCGGCAAGACGCGGATAGGCTGCGGGCTTTTGATAATCGGTTGAATGCGCTTCAAGCGCCAAATTAGGCCAGCGCATCATGACCGAGCGCAAATCAAACGAGCGATCTAGGGGTAGGTGATAGACCGTCATGGGGCCAAACTCGACACCCGGTTGCACCACCAGACCCGAGACCAAAGCCTGCACATCCCCAAGACCTGCATCCACAAATGCGCTTTCATGGGCCTGAAGCGTTGCGGCGGCGTTTGCTGCGGTAGTGGCGGCTATATCTCCGTGACTGTCCACTCTGGCGCCGCCAGGGAGGGGGACCTCTGTGCCGATGACAAAAGTCAAACTCTCAGGGTTGTCACTGGCGTGCAAGGCAACAGACATCAAACGCGCTGCACGCTGAGCTGCCGTTTGCTCATCCACTTGGGCGGGTTCACCCGCGCAGCCTTCAGAGCAGTCTAGATGTATCTTATAAAAGCCAGCCTGCACATATTCACGGATCATCACATCTGTTTTTGCCATAGCCTCTTTGGCTGGCAAATTGCGCCAGGCCTGTGGCCCCAAATGATCCCCGCCAAAAATAATGGCGGTTGGGTCAGCGCCAGCATTGAGTGCCAAATCCGAAACGAAACCCACAAACTGGCTGGGTGTCATGCCGGTATAACCGCCCTCTTGATTGACTTGATTTGAGGTGGCTTCTATGACAATCGGTTGATTTACCTCTGCGGCATATCTTAAAACAATGCGCAAAACATCGGGGTGAGCCGTGCAAACAGACGGGATCGCAATGCTTTCATCCGCGCGGTTGCGATGTACAATATCCAACAGCGCCTTAACCATTTTGCGCCTCCTGCCAGGCGGCATAGGCCGCCCCGCGCACCCCGCTAACATCGCCGCCCTGCGCCAATAGTATTTTTGGGATGGGAAAGTCTTTAAACTGGGCGTTTTGCAAAGCTGCGCTTAGGTCATTACAGATCCCGGATATATTTGAAAGCCCGCCCCCCAAAACAATAACGTCAGGGTTCAAAATGTAATCAAAGGCCAGAAATTGCTCGGCCACCAGTTCGCACCAGACCTGCCAGACCTTTTCCATTTGCGGATCATGGTGCCGCGCAGATGCGATATCGGCAGGTTGCACAGCGCGGCCGGTGAGTGTTTGTGCAAGTCTGGACATGCCTCGGCCCGAAACAAATGTCTCAATGCACCCCATACGGCCACAGCCGCATTGAACGATCGGCAGATCATAGGTCTTTACAAGATGGGCGGGGGCATACAGATGACCAAATTCTCCGCCGACGCCCAAGCTTTGGGACAAAAGCTGCCCATCCATCACAACCCCGCCGCCATTGCCTGTGCCAAACACAATGCCAACCATTGTGCGAAAGGGCCGTCCAGCCCCGAAAATGGCCTCAGAAAGGGCAAAAGCCCGGCAATCGTTCATATAGGTTATCGCTCGACCGGATGCGCGCGCCAGATCTTTAGGAAATGGTTTGCCCGAGGCAGGCAGATTGGCCGTAAGAGCCAAGCCGGTGCTTGGCGCGATTAAACCTGCCGCGCCAATGCCAATGGGCAAGCCGGGATGGTTTTTTTCTATCCAGCTAACCTGCGCTGAGACCACACTCAACAGATCGGCATAAGTTTGTGGCGTCGCACTGCGCTGTTTTTCGGCGCAATCCCAATTGTCATCAAACACCTGCGCTTCTATTTTGGTACCGCCCAGATCAATGCCCGCTGCAATCATTGCGCCACCTCATGGATACGCACATTTGACACAACACGGCTAAGGGTATTTTGCCCGGCAAAGGGGTCATCAACATTCAAGCCCAGTTGATGAGACCAATGAATTGAAAGAACCTGAGCCAATCCAACCGCCAGCGGAACGGCCCATAAATCGCGCTGGTAAGATGGGGTGTCGATATCACCGCTGGGGCCGAGCGAGACAATCGGGTTATCAGGAAACTGCTTGCGCAATTCTTTAACTAGATCAGCGTCATAGAGCTTTGCTTGCGGGTGCGATGCCATAAATACCACGATTTGAGTGCCCGGCTGTACGAAAGATTTTGGACCATGGCGAAAGCCCAATGTGCTATCCCAAAGCGCCGGTATGTGACCTGCGGACAGCTCAAGTGTTTTGAGCGCCGCCTCGCGGGCGGCAAAGGCCAAGGGCCCTGAGCCGACATAAACAATACGCTCTGGCCTGACGCGCGCAAGGTCGCAAAACGCGGGCAGTAAGCGATCAAATTCCTGCGCCAGAGAGGGCAGCAGTTCTTCCAAAACCGCGCCATCATCAAATATCCCAACCGCTGTCAAAAGCATTGTGGAAAAGCTTGTGGTCATTGCAAACCCACTGTCGCGTGTTTCGTCCGGCAGCAGAACGATGCGGCGATTGGCGTGGTTGCCGCGCAAGGCCAAAGCCCCTTTGGGATTGCAGGTGATATTGAGCTGAGGCGCGTCGGGGGCCAGCTGATCAAGCAGATCAAGAATAGCCAAAGTTTCAGCGCTGTTCCCCGAGCGGCCAAAATTCACCACCAGCGGTGTTTTGTGACCGTTCAAATAGTCTTTTGGCCGGGCGACGATATCTGTTGTGGGCAGCGCCCGAAGCGGTTTTGTTGCCTGTCCTTCAAGCCCGGCAACCAGAATATCTCCTATAAAAGCTGAAGTTCCAGCGCCGCAAAACCAAATTTCATCGAAGGGCTGCGTTGCGATCCAACCGCGCAGCTTTTGCACTGGACATTCTGTTGACCATTGGCGCCAGATGTCTGGCTGTGAAACAGTTTCACGCCATGTTGCCCAAGGCAGGATATCGGTGTGAAATGTCATAGTGTGTTGGTCACTTTGGAAAGCGTATGGGGTGTGTCGGGATCAAGACCAAGAGCGAGTGCAACCTGTCTCACAATCGGATAGGCCAAGTAAAGCAATATTGCCGCCGATGCCGCAGGCGATAAAGTCGGCACGCCAACATCTAATGGCGAAATGCGAAACACTTTAGCGCCCGAAGCCCGAAACCTATCCTCTGCCCGATCCAAACTTTTCGTCGTGGCTTCTAGTCCGGTATCCAAAAGAAGAACGGTCAATGGTTTCGTGACCAGTTGCAATGGTCCGTGTAAAACCTCGGATGCTGAATAGGCTTCTGCGTGCAAAGCGCAACATTCTTTAAGTTTCAAAGCAACTTCTTGCGCGGCTCCCAAACCGGTGTCTCGTCCAATGACATATATATGTTGTGAGCGTATGAGCCCATTAACAATGGTCTCGTACTGGGGGTGCTGCCGGCCTGCTAGATTGGCGAACTCGGCTGCGGCTTTTTTGCAGATGGCGGCATAGTCTGGGCTTTGCGCAGCAAGAATGGCCATGCCGGCAGCAATAGAGCCGATTACTGTTTTGGTTGCAGGCACGGCAAGCTCGGGGCCTGCATTGATCGGCACACAGATGTCGGCTGCCTCTTGCACCGCAGAGCCAGGTTGATTGGTTAAGGCCACAACTTTAGCGCCGCGCGAACGCGCGCCGTGGGCAGATTTAACCAGATCTTCACTCGCGCCCGATTGGGAAATAAGCAAACACGCACTGCGATCTAGACAGACGCCCGTGCCCAATGAAAACACCGACGGAGGAAGTGATGTGACAGGCAATTGCAACTCGCGCATCAATTCATAAGACAGTATATTTGCCGCCGCATCAGAGGACCCTCTGGCGATCGTATAAATGGCCAGCAGATCATCAAGCTGGCCTTCCAGATCAACTGTGCAGGATACCCGTTTGGAAAAAACATCGGGACTCTGCTCTATCTCTGCGGCCATTTGCTGGCCCAATTCAATTTTAGCCAACATTTTGGTCCTTTCTCGCTGGCAGATTGTAGCTGTCAAACTCTGCCCAAATGGGGGATAGATCTACGATCTGACCACTGGCACGCGCTTGATCAATTGCAAGCGCCCCGATGCCGGCCTCTAATGCTTCTACAATGCTGACCGGTAAGGCATCTTTTTCTTGGCGCAGGAATGCAACAATGTCTTGGACCATTAAATGGTCAGCCCCGTAATGGGCGCTCATATCTGCGAGCGCACCGTTTGAATAATCGTGATCTGCAAAAACGCTTCCATCGCGGCGGGTTATTTTAAGAAAGCCGCGGACAAAATCGCCCTCTGCCATCCCTTGAGCGCCAATGATGCAAAACCGGCGATGCTCGTCAGGCACATTGATATTTGTATGAAAGCTCATTGAAGCGCCAGATTCAAATTCAACCACTGCAGTTTGGCAATCCACGATGTCTCCATCGCTTTGAAAGGGATCATCCACTGAATTCCAGACCGATTTTTTGATATGAAAAATATCATTTTCCGAATTGCTGGCGGGCGCATGGGCCGGCAGGAACGACCGGCGCGCCCCAAAGCTTGCCACACGTTTTGGCCGCGAGCCTGTGATCATGTTATAAAGGTCTAAATCATGGCAGCATTTTTCGAGCATGAAGCCCCCGGAATGGCCGTGCATACGGCGCCAGTCACGCATGAAAAATGCACCATGGTAGGGCGCGATATGCTCATTTGCTTCAAGCGATGCAATTGGGCCAAGGACACCTGCATCAAGGGCTTTGCGCAAGTCTGTCATATGTTGTGAATGCCGCAGAACAAGCCCGACCATCACCCGCGCCGATCCGTGTTCAGCTAGAAGCTCTGCAAGCTGCATGGTTTGCTGCAAAGACACCACGACCGGCTTTTCTGTGAAAATCCGCACGCCAGCCTTTAATCCAAGAGCAATTTGCTCAAGATGAAATTCATTCGGGGATCCGACAAAAAACAAATCAGGATTGGCCTCGCAAAGCATATCTTCAACTGACGGGTAGCGCGGGGTTTCCAGCCCGATCATGTCAAGATGCGATGGTTGAGGATCGTAATAGCCGACGATCTTTGCCTCGGGCATTGTTTTGCGCAGGATCGACAAAACATGCCCCGAACGCAGACCAACACCAGCTGTTACGATCCGCATATCCGGTCCCTCAATCTATCAAGCTGGGGGCATTGGTCCGACGTAAAACCCGACCGGCGGCATCAAAAACATGGCAATCATCAGGGTTTACGGAAAGCGATATCACTTCGCCCTCTTTGATTGGCGCATCGCCTGCCAGTGCAGAGCAGAACCTAATTTGGCTGTTTGGCAATTGGCCGTAGGTTATCGAAGTGCCCCCCAAACGTTCCAGAACATTCACCCTGACTTTACGACCGTTCTCTTTGCCCAGCT
>ERZ1047985.406-NODE-406-length-34168-cov-6.040366_pt1 | contig 34168 bp, 37 predicted proteins | sample MGYA00383097_ERZ1047985 | MGnify/ENA primary metagenome ERZ1047985 (study PRJEB29581, sample SAMEA5548367) | metagenome | biome: marine; feature: coastal; material: water | depth 50 m | study: Short-term variability in the microbial, nano- and picoplankton...
AGATCTAAAGAACATAGAATCGGCTATATGTAAACATTTTATTATTTGCACAGGAACATCAAACATACATGTAAATTCAATAGAAAGTAATATTCGAAAAACAATTTCTAAAAAGTTAACTGAAAAGCCATTTAATGTAGAAGGAAATAATGTTGGAGAGTGGGTTTTAATTGACTATTATGATATTATTGTACATGTCTTTCAAAAATCAACAAGAAATTTTTATGATATTGAGGGATTCTGGGGAGATGCAGAGTTTACTAATTATACAGATTAAATAAATATATGAAAAACAAAAAAAAACAGACTTTTAAACCAGGTTTTAAAGGATTTAAGTTTCAGATTTACTGGATATATGTTATTATTTTTATTTTCTTTATTGGTCTCAATTTTATGGGAACTGAAATGTCAAAACCAACAAATTGGCAAGAATTCAATTCACAGATGCTTCAACCTCAAAAAGTTGATAAGATTGTAGTTGTCAATAAAGAAAAAGCATACATATACATTGACAAAGACTTTTTGTCAGAAGAGAAATTCAAAGAAATAAGTAAAAAAAGATTTGGAGATGCACCAAATTATGGTCCACATTATTATTTTGAAATAGGATCAGTAGAAACCTTTGCAAATGATCTTAAAGAAGCTCAATCTTCATTTGAGAATGATGAAAAATTATCTCCTTTCTATGAAACAAGAAGTGATGTACTTGGAGATATACTTGGTTGGATTCTTCCTCTAGCATTTTTTGTTCTGATATGGATATTTATAATGAAAAGAATGAGTGGCGGTGGCGGTGCCGGTAGCCAAATTTTTAATATTGGAAAAACACAAGGAAAATTAATAAATAAAGAAGATGTTAAAGTAACATTCAAAGATGTAGCTGGGTTGGAAGAAGCCAAAGAAGAGATAACGGAAATAGTTGACTTTCTTAAATCACCAGAAAAATACACAAAACTTGGTGGAAAAATTCCTAGAGGAGCAATGTTGGTTGGCCCTCCAGGAACAGGAAAAACATTATTAGCAAAAGCAGTAGCTGGTGAAGCAAAAGTTCCATTTTTCTCACTTTCTGGTTCTGATTTTGTTGAAATGTTTGTTGGTGTGGGAGCCAGCAGAGTTCGTGATCTATTTAAACAAGCAAAAGAAAAATCTCCTGCAATTATTTTTATTGATGAAATTGATGCAATTGGTAGAGCAAGAGGAAAAAACGCGATGACTGGAAGTAATGATGAAAGAGAAAACACCTTAAATCAGTTATTAACTGAAATGGATGGTTTTGGAACAAATTCAGGTGTAATTGTTATGGCTGCAACAAATAGAGCTGATGTTCTTGACAATGCATTGACAAGAGCTGGAAGATTTGATAGACAAATTTTTGTAGACTTACCTGATTTAGTTGAAAGAAAAGAAATATTTGAAGTTCATTTAAAACCAATAAAAATAAATAAAACAATTGATATTAATTTTCTTGCAAGACAAACTCCTGGATTTAGTGGTGCAGATATCGCAAATGTTTGTAATGAAGCAGCATTAATAGCAGCTAGAAAGTCAAAAAAGAATGTAAATAAACAAGACTTCTTAGATGCTGTTGACAGAATTATTGGTGGTTTAGAGAAAAAGTCGAAAATTATTTCACCTACAGAGAAAAAAACTATTGCTTTTCATGAAGCAGGACATGCAACAGTAAGTTGGATGTTAGAGTTTGCGTCTCCTTTAGTAAAAGTAACTATAGTTCCTCGAGGAAAATCTTTAGGTGCCGCATGGTATTTACCAGAAGAAAGACAGCTTACAACAACAGAACAAATGCTTGATGAGATATGTTCAGCAATGGGAGGTAGAGCCGCTGAAGATCTTTTTTTCAACAAAATATCTACAGGAGCACTTTCAGATTTAGAAAAAACAACTAAAATGGCATATGCTATGGTAAGTATGTATGGACTAAGCAAAGAAGTGGGAAATATATCTTATTATGACTCTTCTGGACAACAAAATGGTTTTACCAAACCTTATTCTGAAGAGAGAGCTCAACAAATAGACAAGGAAGTAAGCAGAATTTTAGCAGAGCAGTATGCACGAGCAAAAAAAGTACTATCTGAAAATAAAGTCAAAGTAGAGAAGCTTGGTTCAGAACTTTTAGAAAAAGAAGTGATTTTCAAAGCAGACTTAGAAAAAATATTTGGAGAAAGAAAATGGAAGTCATATGAAGAAACTCAATTGTTAGAAATGGATTTAGCAAAAAAATCTAAAACTTCTAAAAAAAATGATAAAGCTATATAGTACTGAAAATCCAAATAAAGCTGAAATTATTAAACAGATGCTAGAAGAAAATGACATCAATGTTGTATTATTAAACAAACAAGATTCATCTTACAATATGTTTGGAACTATAGAATTATATGTTGAAGAAAAAAATATAAATACTGCTAAATCTTTAATCACAAAAAATTAATATGAATGAGACTATAAAAAGAGTTTTTTCTGGATTAATTTACGTATCAATTATGTGGTTTTGCACATCTTACTCAACGTTAACATTCAGTATATTATTTTTTATAATTGGTATCATTTCATTTTATGAAATGTTGAAGCTAAGACATGGAAAAAGCAAATTAATTGCTCTCTTGTTTGTTTCTATCCCATTTATTAGCATACATTTTTTTGGTTTGTTTAGTTTAAGTAATCAAAATGAACTTATAAATTCTAAAATTATTTTATTTATTTTTATATTAACTTGGACATTTGATACTTTCGCGTATATTTTTGGAATTAATTTTGGAAAAAGAAAAATTTTTCCTTCAATATCACCAAAAAAATCATGGGAAGGATTCCTTGGAGGCTTAATATTTACTTTAATAGCCTCATACATTACAACATCTATTTTTTTTGAAATTGAAATATCAAAAGCAATGATTATTAGTTTATTTATTCCATTTACAGCGACTTTAGGAGATTTTACTGAATCGTATTACAAAAGGCAAGCTGGGGTAAAGGATTCTGGCGACTTTATTCCTGGCCATGGAGGAATGCTTGATAGAATGGATGCTTTTTTATTTACAATACCACTATTATATATTTACTTAACTTTTCTATAAATGAAACTACACAAGGAAGGCTATCAAACATTAATTAATGAACTAATTATCATATTTGTATTAGCATATTTTACATATTCAAATTCATCAGTTTTACTAGAACTTATTTTTTTGTTTATGTTATTCATCTTTATAATTACTCTAAATTTCTTTAGAATACCTAAAAGATCTTTTGAGAGAAAAGAGGGTGTTATTTATGCGCCGTGCGACGGAAAAGTTGTTGTAATAGAAGAAACTAAAGAAAAAGAATATTTCAATGATAATAGAATTCAGGTTTCAGTATTCATGTCTCCTTTAAATGTCCACAACAACCTATACCCAATTTCTGGTGATATTATGTATACAAAGTATCATCCAGGTAAATTTTTATTTGCTTGGAATCCTAAAGCTTCTACAGATAATGAAAGAAGTACTGTAGTAATAAAAAATAATAACATCAGCATATTGTGTAGACAAATAGCAGGTGCTCTTGCAAGAAGAATAGTTACCTACTCAAAAATTAAAGAAACTTATAATTGCAGTGATGAACTTGGGTTTATAAAATTTGGATCAAGAGTAGATTTATTTCTTCCAATAGGCACTAAAATAAATACCAAAATTGGCAGTAAAGTAATTGGTGGTCAAAGTATTTTAGCAACATATTAATTTACAAGATATTAAATAAATTTTTTCTATATTTGAAAAAAAACTAAAAACCAAAAACCATGAAAAAAATATCAATTCTTCTACTTGCTCTATTTTATATAGGAATTACAAACGTAAGTGCACAAACAGACGCTAAAGAAGTTGAATCTAAAGTCATCTATGAAAAAGGTGATCAAAAAATTATTGCAGTTGCAGATACTCCAAAAAAATGTATTAAAACTGGAAAGACATGTGACGAAAAATGTGAGAACAAAAAGACAGGAACATGTTGCGAAGGAAAGAAATCTAAATCTTCATGTACAGATACTAAAACAAAATGTTCAAAATCTAAACAAGGGTCTTTCAACTTTAATAAAAGTAACAGCTATGGAGATAAAAAATCTAAATGTTGTAAATCTAAAGAAAAGAAAGAATGTTCAAGTACTAAAAAAACAAAAGGACCATCTCCATCAAAATCAACTGAAGAGACTAAAATATAATTAAAAAGTAATTAATTTAAAGCCACACAATTGTGTGGCTTTTTTTTTATAAAAATATGGAATTCCTACCAAAAGAAATTAAAAAATATTCAGAATATCATACTGAAAAAGAACCAGAGCTCCTTAAAAAATTAAATAGAGAAACATGGGCACAAGTTATGACTCCTAGAATGCTTTCAGGACACATACAAGGAAGAGCTTTATCTATGTTTAGCAAAATGATTAATCCTCAAAATATTATTGAAGTCGGAACATATACAGGATACAGTGCATTATGTTTGGCAGAGGGGTTAACTAAATCTGGATCTTTACATACTATTGATATAAACGAAGAAACTACCAGCATTGCAAGGAGGTATTTCAACAAATCAGAATTTTCTAATAAGATACATCAACATATTGGTAATGGATTAGAAATTATACCTAAAATTGACTGTAATTTTCAACTTGCATTTATTGACGCCGACAAAGAAAATTATTCAGCATATTTTGACTTAATTATTGAAAAAATGGATATAAATGGTTACATAATTGCTGATAACGTTCTATGGAGTGGTAAAGTAGTAAATAAACAGCTTGATAATGAAACCAGAGCTTTAGACGAGTATAACAAGAAAATGATGAATGATGAAAGAGTTGAAACTATGTTATTACCTATAAGAGATGGCTTAATGATATCAAGAAAAATACGCTAAAATAAATTACAAAAAATATTTTATAAAAAATAATGTATTATTTTTGTAATAAAAAATGTTTGACAATTTAAAAGTCGCATTCCAAGATAAATCTGACTTTGATTTAAATAGATCATATTTTCTTTTCTTGGCAATTAGTAAACCTGTCATTTCTAAAATATTAATTTCATTTCTAAAGATAGCAATGACATTCAGATTACCAGTATCTTCAATAATTGAAGCTACAGTATACAAACATTTCTGTGGTGGTATTGATATTAATAAATCTCAGACTACTATTGATAATTTATGGAAATCTAAAATAGGAACGATATTAGATTACTCAGCAGAAGGAAAGGAAACAGAAGATGATTACAATATAGTTATGCATCAAGTATTAGAATCTATTAACAAGGCAAAAGATACCAATAAAATTCCTTTTACAGTTTTTAAACCCACAGGACTAACAAGATTAAAACTTCTTGAAAAAATGAGCTCAAATACTACTTTATCAAATAGAGAAAAACAAGAAAAAAAATTCTTTATTAGTAGAATAGAAAAAATATGTGAAAACGCAAGTAAAAATAAAGTTCCTGTTTTTATTGATGCTGAAGAAAGTTGGATTCAGGATCCAATAGATAAAATTGCTTTTGAAATGATGCTGAAGTTCAATAAAAATAAAGCATATATATTTAATACTATTCAACTATACAGAACTGATAGATATAAATACCTTGAACAACTTATTAAAGCAGGTAGAAGTAAAGATATATATATTGGCGTTAAACTTGTTAGAGGTGCATATCACGAACAGGAAATACAGAGAGCATTAGAAAAAAACCTTGCCTGTCCTGTACATACCTTAAAAGAGAATACAGACAAAGATTATGACGATGCTCTTGAACTATGTATGAAAAATATTGATTTAGTATCAGTTTGTGCAGGAACTCATAACGAAAACTCCTCAAAAAAATTAATTAATTTAATTGAAAATTACAATATTAGAAAAGATGATGATAGAATTTACTTCTCTCAACTTTTAGGTATGAGTGATAATATTTCTTACAATACTTCTAAAGCTGGATTCAATGTTGCAAAATATGTTCCATACGGTCCAGTTAAAGATGTTATTCCATATTTAATTAGAAGAGCTGAAGAAAACACATCAATAGCAGGTCAAATGGGAAGAGAGTTACAAAATATTGTTACTGAGAAAAGAAGGAGAAAATCTATTAAATCATAAAAAATTACTATAATCAGTAATTTTTAATTATCACAAATTTTTAATTCATTGTTAAAATAAAATTTCATAACGCGAACACTCTTATCATTATAATAACACAACTCAAACTCAACCGTTACTTTATCTCCTCTTAATGTGTTTTCAATTACAAAATATTGACATGGCTCTGAATTTTGATCAGATAAATCAAAATTAACATTACCATCATTTAGAACACCTAATAATTCATCTTTAGAAATATCAAAATAACTTAGTTGACACTCAGCCTTATCAGTAAAAATTGTTTTGTCATTTACTAAATGTGATATAACTCTTTTGTCCATATTAAAGTAATCTATATAAGCATAAAAGGTATTCTTCAACCTATTCTCTGGACCCATTGATAAAAAGAAAATTGAAATTAGAACTCCAAAACCAAAAAAAGAAAGTCTTCTTAACATATTTATAGAGTAGACATTATTAAATTTAAATCTTTGAATGGAATTTTAAAGTTCTTACTTAATGTTTTATTTGTTAGATAACCATTAAAAGTATAAACTCCTTTTCTTAGAGATTCATACCTTCTGATAGCACTACCAATACCTCCCTCTTCAGCTATAATTAATAAAATAGGTGTTAAGATATTACTTATTGCTATTGAGGCAGTTCTTGAAACTCTAGAAGTTATATTAGGAACACAATAATGAACTACATCATGCTCAACATATGTAGGATTATTATGAGTTGTTAATTTAGATGTCTCAAAACTTCCACCTTGATCAATACTCACATCAATGACTATAGCTCCATTTTTCATATCAACAACCATTTCCTCACTTACAATACATGGTACTTTACCATTACCTACTTGCTGAGCTGAAATAACTACGTCTGCTCTTTTTAAAGCTTTCGCAAGTACTTTAGGCTGGATTGATGACGTACTTATTTTTTGATTGATGTTATTTTGGATCCTTCTAAGTTTAGAAAAAGAATCATCAAAAACAATAACTGACGCTCCTAAACCTAGTGCAGTTCTGCAAGCATATTCAGCTACAGTGCCAGCTCCTATAACTACAACATTAGTTGGAATTGAACCTGTTATACCACCTAACATTAAACCTTTTCCGCCCTTAGTATTTGAGAGATATTCACTAGCAATTAATAATGAACTATTTCCAGCGATTTCACTCATACTTCTAACTATTGGTAATTTATCTTGTTTATCTCTAATAAATTCAAAACCCAAAGAGGAAATATGCTTTTTATTTAGCTCATTAAAATATTCAGTTTTTTGTGTACTCATTTGAACTGCAGAAATTAAGGTCTGATTAGAACGCATTAATTTAATCTCACTTTTTGTAGGAGGTTCAATCTTTAAAATCAAATCAGATTTAAAGACTTCTTCCTTAGAATATACTATTTCAGCTCCGTTTTCTGAATATTCTTTATCTGTAAAGCTAGAAGAGTCTCCAGCACCTTTCTCAATAACTATAGTATGACCGTTAGCTACTAATAAACCAACAGAATCTGGTGTTAAACTAACTCTATTTTCTTGAAAGGAAGATTCTTTAGGAACTCCAATTATCAATTGCATAAAATCAGGTTTTACTTCTAACATTTCTTCTTTTGGTAGAAGACCAATAGAACTAAATACTTTCTTTTTTCCCATAACTAAATAATTATTTCAATAATTCGATGCATTCCTTCTAATTTAATTTTTATAACTATCATATCATCTTCAACTAATGACGGAATCCTCTCTGGCCATTCAATAAAACAATAATTATCACTAGCAAAATATTCATTAACACCAATGTCTAATGCTTCACTTTCATTTTCTAATCTATAAAAATCAAAATGATAGATTTTCTGTGCATCATTAATTGCATATTCATTAACTATTGAAAAGGTAGGACTACTTACAATATCAACAGTACCTAATTGCAAAGATAACTCTTTTATTAGAGTAGTCTTTCCAACACCCATTTCACCATAAAATATATACCTTTTAGAAAAACTAGTATATTCTAAAATTCTGTCTGCAACTTGACTGATATCATTTAAATTATTTAATGTCAGTTTTAAAGACATAACTATTTAGATTTTAAGCTGATAACTGGTATCAACATTTCTTCCATAGAGATACCCCCATGTTGATATGTATTCTTATAAAGATTAGCGAACTTATTGTAATTATTTTGATATACAAAGTACAAATCTTCTTTCGCAAAAATATATTTACTACTTAAATTTTGAGATGGCAGGAAGTATTCATTTGGATTATTTATAACAAAAACATCATTTTTGTTAAAGTTTAAATTTTTACCCTGCTTGTACCTAAGGTTAGAATTGACACTTCTATCCCCTATTATACGAGAAGGTTTATTAACGTTAATTGTACCGTGATCAGTTGTTATAATTAAGTTAGCCTTTTGTTTTGCAATTTCTCTCATTATGTCTTTCAAAGGAGAGTGAGAGAACCAAGATGCTGTTAAGGATCTATATGCAGAGTCATCATCAGCTAATTCTTTTATAACTTTCATATCTGTTCTTGCGTGAGAAAGCATATCAACAAAATTATATACTATAACATTTAACAAATTAGACTTCATATTCATTATTTTAGATATTGTTTTTCTTCCAGAATCAATATTTGTTATTTTAATATAACTAATTTTATCCCTTCCCTTACCTAAACGTTGAAAATTATCTAATAAGAAGTCATTTTCATAATTATTTTTACCACCATCATCTTCATCATTTTTCCATTTTTCAGGGTATTTCTTTTCTAATTCAGATGGTAATAATCCTGAAAAAATAGAATTTCGAGAATATTGAGTGGAAGTAGGTAGAATACTTGTATATAAATCATCATCTATTAAATTAAAATCTTCTAAAATATATGGTTCAATAATTTTCCATTGATCGTATCTTAAGTTATCAATAAGAATCATATATGTAGGTATTTCATCAGTAACTAGTGGAATAACTTTTTTGCGAATTAGATTATGAGACATCAAAGGAGAATTTATTCCAGATAACCAATCTTTATAATTATTCTTTACAAATTTAAAGTATTGGGAGTTAGCATCAGATTTCTGCATTTCTAATATTTGCTCAATACTATTATCACCAATTTTTTCAATTTCTAATTCCCAATAAATTAATTTTTTATAAATTTTGTACCATTCTTCCTTATCCAAGTTAGAAGATATTTTTAAACTTAAGTTTCTGAAATCTTGTTGATAATTACTAGTTGTTCTTTGATCAACTAATCTATTTGAATCTGTATTCTTTTTTATTGCTAATAGTATCTGATTTGGATTTACAGGCTTAATTAAATAGTCAGAAATCTTAGAGCCAATTGCCTCTTCCATAATACTTTCTTCCTCACTCTTTGTTATCATTATTACTGGAACATTAGCATATTTTTCTTTAATAATAGTCAATGTTTCAAGTCCATTAAGTCCTGGCATATTTTCATCTAAGAAGATTAAATCAAATGTATTTAAATCAAGGATTTCAAGCGCTTCATCTCCACTTTTCGCACTAGTTAAGTTGTAACCCTTGCTTTCCAAATATATAATATGTGGTTTTAATAATTCAATCTCATCATCTGCCCAAAGAATTTTAATCATATTTATTAGCTTTTAATTATAGAAAACGAAAACAAAATACGTTATTTGTGTATGCTTTCAAATAACAAAGATAAAATTATTAACGACCCAATTTATGGATTTATTACAATTGATGAGGGAATTATTAAAGATTTAATTGATCATAAATATTTTCAAAGACTAAGAAAAATATCACAATTAGGACTTTCACACTTAGTTTATCCTGGTGCACATCACAGTAGGTTTCATCATGCTATTGGATGTCTTCATTTAATGAATAAAGCAATAAGCCAATTAAGAAAAAAAGGGCATATAATTACTGATAAAGAAGCAGAGGGATTAAAAATTGCTATACTTCTACATGATATTGGGCATGGTCCATTTTCTCATGCTTTAGAAAATACAATAATTAAGGAACTAAGTCACGAAGAAATGTCATTGATTTATATGCAAGATCTTAACATCCAATTTAATGGAAAACTATCAATTGCAATACAAATATTTAAAGATAGTTATTCAAAAAAATTTCTTCATCAGCTTGTCTCTTCTCAACTAGACATGGATAGGCTAGACTATCTAAAAAGAGATAGTTTTTTTTCTGGAGTAACTGAAGGAAATATTGGAACAGAAAGAATTATAAATATGTTAGATGTTAGAGATGGTAAATTAGTTGTTGAAGAGAAAGGAATTTATTCTATTGAAAAGTTTCTCTTTTCAAGAAGACTAATGTATTGGCAAGTTTATTTACACAAAACTGTTGTCTCTGCAGAACAAATGTTAATTAAAATAATAGAGCGTGTTAAATTCCTTTTAAAATCTAAAAATAAAATCTTTGTTACTGCTTCATTAGAGATATTCTTAAAACAAGATTTTAACAAAAAAGATTTTAGAAACAATAGTGAATTAATACATTTATTTTCTGAAATTGATGATTATGACATATATACATGTCTGAAATATTGGAAAAAAAATGAAGATTTTGTACTTTCAGAATTATCTAAAATGATGTTGAATAGAAACATCTTAAAGACAAAGATTTCTAAAAAAGATTTTAGCAAAAATGATAAAGAAAAACTTATTGATAATTTTTGCAAACTTAAGAAATGTTCAACTAAAGAAGCCGAGTATTTTATTTTTTCAAATAAAATAAGTAACAGTACATATAATATTCAGCAATCTAATATTAATATCTTAATGAAAGATGAGAAGATTTTAGATATAACATTAGCCTCTGATCAATTTGATATTAAGGTATTAAACAAAACTGTAAATAAATATTTTCTCTGCTACCCCACAGTTTAATCTAAATCAATTAAAATAAATATAATTTTTTAGATTTGCATTATGATTTTTACAATTCAACAAATAGCTGATTTTATAAATGGAAAAATAGAAGGAAATTCTCAAGTATTAATAAACTCGGTTGGAAAGATTGAAGACAGCAAATCTGGAGATATTTGTTTCTTAGCTAATGAAAAATATATAAAGTACACTTACACAACAAAAGCTTCAGCAATAATAGTTGGAACTTCATTTAAAGTTGATAAATCAAAAATGATCACACCAGTTCTTATTAGAGTTGAAGATCCTTATTCATCATTTAGCAAATTACTTGAAATGTATAACAAAAAGAGATATGATAAGACTGGTATCTCTAAACATTCTGATATTTCAGAAAATTGCAAAATTGGAGAGAACTGTTTCATAGGGTCATTCACGAAAATTGAAGATAATGTAATAATTGGTGAAAATGTCAAGATTCACTCAAATTGCTACATTGGGGAAAATGTAATTATTGAAAAAAATTCTATAATATTCTCAAATGTTTCAATCTATCATGATACTAAAATAGGTGCTCATAATATCATACACTCTGGATCAATACTTGGATCAGATGGTTTTGGTTTTGCTGCAAATAATAATAAGTTTAATAAAATAATGCAAATTGGCAATGTAGTAACTAAAAAAAACGTAGAGATTGGAGCAAATACATGTATTGATCGAGCTACTATGGGCTCAACAAAAATATGTGCTGGAGTAAAACTAGACAATCTTATTCAAGTAGCTCACAATGTTGAAATTGGAGAAAACACTGTTATTGCTTCACAAACTGCTATTGCAGGATCTACAAAAATTGGTAAAAACTGTATGATTGGTGGAAAAGTTGCTATAGCGGGACATTTAGTTATCGCTAACAAAGTAAAAATAGCTGGACAGAGTGGTGTTGCATCTAGTATAACAAAAATAGGCTCTGTCGTTCAAGGCCCTTTAGCTTTTGATATAAAACAGTTTCAAAGATCATACATATTATTTAAGAAGCTTCCTGAACTATTTAAAGCACTAGAATCAAATAAAAATATCAAGTAATGTCTGAAATGCAACAAACATTAAAAAATGATATTTGCTTTAGTGGTAAAGGAATTCACACAGGAGTTAAAACTAATATGAGATTATTACCAGCTAAAGTAGATACTGGTATTGTATTTGTAAGAACAGATCTTGAAGGAAAGCCAATTATTCAAGCAGATATTTCTAATTTATTAAGCACAAATAGAAGTACTTGTTTAAAACAAGGAATTGCTGAAATACATACAGTAGAACATATTCTTGCCTCTATTATTGGCAATGGAATTGATAATTTAATTATTGAGGTAGATAATATTGAAATACCAATTCTAGATGGAAGTGCAAAAGAATTTTCAGAGAAAATACTTGAATCTGGTGTTCGAATTCAAGACTGCAAAAGAAAATACTTTGAAATCAAAAAAGAATTAAAATATTTTGATAAGGAAAGCGGAACCAAAATAATAGCTTCACCAGCAAAATCATATATTGTAGATGTTTCTATTGATTATGAATCAAAAATTTTAGGAATTCAAAATGCATCTCTTTCTAGTATTAAAGATTTCAATACAGAAATTGCTTCAAGTAGAACATTTTGTTTTCTACATGAATTAGAATATCTTCTTAGCAAAAAATTAGTTAAGGGTGGAGACATTAATAATGCCATTGTAGTTGTTGAGAAAGAAATTTCTGAAGATGCTTTACTAAATCTCAAGAACGAATTTAATAAAAATGATATTAGTGTTAATGAACAAGGTTACCTTAATAATCTTTCTCTAAGACATGTTAATGAACCGGCACGACATAAACTTCTAGATGTTATTGGAGATCTTTCACTTTTAGGAATTAGAATTAAAGGAAAAATCACTGCTTATAAGCCCGGACATAAAAACAATACTAAATTTGCAAAATATTTAAAAGAAATAATGAAAGAAGAAATTAATAAAACTGCTCCTAAAATAGACTTTACAAAAGAACCCCTTTATAATAAAGAAAAAATTAAATCAATATTGCCGCATAGAGACCCTTTCTTGTTTATTGACGAAATTAGAGAGATTGGTGATGATTATATTGTTGGTGTAAAGTTTGTAAAAGATACTGAAGACTATTTTAAAGGTCATTTCCCAAAAGAACCTGTTATGCCTGGAGTTTTGCAGTTAGAGACAATGGCTCAAACTGGTGGTGTTTTAATATTAAATACTGTAGAAGACCCTCAAAATTATCTTACTTTTTTCATGAAAATAGACAATGCAAAATTTAAACGCAAAGTTGTCCCAGGAGATACTATTATTTTTAGATTAAGTTTAATATCTCCTATAAGAAGAGGTTTGTGTCATATGCACGGAGTTGGTTTTGTAGATGGTAAAATCGTTGCAGAAGCAGACTTACTTGCTCAAATAGCACCAAAAAAATAAACTATGCATCAACCTCTAGCTTATATTCATTCAGATACAAATATTGCAAGAAATGTAGTGATTGAACCATTTGTTACAATAGAAAAAAATGTGTCTATTGGTGAAGGAACATGGATTGGAAGTAATGTAACAATAATGGAAGGTGCTCAAATTGGAAAAAACTGTAGAATTTTTCCAGGAGCAGTAATATCTGCAATTCCACAAGATCTAAAATTTAATGGTGAGTACTCACTTACTATTATAGGTAACAATTGTACAATTAGAGAATGTGCAACTATTAATAGAGGGACTTCAGCAAGTGGAAAAACAATAGTTGGAGATGATTGTTTAATAATGGCATATGCACATATAGCACATGATTGTATTATTGGCAATAATTGCATAATAGTAAATAGTGTGTCTTTAGGTGGACATGTAAAAATAGGTGATTTTGCAATAATAGGTGGACTATCAGCTGTACATCAATTTGCAAGCATTGGTAAACATTCAATGGTTTCGGGAGGTTCATTAGTAAGAAAAGATGTACCACCATATGTAAAAGCAGCGCGAGAACCTCTATCTTTTGTAGGTATTAATTCAATAGGCTTAAGGAGAAGAGAATTTTCAGACTCAAAAATTAAAGAAATTCAAGATATTTTCAGAATCCTTTATCAGAAAAATCTAAATAACACTCAAGCAATACTAAAAATAGAAACTGAAATTGATGCCTCACCAGAGAGAGATGAAATAATTTCATTTGTTCAAAATTCTGGACGAGGGATCATGAAAGGTTTTAATCAAAAATAATATTATGGCAACAACAGCAGATTTTAGAAATGGATTATGTTTTAACTACAATGGTGACCCTTGGAAAATAGTATCTTTTTTGCATGTTAAGCCTGGCAAAGGCCCTGCTTTTGTTAGAACTAAAATTAGAAATTTAAATACTGGAAGACTTTTAGAAAACACTTTTACTTCTGGAATAAAAATTGATGTCATTAGAGTAGAAAACAGAAAATATCAATTCTTATATTCAGAAAATAATGATTATCATTTAATGAATAATGAAGATTATGAGCAAATAATGATGCAAAAAGATTTTATTGAAGGTGTTGAATTCTTAAAAGAAGGAGGAATTATAGAAGTTCTTTTTCATGCGGATGAAGGAATGCCACTATCTGCACAAGTACCATCTCATGTAGTTCTTGAAATAACTTTTACTGAACCAGGTGTTAAAGGAAATACTGCAACTAATGCTACAAAGCCAGCAACAACTGAATCTGGTGCTGTAATTAATGTTCCATTATTTATAAACGAAGGAGACAAAATTAAAATTGATACAGAAAAAGGAGCTTATATAGAACGAATTAAAGAATAATGAAAAAACATAATTTTTCAGCAGGACCATGTATACTTCCAAAAGAAGTATTAAAAGAAGCTTCAAAAGCAGTAATAAATTTTAATGACGATAATTTATCTCTTATTGAAATCTCTCACAGAAGCAAACCATTTGTTGACGTAATGAATAATGCAAAAGACCTTGTAAGAGAATTGCTTAATGTTCCTCAAGACTATTCAATATTATTTTTACAAGGTGGTGCAAGTTTAGAATTTCTAATGGTTCCTTTCAACTTAATGAAGATAAATGGAAATGCTTCATATCTAAACACTGGAGTTTGGTCAAGAAAAGCTATTCAAGAAGCTAAAGATTTTGGTAAGGTCTCTATAATTGGTGATTCATCTGATAAGAATTTCAATTACATTCCAAAAAATTATGAAATTCCAAATAATATAGATTATTTTCACTGTACATCAAATAATACAATATATGGAACACAAATAAAAAACTTTCCAATTTGTAAAACCCATCTAGTGTGTGACATGAGTTCAGATATCTTCAGTCGTAAAATTGATGTTAGAAAATTCGGATTAATATATGCTGGCGCTCAAAAAAATATGGGCCCTGCAGGAACTACACTTGTGATAGTAAAGAATGAAATCTTAGGAAAAACAAATAGAAAGATTCCTACAATGCTGAACTACCAAACTCATATAAATGGTAAAAGTATGTTTAATACACCTCCAGTATTTCCTATATACGTTTCAATGCTAACTCTAAAGTGGATAAAAGAACAAGGTGGTGTAAGTGTAATTGAAAAAAGAAATATCAAAAAAGCTAAACTATTATACTCTGAAATTGACAGAAATTCACTGTTTACTGGTACAGCATTAAGTGAAGATAGGTCATTAATGAATATTTGTTTTTTACTTAATGATGAATCAAAAAAAGATATGTTTGATAAAATGTGCGAAGATGCAGGAATTAATGGAATCAAAGGACACAGATCAGTAGGTGGGTATAGAGCTTCAGTATATAATGCAATGCCAATTGAGAGTATAAAAGTATTGGTTGATTTAATGAAAACACTAGAAAAAAATTAAAATGATAAAAATATTAGCAAACGATGGAATATCTCAATCTGGAATTAGTGCATTAGAGTCTAAAGGCTTTAAAATTGATACCAAACATGTCCCTCAAGATCAGTTAGCACAAGAAATCAACTCAAAAAACTATGAGGTGCTGTTAGTTAGAAGTGCTACTACAGTTAGAAAAAATTTAATAGATGCATGTCCTAAGTTAAAAATTATAGGAAGAGGAGGCGTTGGAATGGATAATATTGATGTTGTTTATGCTCGTGAAAAAGGAATAACAGTTATTAATACTCCAGCAGCATCATCTTCATCAGTTGCTGAACTTGTTTTTGCACATTTATTTGGAATGGTACGTTTCCTTTTTGATAGTAATCGCCAAATGCCATTAAGCGGTGATGCTGATTTCAAAGCGCTTAAAAAATCTTATGCTAATGGAACTGAATTAGCTGGAAAAACTTTAGGAATCGTTGGATTTGGCAGAATAGGAAAAGAGGTAGCAAAAAAAGCCATTGGTTTAGGAATGAATGTAATAGCCAATGATAAATTTGTTAAAGAAGAAGTTATTACGTTAGATTTTTTTAATGGAGACAAGAAGTCGTTTAAGATAGTCACACAAAAGTTAAAAGATGTTTTAAATAAATCAGATTTTGTCACACTACATGTACCAAAAGATGGAAATAAAGCAGTAATTGGTGCAGAAGAGATTGGATTAATGAAAACTGGAGCAGGAATTTTAAATGTTTCTCGAGGAGGTGTAATTGATGAAACAGCATTAATGTTTGCTCTTGATAAACAAAAATTAGCATATGCAGGATTAGATGTTTATGACAATGAGCCAAATCCAAGTATTCACATATGCATGCATAACGCTATTAGTTTAACTCCTCATATTGGTGCAGCAACTAAAGAGGCACAACAAAGAATCGGAACTGAACTTGCGGATCAAATTTCTAGTTATTTTGAAAAATAATTATGGCAAATATTCAACCTTTTAGAGCCATCAGACCAACAAGAGATAAAGCAAGTCTTGTTGCAACACGTTCATATCTTTCTTACAATGAAGAAACTATAAAAGAAAAATTAAATCATAATCCGTACACATTTTTACATGTAATAAATCCTGATTATAACAAAAATTTAAGGTCAGAAGGAAAAGCAAAATACGAACTAATAAAACAGAAAATAAAAAGCTTTATTAATAGTAAAATTCTTTTTAAAGAAGACTCTAGCAGTTACTATATCTACCAAAAAAGCGATAAAAACAACTCCTACACTGGAATAATAGCTGCAACTTCAATTAACGATTATTTGAATAATAAAATTAAAATACACGAACAAACAATTTCAAAAAGAGAAAAAATGTTCAGAGATTATTTAGATATCACTGAATTTAATGCAGAGCCGGTATTACTATCACATACTCCAAATGAAAAAATAAATATAATTCTGAAAAAATATGTAGACTTTAGATCAGAATATGAATTTACTACAACAAATAAATGTCTTCATAAATTATGGATAGTTAATGATTCTAAAGATATATTGAATATAACTAATTCTTTTAAAGAAATAGATACTCTTTATATTGCAGATGGTCATCATAGATGTGCATCTTCCGCATTGTTGTCAAAAGATAAACTGAGTGAAGAAAGTAATTATTTTATGAGTTTTTTAATTAATGAAAATCAATTGAATATCTTAAATTTTAATAGACTTATAAAACATACCAATAATTTATCTGTTGATGATTTAATAGATAGAATCAAAGTTTCTTTCAAAGTAACTATTAAAAATAATACCTTCTCTCCTACATTAAAAGATGAAATAGGTATGTATATTAACAATAAATGGTATTCATTAATTGCAAGAAAAAAGAAATACTCTTCAATTTCATCATCCTTAGATCCATCAATATTAACTGATTATATACTTAAGCCTATTTTAAACATTAAAGATGAAAGAACAGATGAAAACCTTGCATTCTACAATGGAAATATTACGTTAGATGATATTAAACTAAAAGTAGATAATAAAGAGTATGCTGTCGCATTTATTCTAAAACCTATTCCTTTTTATTCTATTAAAAAAGTTGCAGATAACAATGAGATACTACCTCCCAAAAGCACATATGTAGAACCTAAAATTAGATCTGGCTTAACTATATATCCTTTAAAATAATGGGTATTAAAAAAAATCTTAAAAAATTACTAAATAGCATCCCAAAAGAGATAACTCTTGTTGCTGTATCAAAAACAAAACCTATTTCAGATATCCTTGTAGCATATGAATCTGGACAGAGAATATTTGGAGAAAATAAAGTGCAAGAATTAGAAATGAAACACACAAAATTACCATCAGATATAAAATGGCATATGATTGGTCATTTACAGAGTAATAAAGTGAAGTATATTGCGCCATTTATAAGCTTAATTCATGCTGTAGACTCATTAAAACTACTAAAAGAAATAAATAGAAGAGCAAAACAAAATAATAGAATTATTAATTGTTTACTACAAGTGCATATTGCAAGTGAAAGAACAAAGTTTGGTTTTGAAATTAATGAAATTAATGAAATTTTAGATGAATCTAGTAAATTTGAGAATATTTGCATTAAAGGTCTCATGGGAATGGCAACATTTACAGAGGAAAAATCACAATTAAATTCAGAATTTACTAAAATTAATAATTTATTTAAAAAAATAAAAAACAAAAAAATTAATACACTCTCTATCGGTATGAGTGGAGATTATGAACTTGCAATTAATAATGGTAGTACAATGATTAGAATTGGAAGTACTATATTTGGAAATAGAAATTAAAATGAAAAAAGTAATATCAACAAATAAAGCACCGAAAGCAATTGGACCATACAGTCAAGCTATTTTAAGTAATGATACTTTATATTGTTCAGGTCAAATAGCAATAGATCCGAAAACAGGTTGTTTAATTATTGATAATATTAAAAATGAAACTTCTCAAATTATGCAAAACATTTGTGCACTTTTAGGAGCAGCAGGAATGAATACACAGAATATTGTCAAGTGCTCAATTTTTATTAAAAATATGAATGACTATGATGAAATAAACGAGATCTACTCACAGTATTTCAAATCAGAACCACCTGCTCGAGAAGCAATACAAGTTTCTGCTTTACCCAAAAATGTAAATGTTGAAATCTCTATCATTGCAATTAAATAAATGAATCTTTCTAAGCAAATAATTGCTGGTAATATAACTGCTTTAAGTAAAGGTATTACATTATTAGAAAGTACGCTTGAAAGTGATGAACATAAGGCAAGAAAATTAGTTACTGATTGTCTTCCTGAAAGTGGTAATTCAATTAGAATTGGTATTACAGGAGTACCAGGAGTTGGAAAAAGCACATTCATTGAAACATTTGGAAAACTGCTTACAAGTAAAGGCAAAAAAGTTGCTGTTCTAGCAGTTGATCCAACATCTGATAAAACTCACGGAAGTATTTTAGGAGACAAAAGTAGAATGCATGAATTATCAACTGACAAAAATGCTTTTATTAGGCCAAGCCCTAATAAAGGAACGCTTGGAGGAGTCACAAATAAAACACAAGACAGTATTGTGTTATGTGAAGCAGCTGGATTTAATATTATTCTTATTGAAACTGTAGGAGTAGGACAAAGTGAGACAACAGTAAGTAATTTAGTTGATTTCTTTCTTTTATTAATGTTAGCTGGAGCAGGCGATGAATTGCAAGGTATTAAAAGAGGAATAATGGAACTAGCTGATGCTCTTATTATTACTAAGTCAGATGGTGAGAACATCCAAAATGCAAAGAATGCATGCTTAGAATACAAAAGAGCTTTACATATGTTTCCAGAACTAACCAATGGATGGACTCCTCAAGTTGGTATATGCTCAGCGATTGAGAATTCAGGAATAACTAAAATATATGATATAGTTGAAAAATTTAACTTTCAAATGCTAGCAAATGGCTGGAAAGATGAAAATAGAGAAAAACAAAAAATATTCTGGCTACATCAAACAATAAAAGAAGAATATGGAAAAAAGAAATACCAAAATTTAATTAAACATAAACGTATTAAAGAATTTGAGAAACAAATTAAAAATGGAGAAAATATGTACGAAATATTATTAAAGATTGATAATTAATATTTCTAAAATATTATCAACTAAGAGTAAAGTTAATTGGAATTGTAAACATAACTCTAACTGTCTTTCCTCTCTGCTTTCCTGGCTTATATTTTGGCAATGAATTAACAACTCTTACAGCCTCCGCATCAAGATTCTTATCAACACCTCTAACAACTTTAACATTACTAACATATCCTGATTTTTCAACTATAAAACTGACATAAACTTTACCTGTAATATTATACTGCTTAGCTATCAGAGGGTATTTTACATTTTTTTGAATGTATTTCATAAGCCCTAAATCACCTCCTGGAAATTCTGGCATATTTTCTACAACCATAAAGAATTCATCATCAAACTCCTCTTCAATTTCAATCATCTCATCTTCATCTGATTCAGTATCTTCTATCTCAACTTCATCCTCAACAATTTCAATTACTTCTGGTGGTGGTGGTGGTGGTGGTGGTAGTTTAATTATATTTTTTTGAACATAAGTGTCAACTTCATTGTCTCTCATTATACAAATACGTCTATTTCTTTCAGAAATATATCTATTACTAAATTCTTCGTTTAACAAAGAAATAAGACTGTTCTCAGCAGCTTTAGTTCCCTTTGTATGAATTAAAAATATAGCTAATGAACCTCTATTATCAAGATAATTTGATATTGATTCAGAAAGTATATTCTTATAAGAATAGTTAGTAACTAACTCCTCAGTATCTTCATAAGTGTAGTCTTCTTCATCTTCGTAAGAGTAATCCTCTTCATAATAAAGATCATTATCAAAATTATGAGCAAGAGTGTTGATTCTTTTGGCACTCCAAATTGCTGGGAAATAAAAATACCCTTCAGACATAATATTATCTGACATATCAATAGAAATATAAAACACCTCTCCTTTCGATATTTGATGTAAAATAGCTTTACTATCTTCAAAAAAAAGCTCACAAATATCTTGATATTTATATTTTTCTATTTCTTGCTCATTTACAGTATCAAGATTTTTGTTATTTGGTTTCTTATTTTTAATCTTAGACAAAGTTTCATTTACATTATTGCATCCAAATAATATAAATAAAATTAAAAAGAGAATTGATATATTTTTCATTTCAAGTATTTGTATATTCAAATATAAAAAAAATGTATAATCATACTTTCAAAATTGAATTTATCTAATTAAAAAGTGAATATTTTCATTTTTTTACATCCAGAGCTACATCTATAATCTGTAAAATGATATGGTAATATCAGATTGAGATTCAAATTTTAAAAAAAAGATTTCTTATATTCCTTATTTGCATAATCAACAAAAAACCAGTTCCATCGTTATTGCTAGATTGACTTACATAATCAACTTTACAAACAATAAGAGTGGCTTGACTTTCATATATTGATACAAAATTTAACATCAGCTTGTTTTTCGTAATCTACATAATATACTTTTTGAGCAAATAAATGAATTAAACATAGCATAAAATTAATTAATATTTTATTTATAATGGAGATGTATAAAACTTTTGTCACCATAAGTATATGATGTACATTCTTAATATTATCTTTGTAAATAAATTATTGTAATGACAAAAGTTTCCGGAAGATTAAACCGACTTGCAGAATCAGCAACTCTAGCTATGGCTAGAATGAGTAGAGAATTACAAGCAAAAGGTATAAATATTATTGCTCTTAGTCTTGGGGAACCTGATTTTGATACTCCTGAATTTATTAAAGAAGCTGCAAAAAAAGCAATTGATGACAATTTCTCTCATTATACTCCTGTTCCTGGATTACCGGAGCTAAGAAGTTCAATTTCAGCTAAATTCATGAGAGATAACCACTTAGAATATACACCAGATCAGATTGTTGTGTCAACAGGAGCGAAGCAATCATTAGCTAATGTATGTTTAAGTTTACTAGATCCTGAAGATGAAGTTTTACTACCATGCCCGTATTGGGTCAGTTATGCTGAAATAATCAAACTTGCTGAAGGAGTTCCTGTTGAAATAAAATCAACTATTGACTCAGATTTCAAGATAACACCAAACCAACTTGAAGCCTCGATCACTTCAAGAACAAAGATGATAATGTTTAGTTCTCCTTGTAATCCAAGTGGTACTGTATACACCCAGTCAGAGCTTGAAGCTATTGCTAAAATGTTAGAGAAATATCCAAATATTTATATTGTTTCTGATGAAATCTATGAACATATTAACTTTACTGATAAACATTATAGTATCGGCACTATATCCTCAATGAAAGATAGAACAGTAACAGTAAACGGTGTATCAAAAGGATTTGCTATGACAGGATGGAGAGTAGGTTTTATTGGAGCCCCACTATGGATCGCCAAGGCATGTAATAAAATTCAAGGTCAGGTAACATCAGCTACATGTGCAATAGCACAAAAAGCTGCTGAAAGAGCAATGCTTGCAGAACCAAGATCAACAACAAAAGAAATGAAAGAAACATTCCTTAAAAGAAGGAATATGCTAGTAAACTTACTTAAAGAAATACCCGGAATAAAGTGCAATATTCCTCAAGGAGCATTTTATGTTTTTCCTGATATTAGTTCATATTTTGGAAAAAGTTATGAAAATGAGGTTATAAATAATGCTAATGATTTTTGTATGTATTTGCTAAATTTTGCTCATGTAGCTTGTGTTGCTGGAGATGCTTTTGGAAATCCTGAATGTATTAGAATCTCTTATGCTGCATCAGATAAAAAACTCACTGATGCAGTTAGTAGAATTAAGACACACTTAGCTAAATTGTCATAATGAATGTTAAAAACCTTTTTAGTGAGTTTAATTCAAAAAAAATATTAGTTATTGGTGATTCAATGATTGATTCATATTTGTTTGGCGAAATAAATCGCACCTCTCCTGAAGCGCCAGTACCTGTTGTAGAAACAAAAAAACATGAAAGCAGATTAGGAGGAGCTGCTAATGTTGCGTTAAATCTTAAATCACTTGGTGCTACCCCAATACTTTGCAGTGCAATTGGAGATGACAAAGAAGGTAAGCTTTTTATTGAATTAATGAAAAAAGAAGATTTAACAACAGAAGGAATGATAATTTCTAAAATTAAGAGGACAACTTTAAAAACTAGAGTTATAGCAAATGATAAACATCAACTAAGAATTGACGAAGAAGATTCAAGTCCTATAGACAATGAAATAGAGCTTATAGATCTGATTAAAAAACTCATTTATAATATAGACGTTGTTGTTTTACAAGATTACAACAAGGGTGTGTTAACATCAAATGTAATTAATGAAGTTATTAAAATTACAAATAATAATAATATCCCATCTATAGTAGATCCAAAAAAAGATAATTTTTTTAACTACAAAAACTGTACAATTTTTAAACCTAATCTAGCTGAAATTAAAATCGGAATGAATATTAATGATGAACTAAGAAATTTGAAAGATCTAAATAAAGTAACAACAAAACTAAGACTACAATTAAATTCAGATGCTGTATTACTAACTTTATCTTCAAGAGGTATTTGTTTAGACTCACATAATAATTTCTATCAGTTCCCTAGTTACAAAAGAAAACTTGTTGATGTATCTGGTGCAGGGGACACAGTAATTTCTGTTGCAGCATTGTGCTTATCAACAAATATAAATTATTCAGATCTCACTATTTTATCAAATTTAGCAGGAGGTTTAGTTTGTGAGGCTGTAGGAGTTATTCCAATAAACAAAGAAAAATTTCTAAATGAGGCAATTAAAACTCTTAAGAATGAGTAAAGTTACGCCATACAAAAGCTCAGAGAGCAAAAAAGAACAGATAAAAAGTATGTTTGATAACATAGCTAAGAACTATGATTTTCTTAATCATTCTTTATCTTTAGGAATGGACAATTTATGGAGAAAAATAGCTATCAAAAACATAAAAAATGATCCAAAAAAAATTCTTGATATAGCTACTGGTACAGCAGATTTCGCAATAAGTAGCGCAAAACATACAAATGCTAAAATTATTGGTATTGACATATCTCAAGGCATGCTTGATGTTGGAGAAATAAAAATTAAGAAAAAAAAGCTAAGCTCAAGAATAAGTCTACAAAATACTGATTGTGAAGACTTACCATTTAAAGAAAATTCATTTGATGCAATTACAGCTGGATTTGGAGTAAGAAATTTTGAAAATTTAAACAAAGGATTATCAGAGATGTATAGAGTTCTAGACAAAAACGGTGTGATAGCAATATTAGAACCATCCTCTCCAAAAAAATTCCCACTAAAACAATTATATAATATTTACTTTAATAATATCTTACCTACTATAGGCGCATTAATTTCTAAGGATAAAAGTGCATATACATACTTACCAGAATCAGTTGCAGCCTTCCCATCAGAAGAAAAATTTATTAAAGAGTTAGAAAAAATTGGATTTAAAGATTGTAAATCTATTTCACTTACTTTTGGAATAGTAGTATTATATCTAGCAATAAAATAAATTTAAATACGTTAGGTGATTGATGTTAAAAATTACAAAATATCATATAGTTCTTGTATTCCTATTTATTTGTTTCAATTCTGTAGCTCAACGCAACAAGAAATCACAAAATTTATCTAGATATGATTTTCAGAAAATACATTTTGGATTTACTTTAGGTATTAATGATCTGAATTTTAACATAAAAAAAAATTCAAATACAATTACAAATGATTCTTTAAAAACTTTATATAGTAAAAGTCAAAAAGGATTTAATCTTGGTATTGTTTCAAACCTAAGAATTGGAAAATACACAGATTTACGTTTCGTACCTGCTTTAATTTTTGGTGAAAGACAATTAGAATATAGTTTTTCTGATAGTTTAAATACTAATGATGTAAAGAAAATAGAATCAACACTAATTGATTTTCCTATTTATATAAAGTATAAATCAGAAAGATATAACAACTTTAGAGCATTTGTTATTGGTGGTTTAAAATATAGTTTAGATATAGCTTCTCAAAGTAATATTGACGATGAAGGACAGAAACTTGTTAAGCTAAATAAAAATGATTTAATGGGGGAAGTTGGCTTTGGATTAGATTTCTATCTTGAGTATTTTAAATTTTCACCACAACTCAAATTATCTTATGGTTTGATTAATCTTCTTAAAAGTGAGGATTCTGTTTATTCTAATTCAATTAACAGGTTATCAACTAATGGTTGGATGTTGTCATTTACATTCGAATAAATAATTAGTAATACACGTGTATAAAGCAAAATACACCTATAATTTGCATATCTTAAATAAATAAATTATAATTGTATGTCTTAAATAATTAAATAAGAACAAAATGTATAACGACCCTTACTTAACATTACTTCTTTTTTTACTAATATATCTTTTAACCTTGGTAATAATTAAATCATTTAATATTTTTAGAAAAAAAACATCTAAAAGGTTTCATTTACTATGTCCAGGATGCAAACAAAATGTTATCAAAAGAATAAAAAGAAAAAGTCATGATATGTATTTGAACATAATGACATTACAATTATTTAAATTTAAAAGATACAAATGCACGATTTGTACATGGGAAGGTTTACGTTGGTAAACTAACTATTTGTTATCTCATACAATATAATAGAAGTTGCAACTGCAACATTTAAGGAGTCTGCTTTCGTAGATTTACTGTTAATTTTTATTTTTTCAGTAATATACTTTGAAATTTCTTTGCTGATACCATTTGATTCATTTCCCATAACTATATGGATATCATCTTTAAAATCAACTTTTTTGATATTTTTGCCATCAAAAAGTGTGCCGTATACATCAGATTTAACTTTTTTTAAATATTTAGCTAAATCAGTATACATAACTTTAACTCTAAACAATGACCCCATAGTAGACTGAACAACCTTGGGGTTATAAACATCAACTGTATTATTGGAACAAATAATTGATCTAACACCAAACCAATCACAAGTCCTTATAATAGTACCTAAATTACCAGGATCACTAATATCATCTAGAACCAAAACCAGCCCTCTTTCATTAAAAATTTTGCTTTCTTTTATACATGCAATAGCTAAAACGTTATTTGGATTTTTCTGATTACTTATTCTTAACAACTCATTTTTTGATACTAATGAAACATTAACAGTTGGATTTAATTTAGACCAATTAGAATTTGCAAAAATAGTATGCACATCAAAATCAGACTTTATCAAATCTAAAACATTTTTATCACCCTCAACAAGAAACAACTTATGCTTCAACCTGTTTTTTCTAAGAGATAAACTCTTTATTAACTTAATCTGATTTTTAGTAATCATAGCTATCTAAATTAAAAATCAATAATATGAATTTATTATAAATTTTTACTTTAATTCAATACAATCTTGTAGTTTTGTTTTTAAAAAAAATGTCAAAATTTCCAAAAGGTGTATTAACTGGGTCGCAATTGCAAGAAGTTTTTAATGATGCAAAAACAAATAAATATGCGCTACCAGCAGTAAATGTAACAAACACTAGTACGGTTAATGCAGTAATGGAAACTGCATCAGAGTTAAATTCTCCGGCCATTATTCAATTCTCAAATGGAGGGTGTGTTTTTTATGCCGGTAAAGCATTATCTAATAATAATCATAGTGCAGCTATAGCTGGTGGGATTTCTGGAGCAATGCACGTACACCATATGGCCGAACTTTATGGCGCTAGCATTATTCTTCACACAGATCACGCTGCATTAAAACTATTACCTTGGATTGATGGATTATTAGATGCTGGTGAAAAATTTTATAATCAACACAACAAGCCTTTATTCTCTTCGCACATGATAGATCTTTCTGAGGAACCATTAAAAGAAAATATTGAAATATGTAAGAAATACTTAAAGCGAATGAGTGCAATTGATATGACCTTAGAAATTGAACTAGGAATTACAGGAGGCGAAGAAGATGGAGTTGATAATTCTGATGTAGATATTTCAAAACTATACACTCAACCTGAAGAAGTAGCTTACGCTTATGAAGAGCTTATAAAAATAAGTGACAAATTTACTATTGCCGCAGCTTTTGGTAATGTTCATGGTGTTTATAAACCTGGCAATGTTGTTCTTACTCCAAAAATATTAGATAATTCACAAAAATACATACAAGAAAAATTTAATACCAAAAATCAACCTATAGATTTTGTATTTCATGGCGGATCAGGATCAAGCAAGAAAGAAATCACTGAAGCAATAAGTTATGGTGTAATCAAAATGAATATTGACACTGATCTTCAATGGGGCTTTACTACAGGAGTTAGAGATTATTTTAAAAAGTTCAATGATTATGTACAATCACAAATAGGAAATCCTGAGGGTTCTGAAAATCCTAACAAAAAATATTATGACCCTAGAAAATGGATAAGAGAAGGAGAACTTACGTTTAAGTCACGTTTAATTAAATCATTCGAAGATTTAAATAACATTAATACAATCAAATAAATATGGATTGGTTTAAAAGAATTAAAGAAGGGATTACAACTTCAACTCATGAAAAGAAAGAAACTCCTGACGGTCTTTGGAGTAAATGTCCAAAGTGCAAAACAATTGTGACTACTAAAGAAGAAGAAGAAAATCTATATGTTTGTTTTAATTGTAATTATCATCATAGAATTGGTTCAAAAGAATATTTTAAAATACTTTTTGACAATAATAAATTTACAGAAATAGATAAAAACATGGTCTCTGTAGATGTTTTAAAATTTAAAGATAAAAAAGCTTATACTGACAGAATTTCCTCAATGCAGAAAAATACAGGCTTAAAAGATGCAGTAAGAACAGCTCACGGTAAAATAAATAATAATACAGTTGTAGTAGCGTGCATGGATTTTTCATTTATTGGTGGCTCAATAGGCTCAGTTGTAGGTGAAAAAATAGCAAGGGCAATCGATTTTGCACGTATAAAAAATCATCCACTTTTAATTATTTCTAAATCTGGTGGAGCAAGAATGATGGAAGCTGGCATATCGCTCATGCAATTAGCTAAAACTTCGGCAAAACTTGCACAATTAGCAGAAAAGGGTTTACCATACATATCACTTTGTACAGACCCTACTTTTGGTGGTGCTACAGCATCATTTTCCATGTTAGGTGACTTAAATATTGCAGAACCAAATGCACTAATTGGATTTGCTGGACCAAAAGTAGTTAAAGAAACAATAGGAAAAGACCTTCCCGAAGGTTTTCAGACTTCTGAATTTTTAAAAGAAAAAGGATTTATTGATATTATTGTTGACAGAAAAGATTTAAGAGAAAAGATATCGCAATTGTTTAGAATAATGAAAAAATAATTTGTTTCAAAAAAAACAGATTAATTAAATAAGTTTACTACTTTTGCAAACCATAAATTAGGTAGAAAATAACAAATATTAATATGAGTTTAAGTTCAAAAGAAAAAGAAGGTATTTTTAAGAAATTTGGTAATGACAACAAAGATTCAGGTTCAGTGTATTCTCAGGTTGCTTTATTCACTAAAAAGATTTCAGAATTAACAGAGCATTTAAAAGAAAATCGTAAAGATTTTGGAACTCAGAGGTCATTACAGTTAATGGTTGGTAAAAGAAGAAACCTTTTAGACTATCTTCAAGCAAAGGACATAATTAAATACAGAGAATTAGTAAAAGATTTAGGTCTCAGAAGATAGACTTAAATTTAAAAATGAAAAAAAGGCAATAGATTTATTGCCTTTTTTAATTTATAAACAAAGAAAACAAGATGATAAAAGAAAAAACACAAATTATTAAATTAAACGATGGTAGAGAAATTTCTATCACAACAGGTAAATTAGCTAAACAAGCACACGGTTCAGTAGAATTGAGAATGGGTAATACTCATTTACTAGCTACAGTAGTATCAAGTTTTGAAGCAAGAGAAGGTGTAGATTTCCTGCCATTAACAGTTGATTATAGAGAAAAATTTTCAGCAGATGGCAGATTCCCAGGTGGCTTTCTAAAAAGAGAAGCAAGACCAACAGATCAAGAAATACTAATAATGAGACTAGTTGATAGAATTCTTAGACCAATGTTTCCAAGTGACTATCATGCTGAAGTTCAAATAATGATATCACTTAATTCACATGACCCAGAAGTTAAACCAGATGCACTTGCAGCACTTGCAGCATCTTCTGCACTTGCAGTTTCTGACATACCATTTAATGGCCCTATTTCAGAATGCCGTGTAGCGAGGATAGAAGGAAAATACAAAATCAACCCATCATCAACTGAATTAGAAAATGCTGACATGGATCTTATGATAGGTGCATCTGCAGATAGCGTTGCTATGGTTGAAGGTGAGATGAATGAAGTATCAGAGAGTGAAATGATTGAAGCAATAAAAATAGGTCATGAAGCTATTAAAGAACAATGCGCAGCACAATTAGAATTAGCAGTCAAGACAGATACATCATCTAACAAAAGAGAATATTGTCATGAAATACACGATAAAGACTTAAAAATAAGAATTAAGAAAGATACTTATAATGAAGTATATGCTGTTGCTTCTGAAGGATTAGAAAAAACTGAAAGATCAGAAAAATTTAAGGCTGTAAAAGAAAATTGGATTTCAAAATTAAACGAAGAAGAAGTAGAAAAATATGATTCTAAGTTAATTGGAGTTTACTATCACGATGTAGAAAAAGAAGCTGTAAGAAATTTAGTTTTATCTGAAGGTAAAAGATTAGATGGAAGAGAAACAAGTGAAATCAGGCCAATATGGTGTGAGATTGATTATTTACATAGCCCACATGGATCTGCAGTGTTTACAAGAGGTGAAACTCAATCATTAACAACAGTAACACTTGGATCAGCAACAGATGTAAACCGTTTAGATGGAGTAACTCATCAAGGTCACGAATCTTTCTATTTACATTATAATTTCCCTCCTTTCTCAACAGGTGAAGCAAGAATGAAATTTAGTGTTAGTAGAAGAGAAATAGGACATGGTAACTTAGCCCAAAGAGCGCTTAAAAAAATGATTCCAACTGATAATCCATACACAGTTAGAATAGTTTCTGATATTTTAGAATCAAATGGATCTTCATCAATGGCAACTGTTTGTGCAGGTACTCTAGCACTAATGGATGCTGGGGTTAAAATACAGAAACCAGTTTCTGGAATTGCGATGGGATTAATTTCAGATAAAGAAAATCCAAATAACTATGCTGTATTATCTGATATTTTAGGTGATGAAGATCATTTAGGTGATATGGATTTTAAAATTTGTGGTACAGCTGATGGTATTACAGCTTGTCAGATGGATATTAAAGTTCAAGGACTTTCGTATGAAATTTTAGAAAAGGCATTAATGCAAGCTAAAGATGGAAGACTACATATTTTAGATAAATTGATAGAGACTATTTCAGAGCCAAGAGTACAATTAAAACCACAAACTCCTAAAATAATTACTCTTAAAGTTCCGAAATCAACAATAGGTGGAATTATTGGACCTGGAGGCAAAATTATTCAAGAATTACAAGCTTCAACAGAAACAAATATTTCAATTCAAGAAGTTGATGATATTGGTGTTGTAGAAATATTAGGAACAGATCAACAAAAAATTGACTTAGCAGTTGAAAAAATAAGATCAATAGCATTTATACCTGAAGTAGGCGCAATATATAAAGGAAAAGTAAAATCAATTATGCCTTACGGAGCATTTGTTGGAATTTCATCAAATACTGATGGCTTAGTACATATATCAGAATTAGCATGGGAAAAAGTTGAGAAAGTTGAAGATGTTTTGAAAGAAGGAGAAACAATTGAGGTTAAACTTATAGCAATTGATGAAAGAAGTGGTAAATTAAAACTATCAAGAAAAGTTTTACTACCAAAACCTGAAAAAAAGTAAATAAATTAAATATCTGTAACTTTTTAAATATTGATACGTAAAAGAAACTCTAAAAAAACATTTAAGATCTTATGAGACAATTAAAAATTACTAAGCAAGTTACCAACAGAGAGACTGCTTCTTTAGATAAATACTTACAAGAAATTGGAAGAGTTGAGCTAATAACAGCTGAAGAAGAAGTAGAATTAGCACAAAAGATTAAAGCTGGTGACGAAAGAGCTTTAGATAAATTAACTAAGGCAAATTTACGTTTTGTTGTCTCTGTTTCAAAACAATATCAGAACCAAGGACTTACTCTACCTGATTTAATTAACGAAGGTAATCTAGGACTAATTAAAGCCGCTAAAAGATTTGATGAAACAAGAGGTTTTAAATTTATATCATATGCTGTTTGGTGGATTAGACAATCTATACTTCAAGCTTTAGCAGAACAATCAAGAATTGTTAGATTGCCACTTAATAAAATTGGCTCAATAAATAAAATAAATAAAGCATATGCTGTTCTAGAACAGAAGTTTGAAAGACCTCCTACTCCAGAAGAGATATCTGAATTAGTTGAGCTATCAATTACTGAAGTTAAACAATCATTAAAAAATACAGGTAGACATATCTCAATGGATGCTCCATTAATAGAAGGTGAAGACAGTAGCTTATATGATGTTATGGGTTCTGAAGATAGTCCTAACCCAGATGCAGATTTAATGCTAGAATCATTAAGAGAAGAAATTAGAAGAGCTTTAGACACATTAACACCAAGAGAAGCTGATGTTGTTTCCTCATATTTTGGACTTAATGGTGGCTATGCAATGACTTTAGAAGAGATTGGTGAAAAATTTGATCTCACAAGAGAAAGAGTTAGGCAGATTAAAGAAAAAGCTGTGAGAAGACTTAAACAAACTTCTAGAAGTAAAATTTTAAAAACTTACTTAGGTTAGTATCAATTAACAAGAGGGCTTCTAGCCCTCTTTTTTTATATATATGATTATGAAACATAAAATAGCTCCATCTATATTGGCTGCAGATTTTGGAAATCTTCAAAGAGATTGTGAAATGGTTAATAACAGTGAGGCTGATTGGTTTCATATTGATGTGATGGATGGACATTTTGTTCCAAACATTTCATACGGGATGCCAGTTATTAAAGCAATTAAAAAGCATGCAAGAAAACCTCTTGATGTCCACTTAATGATTGAAAAGCCTGAGAGATATATTGAAGAATTTGCAGAAATTGGTGCAGATATAATAACTGTGCATTATGAATCAACTGTACATCTGCATAGAACACTAACACAAATAGAAAATGCTGGATGTAAAGCTGGTATAGTATTAAATTTAACAACACCTGTATCTGTACTAGAAGATATCTTGCCAAAATGCTACATGGTTTTATTAATGTCAATAAATCCGGGATTTGGAGGGCAAAAATTGGAAGAAATCACATACAGTAAAATAAGCCAACTTAGAGAAATGATTAATAATAAAAGATTAAATACATTAATTGAAATAGATGGAGGTGTAAATGGAAGTAATTCAAGAAAACTTATTGAATATGGTGCAGATGTTTTAGTTGCAGGAAGTTATGTCTTTAAATCAGAAAATCCGATAAAAACTATTTTAGAATTAAAATCTATTTAATTTTACTCTAGAAAGTCCCTTAAGTACTCAAAATTAGATGTTAAATCACCATTTTCACAAATAGTAGCATCTTTGATAACATCTGAATCTTTACAATCAAATAATAACGGAAAAATCTCATTCAGCATCTGACTACCAAAATCTTCAGAAGAATCTTTAGGCAATTCACATGGGAGATTATCTACAGCCATGACTGATATCACGCTATCTTTATCAAATTCATCTTCGGTTTCTGTCTCAGGATTATAACCATATATGGGATTTTGAATTGTTGAAGATCTAATTGTTGAAGCAATTGGACCATTAATATCACAAGATATATCTGCAACAGTTCGTATATTAAATAATGGAGACTTTACATCTTCTCTTGTAAAAAGATATGGTGAGCCTTGAGCGTAATAATGTCCGGCAATCAAAATATCAGCACAAGAGGCATAGTCCATAAAAGTAGATCTAAAAAGTTTAGGATTTGAAAAAAAATCATTTGACAAAAAGGTTGAACCATCAATTCTAGCATTATAGTCTGAAAAATCTATATGTACATAAACAGGTATATCATATTCATAATTTTTAAAATCAGCTTTACTAACTTCCTTTATTCCAAGTAATTTAATAATCTCTAATGCCCCTTTACCTACCCTACCATTTCCTGTAACAATAATTTTACTATTTCCTAAGTTTACCTTATTAAGTTCAGATTCTAATTCTTTTCTATCATTACAAAGATATGCCGGTTTTAAATTAAAGTGGTGAGTTCTTTTTCCATATGTAAGAATACCATTGTAACATCCAACAACACCAGCATAACGACCAAATCCTAATAATCGCCTACCATTATTTTTTAGAACCTCATAATCAATCATCCTAACATTTAAATCCAACATACAAGCAAGTAAATTACGATTATATGGCTGCATCTTAATTGTATGAGAAAAGAAAAAATAAGTCTTACCATATAATAATAGTTCTAATGGCACTTCTTTGACCCCAAACAAAATATCGCAATCACTAACATCATTAACAATATCTATTCCAGATAGCATGTATTCTTCATCTGTAAAACATCTATATTCACTACTTTGAACAACGAGTTCAATTTGTGGAAACTTTTGCTTAAATAACTCACATTGATAAGGAGTCATAACAACTCTTTTATCAACCGGAAACTTACATTCCTTAATTAATCCTATCTTCATATAATATCATTAAGATACAAAAGTATAAAATTGAATAGCAAGATGACTTATTAATTTATAAATTTGCATAAGTTCATTGATTTCATGGGGCTGACTGGATTTGACAGCAAATGCATAAAATAATAAGCATGTTGAGCATTGTATTTTAGCTCATAAAAATTAAAATTCAACTTTTTTAAACGGCGAAAATAATTACGCTTTAGCTGCCTAATTTATATAATTACGTAAGCTTTTGTTTCTTTTATAGGACTTCCTGTCTCCTATAAATCTTGAAACATAATCAAAATCAGGATAGTGGGTTTATTGCTTTTATAAACTTGCAAAACTTTAAAAAGCTAAGGATTAGGTTTGGATTGCTTATTTCCAACCTAATTTCGAAAACCAAAATAAGATAAACATGTAGAAAGTTATTTAATTCTTTGTTTGGACGGGGGTTCGATACCCCCCAGCTCCACCAAAAAGAAACCCACTCA
>ERZ1047985.408-NODE-408-length-34134-cov-5.305144_pt1 | contig 34134 bp, 35 predicted proteins | sample MGYA00383097_ERZ1047985 | MGnify/ENA primary metagenome ERZ1047985 (study PRJEB29581, sample SAMEA5548367) | metagenome | biome: marine; feature: coastal; material: water | depth 50 m | study: Short-term variability in the microbial, nano- and picoplankton...
TCATTGCCTAGTCCTGCTAAATCAGCAAGTGCTTGGGCAAAAGATTATGCAAAGTGGAAGAAAAACAATACTAAATAATAATACATTCCGATTAAACAGGAATATACAAATACAACGAATACAATAATAAGGAGAATACGAATATGGATTTTGAAACATTAAAATCATCATCAAGTAATTTTGATAAACTTACAAAGGCACTTGAAACAAACCTCAATCCTGAGGATTCATCAAACAAGAACAAATACCAAGACGACAGATTCTGGAAACCAGAGTTAGACAAAACTGGTAACGGTTATGCTGTTATTAGATTTTTACCTGCTGTTGAAGGCGAAGACTTGCCTTGGCAAAGAGTATGGTCTCACGCTTTCCAAGGAACAGGTGGTTGGTATATTGAGAACTCATTAACAACTCTTAATCATAAAGATCCTGTTAGTGAAGAAAACACAAGACTTTGGAATACAGGTGTTGATAGTGATAAAGAAATTGCTAGAAAGAGAAAAAGAAAATTATCTTACTACTCAAATATTCTAGTGGTGTCTGATCCTAAACATCCAGAGAACGAAGGCAAAGTGTTCTTATACAAATTTGGTAAAAAGATATTTGATAAGATAACTGAAGCAATGCAACCTGCTTTTGAAGACGAAGCGGCAATCAATCCGTTTGACTTCTGGAAAGGTGCAAACTTTAAATTAAAAATCAGAAAAGTTGATGGTTATTGGAACTATGACAAATCTGAATTTGAAAGTGTATCAGCACTTGCTGGTAATGATGACGAGATCAAAAAGACTTGGTCAAGTCAACACGCTTTAAAACCGTTTTTAGCGGCTGATAATTTTAAAACCTATGAGGAACTCAAAGAGAAGCTGAATAGGGTGTTATCGGGTGCTAGAAAAACTGAAACTGTTGCTGTTGCAGACCTCCCGCCTCAACAAAATGGTTCAGTAAAAAGTAGTACAAACTCGCCAGTTGCTAGTGATGATGACGATACAATGTCATATTTTAGTAAATTAGCAGAGGACGAGTAAGACTCTCTCTCTTGGTAGTACATACTTTAAGGGCGCTTTAGGTAACTAAAGTGCCCTTTTTTAAGCATAAATATAGTATATGCCTAGTATATTAGATCCTTTAGTAGATAAAGCAGATGGTGTCAGAAAAGGCACTAGATGGTATCAGCAAGCAGTTGCTTCTATCGCAGATAGAGTATCAGCACGGAGATTAATGAGTCAAGGTAAATTAAACGGCAGACCTAGTGTAGGTCGTTTAAATATGTTCTTTTATGACCCTAAATATAAGAAGACATTACCATATTATGATACATTTCCTCTAGTGTTACCTATTGATAGAATACCAGGTGGATTTGTAGGTATTAATTTTCATTATTTAAGACCTGGTGCTAGATTTACTTTGTTAGAAAGATTACAAAAGTTTTCTACAAGAGGTGCAGAAATAACAACTAGAAATAGGTTTGATGTTAGTTATGATAGGGTTAAGAATATACCATTGGTTAAGAATACAATTAAAAAATATTTGTACTCTCACGTGAGATCAAGTTTTTTAAGAATAGATTATGACAAGGCAGCATTATCTGTTTACTTACCAGTGGCACAGTTTAAAAAGGGGAGTCCATACTAATGGCAATATTAAGAGGCGGAAAAAGAATTGGTGGTTATGATATTCGTATCGGTATACCACGAGATAGATCGCTAGATGATGTAGCAGGCGACAGTAGATTACAACGAAGAATGGGTAGTAATCCTGAAACTACAATAGGTCGTTTTCAATCTTATGTAAATGAGGCAGAAGGTTTTGCTAGAAAGGCAAGATTTTATGCTGAGTTTAATTTACCAAAAGGTATATCAGATGGTGCTTTATTTTCAGAAGGTTTTGAAGACACATCAATGGCTGCAGTAGAGAAACAAGCATTTCCTACACAAGGAGATTTACTTTCCGTACAACAAGCAAATGGTAGACGAGTAAGAGCATTTTGTTCCTCAATCAGTATGCCTGAAAGAGAAATGACAACAAAAGAAATTAGACACGGCAATGCACCTGCTAGAAATTTTGTATATGATATGAAATCATCTGGCATATCAGCAACATTTTATGCTGATAAATTTATGAGAGAGAGATCATATTTTGAATTATGGCAAAAGTCTGCTATGTCAACATCATCTACATTTAATACAAACTATTATGATAACTATGTTGCTAACTTAAACATATTTCAATTAGGTCAATTTGCTAGCAGACAAGAACGGGACGATATAACTTATGGTGTACAATTGATAGATTGTTTTCCTAGTAAGATAGGTGCAGTAGAATATTCCCACGATGCTAATAATATACAAACAATTGATGTAGATTTTTCATTTAGATACTGGATTAATTACTTTATAGATAAACAAGGTAATATAGAATTAGGTAGTCCTTTAGGTAGGATACCTGAGATTAAGAACAACAAAGGAATTTTTGGTAGTTTGATAAATAAATTGCCACCTGAATTGAGAAGGGCAGGTAGAGATGTACTTAACGATTTAAGAAGACGAGTACCTCTAGGTAGAGTAACTGGCGGAAGAGTATTCCCACCATTTAAAATACCACCACTAAATATTTAAATATAATAAGGAGTTATAATGGCATTACCAATAGTTGAAACACCGAGATTTGAGTTGACTTTACCATCAACAGATATGAAGGTTCAATATAGACCTTTTCTAGTAAAAGAAGAAAAGATTTTATATATGGCACTTGAATCAGGTGATGAAAACCAAATGCAATCAGCAACAAAAGATATTTTGACTGCTGTAACATTTAATAAGATAGATGTAGAAACATTACCTACATTTGATGTAGAATATATTTTCCTACAAGTTAGGGCAAAGTCAGTAGGAGAAGTTGCAAAATTTAAGATTATTTGTCCAGATGATAGCAAAACCTATGGCGACATAGAAGTTGACATATCAAAAGTTGAGGTGCAAGTAGATGACGCACACTCAAATGATGTAGTATTAGATGAGAAAAGAAAGTTAGGTGTGATGTTAAAATATCCTAATATGAAAGTATTGTATGATACACAAGGTATCAAGGCACTTAAATATGAAGATATTATAAAATTAATTATAGGTTGCGTTGATTACATTTACGAGGGTGAAAAGAATTATCCTACAAGTGAATCAACACAAGAAGAATTAAGAGAGTTTTTAGAAAATTTATCACAAGATCAGTTTTCTAAAATAAGAAAATTCTTTGAAAGTATGCCGAAGTTAAGACACGTAACAAAAGTGAAGAACCCGAAGACAGGAGTTGAAAGTACAGTTACCTTCAGCGGGTTACAAGATTTTTTCGGATTAGCCTCTCCCACAACAGCCTAGAGGCGTTTTTTGAAATTAACTTTGCACTTATGCACCATCATAAGTATTCGCTAACCGAGATTGAGGCTATGTTACCGTGGGAAAGAGATGTATATGTATCATTATTGATACGTTATATAAAAGAAGAAAACGAGAGAAAAAAAAGAGAACTAAAAAGTAAAGGATAATTTATGTGGAATTTTAACAACTTATTAAATAGTGGTTGGGCAGGTTTTAAATATGCTGTAAAACAACTATGGCATTTCATAGAGATTGAAATACCTGAATTAATATCAAATTATAGAATGGTACCAAGACTTATGATGATTGCCTATGGTTGGGCATTTATGGAAGTTATAACTTGGTTTATGGCACTAGAGGCACCTAACAACGCACAAGCAGGTCTTGTATCAGTTGTAGTAGGGGCAGGCGCTGGGTGGTTTGCAATATATGTAAACGGCAAGGCAACGAAGATTAAAAACAAAGATTAACAATGGCATTACCGAGTCTTAAAAAAGCAGGAATAGAACAGGCAACTACACAAGAGGTGGCAAATACACCTATGAATGTGGAACAAGAAGTTTTAAAACTAGGAAAATCAATACAACAATCTAGTAGTTTAGGATTACAGGCTGCTACACAAGCAGTTGTCGGTAATGTTCCTGCAATGATAAGAGATTTAACAGACGATATAAAATCAGGTTCTATATCTAACTTTGCTACAGCAATGAATAAACTAATTACATTAACTGAAGATTTAGGAATCAATTTAAGAGATTACAACGAAGAATTAGCAGATACAGTTGAGAGATTTACAGGCGATCAAGCTAAATTACAAGAAGAATTGCATAAATTAAGAGAACAAGGTATCAAAGCAGAAATTGATGAAGATGGTAAAAGAATCAGAATGCTTACACAAAACGATATTGTAGAATATAATAGACAAAGACAAGTAAATGATGAGAGTATCGCTAAAAATAGAGAAGACATAGAAACAAGAACAAAATTATTAAATCTTACAGATAAGCAATTAGAAGATGATGGTAAGAAAAGAAAAGTCATAGAAGACGAAATTAAAACAAGAGCAAAAAACATTGAAGGTTTAGAAAAAGAAAATGAAGGAATAGACAAAAAAACTAGTACAACAGCAGACACAGGTAGAGATCAAGGATTTGGTAAATTTCAGGAATTAAAAGAAGCATTTATGGTAATACCTGATACTATTGGAGAAGCAATGACATCTTTTTCTAAAGCAGGTAAGGGTGTATTCACAGGTCTAACTTCACTATTTAAAAAAGGTGGTTTAGCAAAAGCATTTAAAGGCCTTGTAAACTTTTTTAAAACTGCTAGAATAATGATTGCTGGTGTATTTCTTTTAGTTGTAGCAGCAATTCAATTTGTTGCTGAAAGAATTGATAAGATAGCAGCGTTTTTTGGAAAAATATGGGACAGGATTACAGGTTTCTTCAAGGCAATAGGTGAATGGTTTAGTAACTCGTGGTTAGGTAAAAAACTAGGACTAGGTAAAGATGATGATGGTGAAACTGATACGAGATTAGAAAAAGAAAAAGCAAAATCATACGATCAAATGGATGATGGCACTTACGCTATAGGTAATGACGGTGCTGATATATATGATGAAAATAAAGTAAATGAATTTTTAGCACCATCAAAAGACGCCTCAAATGCACCTGTTGTTGACTTTGACGGAAGAATTATACAACCAGGTGAAGAAGGTTACGAGAGAGCAAGAGCAAATAGGACGCAAAACACACAATCCTATATGGATGATTATAATAGTACAAATGAAATTAATCAATTGAAAAAAGATGTTTCAGGTGATAAGTTTAAAGACGGTACAACATCATCAATGCTTAAATCTTTAGAATCAGAAAGTAATAATATTAAACCACCAACAGTTATTAATGTACAAAATAATGCTACATCAAATAATGCTCAATCATCTTCAACTAATGTTTCTGGATTTTTAGACCACGAACCTGAAACAACATTGAAATATGTAAAACAAGGTTCAACAGGTTCTGCTGATTTTTAATATTTGTAACCTAAATCTATTTCAGTAATTATTTTAAACACAGCACCATTATCTTCAGCATAATTAGTTGCCGCTTTCCACTTTGCTTGATTTTTAATAAATTCAAAACTCTCACGCATATACGATTTAGTTTTCTTTTTAGGTGGTTTAGGACGAGTTGTTTGACGAGAAGGTTTAATCTCAATCAACATCTTTTTACCTTTGTCTGTTTTTAGTATGAAGTCTGGAAAGTATCTATGATATTTCTTATCAATAGGATTATAATATCTTATAGGTAATTCTTCACTTGCCCAATTTGTTATGCCTGGGTTATTATCACAATATACCATAAATTTACGCTCTAAAAGTGAACGATACACTATGTTATTTGGGTTGCCAACATATTTTTTAGGATTAGTTGGTTTATATATTCCTTTAAAAGACTTACTCATATCATATAAATAGTTATAACAATATTTAGTAAGGATAAAATAAATGGCTTGGACATCTAAAGTAGCAAATGTAATCAAAGGTAAAGTAACTTCAATGGCTATGAACGCAATAGGTAACAAACTTGCGTCTAATTTTGCTAGTGGAGCACAGACTTCTAAAATCGCTGCTAAGTTATTAAACAAAGCTCCATTAGAGATAGGTAATGATAATCCTACAGCACATATAAAAGAAAATCCTTACTCATACGGAACAGTTTATTACCCACAAGAAACAAGTAATATGGGCGATGGACACTATGTTATATTTGATGTTCTTATGCACAATGAGTCATCATATAGAACTCAAACTTTTAATAATGGAATGTTGACAGACAATTCTAAAAACTATGTTGGTGGTGAAACAAATTGGTATGGTGGTAAAGTAGCAGGTACATCTGTACGAAATATAGCAAACATAAAAAGACGAGGCATAGCAGATACGAATAGAGTTAGAGATGTTAATTCAGGTGTCTTTGCTAAGTTTGGATCAAATCACAATTATATTTCAGATAGTATTATATTGTATATGCCTGCTGAAGGAATGAAATATGATTATTCTGCTAGTTACGAGGCAATGGATACAGGTCTTGCAGGAGATGTACTCGGTGGTATTGGTGGTGTAGTCAATGATACAGGTTTTAAAGCAAAATTAAAAGCAGCGGCAAAAGGATCAACTGCTGTAATACAAGAATTAACTAAAGAGGCAGCATTTGGTGTTGTTGGATTAATACCTGGGTTTGAAAACAGCAGACAATTATATGACAAGTTTAAAGGTCAGGCAAAGAATCCTAATTTAGAATCAATATTTAAATCAGTACCGTTTAGAGAGTTTAGTTTTCCATTTACTTTTGCACCTAAAAATGAGAAAGAAAAAGATAGTGTACACAAGATATTACAACTGTTTAGATTTCATATGTTACCTGAACAACAAAGTGGTGCTAATGGTTACTTCAATGTACCATCAGAATTTCAAATAACATATATGTATAGAGATAATGAAAACTCATACTTACCTAGAATTAGTCGTTGTGTGTTAAAACAATGTTCAATAGATTATGGACCTGAAGGTGTTGTATCAACATTAACACCAGACGAAAGAGGTGCTCCACCTACTATTATTACAATGAACTTGACATTTGGTGAAACAGAAATTATGACTAAAGAAACAGTAGCAAAAGGATATTAATGTATTTTACAAGATTTCCTAAAGGTCAATATATCATACCAGGTACAAAAGATTATAAACTTGTTAGTGATTTATGGAGACGAGTTAAGATAAGAGATAAAATTAAGAATGAGGCAAGTCTTTATTCAGAATATTTTGTTGCTGATGGTGAGAGACCTGAAACAATTGCAGAAAGACATTTTGGCAGTCCTGAACTACATTGGATTATATTAATTACAAATGATGTAACAGATGGTCTACACGGTTGGCCGTTATCATTTACAGCGTTTGAAGAATTTGTAAATGACAAATACGATATACCAGGTGCAATACATCATTACGAAAAGGTGCAGTCAAGTGGACCACAAACATCAATAGACAATTCGCACTTGATTGAATGTAATAGTACAGACGCAGGCGCACAAGCAGTTTCAAATAGAGAATATGAACAAAGAAAACAGGATAGTATCAGTAGAATTAAATTACTATCACCATCTTTCTTACCAGCAATAATTGAAGAATTTGAAAGATTAATGAATGAATAATTATGTACTCATCAATAGACACAAGTAAACTTACAAGAGCAGGTAGATTTCTACTAGATGACATTACCCTAGTGTCATATCAATCAGCAGATGGTTCTAATAAGAATGCTAAATCAATCTCAATCAAAACACAAGTTTTAGAAATAGACATATACGAATCACTAGATGGTGCAGGTCTATCAGGAAGTGTTACGGTCGCAGATGGTCAATCTGTTATATCACATTTACCTTTGACAGGCTATGAACGCATAGAATTTCGTCTATTTACGCCAGGCACGAGTAGAGGTTACGATTTCTCTAGTGTTACAGGTCACCCTATGTTTATCTACAAAATCAGTAATAGAACGCCTTTGACACCTAGATCACAAATATATGTACTACATTTTTGCAGTAGAGAAATGATTGACAATGAAATGACAAGAGTAAATAAAACTTACGAAGGTGCTATTGATACTATGGTTGTTGATATGATGAGAAGTGATTTAGAAAGTAAAAAGAATTTGATTGTAGAAGAAACAAGAGGACTACACAAGTTTGTTATGCCAAGAATTAAACCTTTCAATGCTATTGCTAGGTTATCATCTATGTCAGAACCACTAAAGTATAATTCAAGTGGTATGTTATTTTACGAAGACAGTACAGGTTTTAGATTTAGAAGTTTAGAAAATATGTTAGCAATAGGTGGTGTTGCAAGACCAGTAGCAGCGAAGTTTCAAATGAAACCTAGAAATGTAAAAGGTGGTACAGGTGAAACAGATGTAATAAAAGAAATGCAGACAGTTGATGGTTACTCTATTAAAGAACAGTTTGACACACTAAAGAATTTATCTAACGGTGTATATGCTAGTAGAACTGTTACACACGATAGTTTTAACAAAACTTTTACAGAAACAGACTTTGACTACAACACATATTTTCCTACTATATTTCATACTGAACACGATGGATCAGGTGGTAAGATAGATAGTAAGTCGCAGTTGCCATTGTTTAACTTTAAAGAAAATAAAATGATTTCAGATAAACCTGAAGGACGATTGAACTTAATATCTACAACAGAAAAGATACAAAACGATTACGAAGGACCAGACGGAGAACGAATATTTCCTGCTAGTATGGCACAGAAACTATCATTTAAGAGTCAAGTTATTAGTTTAGATTGCAAAGGTTTCACAGGTATTTCAGTTGGGGATTTATGCAGTTTTGAAGTACCTAGTTATGAACCAGTTAAGAAAGATAATCCATTAGACTTTGATCCGTATATGAGTGGTCGCTATTTAATTAGAACAATACATCACAATATTAATACATCAAAAGATAATCACAAAATGAATTTAGAACTAGTAAAAGACGCAGTAAGGGTTGCTTATCCAGAAGAAAACATAGATATACATACGAATAGAGAAAACCTAGACGCCACTACATTTTTACAATATCAACTAGACGAGGCAATAATAAACGAGGCAAACCAAGAAACGCATAATGATATAATGGCTTAGAGCTGCTAAGAGTCAGAATTTTTTTTGACTAAAGGCTGGCCTACTGCCACAATATGAGAGAAAACAATTAACTGAGCAAAGATAATGAGAATAAACATAATAACACAGATTAAAGACATCAGCAAGAGATGTAAAGACAAATTTAATAATATGATAGAGAATACTCACTATAAGATAGACTGTATAACATATTACAATAGATACCGTAAGTTTTACAAAGGCACACACAGCATATGGACAATACTAGGAGATAAAGTCAGTCTAGCGACTGCCTGGCTCGGCAAGAAGATGAATAACGTAGATTTATCAAAGGCAAGTATGGGTTATAGTGATTGTTATATACATAATACAGAAATACAAGAGCAGAATAGAGATTTGCGTAGGAAAGAATTAAATAGTAAAAAATGACATATAGCGTAGTGATTAAAAATAAACATATATCGGTAGGAATTAAATGGCCTTCTTAGGAATTTCGGAGTTTAAACATTTCGTAGGCGTAGTAGAGGATCGTTTTGATCCTGAGAAACTAGGCAGGCTGCGAGTAAGATGTTTAGGTGTTCACACTAGCAATAAAAATAAGATAGCAACCGCAGACTTGCCTTGGGCATCCTGCGTACTGCCGACTACATCAGCAGGCATCTCTGGTCTTGGCCAGTCGCCTTCTTTCATTGTAGAAGGTGCGTGGGTGTGGGGATATTTTAGAGATGGCAGTGGTCTTATGCAAGAGATGGTAATAGTAGGTACATTACCTGGCAAGCCTGCTGAATTAGGTAATACAGATAGCGGCTTTTATGATCCTAATTTTAGATTAGATAAAGACGGCCAGCCTACAAACATCTCGGTTTATCCTAGATATGCAAATGAACCAGATACAAACAGACTAGCAGTTAATGATCCAGAAAAAGAAGCACCAAGTTTTTCAAATAGAAAAAGAACAAGAATTACTGGCGTCCCTATAGCAGCCTTTGATGGTTTATTTAACATAGAGGAAACTTCTTTTATTGAAACACAAGCAGAAAAAGACCAAGGTTTAATTGATGTTGATTATACAGGACTAGAAAGATATAGTGGTGAAGGTGGTGGTGCCATTTTAAACAATGACGCAGACGCCATTGAAGCCTTACTATATGCGCCGACCTTTAATAACGAAGAATGGGCCGCTAGAGAGTTATTAATTAGAAAATATAATATTACAATGGACACGGATATCGGCGCATTAACTAGCCAGATAAGACAACGAATTAGAGGTGTGATTGCTAATGAGGCCACGGATGCTGAAAAATGGAATCAACCAGAGATTGCCTATAATGCCATTTATCCATACAATCACGTGTTTGAGAGTGAGAGCGGCCACATAAAAGAATATGACGATACGCCATTACACGAAAGAATATTTGAAAGACATACCAGCGGAACCTCATATGAATTTACACCAAATGGTGATAGAGTAGATATAATAAAAAACAATCATTACACGCTAACTAGTAACGATAACAAAGCCTACATACAAGGCAATAGTGATGTAACCATAGACGGCCGCCATAAAGTTTATATTAACAAGAGTGGTCTATCAAACAATCATTACGACATAGAGGTAGGGCCTAATGCTAATGTTAATATACAAGTAGATAACGGCAACCTGAATGTAGTAACAAAGACAGGCCAGTTTAACTTTGATGTAGGCTCTGATATGAATGTTAATGTAGGGGGAAACTACAATCTTAATGTACAAGGGTCAGAAACAAAGACAGTAGAAGGCACAACAACGCACAACACAACAGGCAGTACAACCATTCGTGGTTCTACAATAGATTTAAATCCTTAGGATCCTCCTATATAAGCCCGAGCAATGCCACGCTAGGCCAGCTTTTAATCTATAAATGCAATAACAACCCTCCTTGATATACAGGAGGCCTTTCTTAATTAAATAACTGGTTTTTTTTTCGGTACTATTTTATTACTCTATAAGTCGGCCTTCAACTATAAGACAGACGCCAGTCTTTAACCCCTAAATAATACGAAGTTATAACTTAACATAATCTCGGGAGGATACTATGGGAATGACCCCTATACAAAGGTACCGTATTAGACAATACTTAAAGAGAATACAATCTCAGCGTGAGTACAAAAAAAGATTAAAAAGAAGACAAAAAATTTTTTCTTGGATAAAACCTATCGCCAAAGTTGGTTTCTGGTTCTTTCTATTTAAAGGACTATTCTGGTTATTACTCTTATACTTTGGTGTCAGCATCCTATAAGTTATACATAGTGGTGTTGAACCTTCAGGAAAAGCTTAGAGTACCAGAAACAAGCAAAATCGCCGAATCGAAGCATCTTAAAAAAAAATCGGAAATTTCTCTAAATAGTTCTATGTTTAATATATACTCGGTACTTTAGAGATATTGTAGAATATAAGTATTATAGAATGATACAGAAAATGTATAGTATCTTCGGATACCTGGCCATTCTTATGGCAATAATGTCTGTATTCTTATTTGTTATCTTTTAGTTGCAACTAAATAGTGATATGTTAAATGAACATATTAGCAAATACCACGATAGAATAAATCTAAACATTGATGTTGAAAGACTTGGTAAAGAGTACCTTGATTTTAAATATCATTTAGGTTTTAAAACAGACAATCCTGCTAATATTGATTTCAATGCAATTTGCATTAATAGGATACCAGGCGATCCTAAAAGTATATCTGGTGGTAATGTTCGTGGTTTATATTGGACAATGCCTGATACTACTAATGTTGAAGAACAAAGATTACCTTTTATAGAAGAAAGTAAATATACAGAAATCTGTCCTGAGTTTAAAGGGTCATATGTAGAAGATGTTTACAATCTTATATCTAAACATTTTAAAATAGGTCGTATTCGTTTCTTAATGAAACCAAGTCGTACTTGTTTAAGTTGGCATAGAGATCCTGAAAAAAGAATACACATTCCTATTATAACAAACAAAGGTAATATTATGGTTATAGAAGACACAGCATTTCATATGCCTTCAGACGGCGCTGCTTATATAACTGACAATACAAAATATCACAACTTCTTTAATGGTAGTGAAGTTGATAGAGTTCATTTAGTGGCAACCTTATTAGAATGAAACTAACACTTAAAGAAAGATGGAAGAAGGCCTGTAATACAGATAACATAATAGATTTTTCTGTTGATGTTGGACTTATTGCGTTTGATGTTCTAGCAAGTCCTATATTAATAGTGGTAAGAATATTCCGTTGGGCAATGAACAAATGGGTCAACGGTTATATTAAGAGATTTTTAAAATGGTTTGTTCATAAGGTGCTACGAATTAAATAGAGGATATATATTAGTATGAAATTAAGTGAAATAGAAGATGGTAAAATGAAATCTGATAGGCAAATGAAAGAGATCATTGCTGATCGTAAAACAGAGTCTTGTGTTAGATATTATGATAGGATTGTTTCTAAAGAATGGTGCGATCAAACTATTGATATGTTTGAACAAGAAGATCCAAGTTATCACTATGGATTTAATGAGGGAGATAATCCAAGAAAAAGTTTTACTGAATTAGATATAGAAGATAAAGAAAAATGGTTAGATGTTAAAGAAACTTTTATTAGAGTTTGTCATCAAAACTTTCAAAACTTTACAAAAGATGTAGGTATAGAGAAACATCATTTACCACCTATAATAGATTTAGAAAACGTAAGAATTAAAAAATATACAGATAATGGTAAAGATGTTTTTAAAGATCACGTTGATGTTATGCGAAGTACAGGACCATCATCAAAAAGATTTCTAGTTTTTATATTATATCTTTCAGATGTAGAAGAAGGTGGCGAAACAAGTATACCTAGATACAAGATTAAATGTAAACCAAAAGCAGGAAGACTATTAATGTTTCCACCTTTCTGGACACACCCTCATCAAGGTGAAAAAGTAATTAAAGGAACAAAGTATCAGATAATGACTTACTTACATATGGGAGATATAAATGATAACAATCCTAGATAACGCATATAAAAGATTAACTGAATTAAGAAAGAAACATAACAAGAAGTTTGTTAGACTTTCTGTTAAAGGTGGTGGTTGTGCTGGTTTTAATTATGATTGGTCTTTTACAGATGAAGAACAAAGGGAAGATATTGTTATTGATGATATGTTAGTTATAGATAGAATTAACGAATTGTATTTAACAGGTATGGAATTAGATTATACTTATGATGACTTTGAATCTGCCTTTGTATTTAACAATCCTAAAGCAACCTCATCTTGTGGTTGTGGCACATCTTTTAGTGTATAAATAGTTATAATCGTTTATCCTGAAACGGACGGAAGTAAACCAATCAAGGTTGAAGAAACGCTCTTTATTAAAGGAGTATGTATGGACTTAATAAAAGACCTACGAGCTTTAAGAAAAGAGAAAAGTAAATTAGACTCTGCTAAAGCTCAATTAAGAAAAAGAAGTAAAGATAGTATCGCTAGACCAAAGGCAAAGAAAAACCTTTTTTCAAATGATCCTCGTATGCAGAGCATATAAAATAAAACCCACCTAAAGGTTTCCAGCCTCTAGGTGGGAAAAAACAACCCTTAAAGGGTAACTCTAAATTCCTATTCCGTCTAGTCTAAAATCTACAACAGGTACAAAGTCGTAAGCATATTCTTCATCAGCACCCATAGGACCAGACATTTTAACTATACAATCATTTACTTTTCTTTTATCAAAGAAAGTCTGTAAAGCAAGTTTTAAACTATCTGCCATTTGTTGATGTACAGATACATTAAATTTTGTAAACAAGGTACCACAACAAATTGTAAATTCATCAGCACTTTCGGCCCTTGCAATATTCATAATGTCTTTTTTTAATTGTGTATCTTTCATATTTTCCTTATTTGATTTCTTCGTCAATGTAATATTCAGTTAAGTCTTTGTAATATGAAGAAGACTTTGAGTCTGCTTCTGAATACAATACTTGTGAGTATAATGCTAATATAAAACTAGCAACACCTATTAAGAATAGTGCGAAACATAATGCCCAATTATCGTTCATTGGTATTCCGTTGTAACCACCATCTATTGCACCAGCAGCACCTATCATACAAAAGGTACCGACTATTGACATAACTATTGTTGTATATTCATATATTTTTTTCATAGTGTTTTTTTCTCCTTATTGGTTTATCTTTTTGAAGTTATAATCGTGGATAATCTTATTAATTGCGTTTTTCATATTAATATCAATTATCTCTAAAAGGTCGTTATCAACTTCAACGATTTCTTTGATGTTTTTCTTCATTTTTTTAATTTGACTATAAGCAACATTTCTTACAATTGTCAAATTATTTGTTTTTTGTGTTTTTGTTATCATATACTACTAAATATATAGGAAAACCACTCAAAAGTCAACAAAAAAATCCCGAAAATATGAAAATAATTACACTTTTTTTGTTATGTTCTCTTTTTGTTCTCGTAAATTGTACAAAAATCAAAGAAAATTGCGATTATAGACCGGAATTTGAAAATTCCAGCGAATCAATGAGCGAATCACTTGATGGATTAAGACAAATTGAAAATTTGCAACACAAAACTCGTTGTAAATTTTAGGATAAATAATAATATGGTAAATTCACAAAAATTTTGTCTAAATTGCGGACACGAATCGCATTGTGGCGAAAAATGTTTACAAGATTATGGCGAATCAGAAAAAACTGTTTGTTGTACACATTGTCGTTGTGAAAAAGATGATGATTCTTGGGAAGATACTGTAAAATACGATTTAAACAATGAAGATTTATTTAATGGAGCATAAAAATGGCAAAAATGAGAATATTTAAGTTTTGGAATGAAGCAGGTGACGAAAAAGAGAAAGAAGCAATGAGTTTGAAGAAGGCAGTTATGTCTGTTCAAGGTGATTTCAAAGATGAAAGAATAGGAGTTGAATTTATTACTAAAAAAGGTAATAAAATAGAAACTTCAGTAAAAATCCCTATGGGAAGAAAAATAAGACAATCAATTATGGTTGAAAAACGAAGAGCAATCGCAAAAGCGAAATTAGAAGCAAGTAGAAGAAGTGCATAATGCCAGCAGTTAGTAGAAAAGGGGATCAATTAAGTACAGGACACATATGTGCTGGAACAACAATACTTGATACACCAGGACAATCAACTGTTTTTGCAAATAGTATATTAATTGCAAGACAAAGTGATCCTACGGTATCACACCCTTTTCCACCAGCACCACCTTGTGCGCCTCACGTTGCAAATGTTAATGTTGGTTCTTCAACAGTAAGAGTATGTGGATTACCAATTGCAAGAATAGGAGATAGTACAGACGCTGGTGCAATGACTAAAGGTTCTTCTAATGTTTTCTCAGGTTAGCGTATAAATATAAGAGATATGTCAAACTATGATGCTAGTACAACCAACAATTCTAAAAGAGCAAATAGAATCTATAAAGATTTGGATTTAAACTTTGGTCGTAATCCTATTACAAATGATGTTAATAGATTAACAGATGTAGAGGCAGTTAAAAGAAGTGTTAGAAATTTGATTAACACAAATCATTATGAGAGACCTTTTCATCCTGAAATAGGAAGTGATGTTAGAGCAATGTTGTTTGAACCAATGACACCATTAACTGCTCTTAATTTACAAAGAAAAGTTGCTGAAGTATTAAACAATTTTGAACCAAGAATTAGTTTACAACAAGTTTTAGCAAGTCCTGACTTGGATAGAAATAGTTATGCGTTAAAAATTATGTTTTATGTAGTTGGTTCAAATCAACCAGTAGAAGTAGAAACATTTTTAGAAAGATTAAGATAATATGGCAAGTAATAAATTTACAGTATCAGATTTAGATTTTGACAACATCAAATTAAATTTAAAAGCATTTTTACAAGATCAACCAGAGTTTTCAGATTACAATTTTGAAGGTTCAGGTTTTGCTGTCTTGTTAGACACATTAGCATACAATACACACTACCTAGGTTTCAATGCTAATATGGTTGCAAATGAAATGTACCTTGACTCTGCTGACGTTAGAAAAAATGTTGTATCATTAGCAAAGATGTTAGGATATACTCCTTCTTCAGCAAAATCACCTACTGCTGTTGTTGACATAACATTAAACAATGCTACTGGATCCACAGTTACTATGAATAAAGGAACATCATTCTCAGCAACAATAGATAATACAGATTATAATTTTGTAACTAATGAAGATATAGCAATGTCACCACAAGATGGTGTTTATAAATTTCAAAATGTAACTTTATATGAAGGTACTTTAGTAAACTTTAAATATACAGTTGATAGTACAGATGTTGACCAAAGATTTATAATTCCTAATATAAATGCTGATACATCTACTTTAAAAGTAACCGTACAAACTTCTATTAGTGATACAACACAGGAAGTTTATACATTAGCAACAGGATTAAAAAGTTTAAACGATACATCAAAAGCATATTTTTTATCAGAAACAGATACAGGTAAATTTGAAGTTTATTTTGGAGATGATATATTAGGTAAGAAATTAGCAGATGGTAATATTGTAAATTTGGATTATGTAGTTTCAAATTTAGAAGACGCAAATGGCACAACAAACTTTATAGCAACAGGTTCAGTAGGTGGATTTTCAGATGTAACTGTTGTAACTAAAACAGCAGCACAAGGTGGTTCTATTCCTGAAACAAAAGAGTCAATTAGATTTAATGCACCTTTACAATATACATCACAAGACAGAGCAGTTACAACAACAGATTACGAAACTTTAGTTAAATCAATTTATCCTAATGCAACTTCTATTAGTGCTTGGGGTGGTGAAGATGATGAAACACCTATTTACGGTGTTGTTAAGATTGCAGTCAAAGGTCAGTCAGGTGTGCCTTTAACTAATGCTACAAAATTAGATATAGTAACAAAATTAAAATCTTATAATGTTGCTTCAGTAAGACCTGAAATAATTGACCCAATTATAACTTCAGTTGTGTTAGTAATTAATGCTAAGTTTGATAAAAACTCTACTACTAAAACAGCAGACACTTTAAAGTCAGAAATTGTGGACGCAATAACAGATTACAATACAAATACTTTAACAGCATTTGATGGTGTGTTTAGATACTCTAAAGTTGTAGGTATAATTGATGATGTAGATAATTCTATTTTATCAAACATTACAAATGTTAAAATTAGAAAAAACTTTGCACCAACTTTAAGTTCATCTACAAAATATGATATTTACTTTAGAAACGCAATTTACAATCCACATTCAGGACACGAATCAGTTTTATCATCTACTGGATTTAAAATATCTGGTAATAATAATGAAATGTTTTTAGATGATGATGGTATGGGAAATGTAAGACTTTATTATCTTGTAAGTGGAATAAAAACAGTACAAAATGCTACACAAGGTACAATTGATTATGCAACAGGACAAATTACTATTAATTCTTTAGACATTGCTTCTATTTCTAATATTAGAGGTTCTGTTTCTACTGTAATTGAGGTAACTGCTTCTCCTAGTTCAAATGATGTTGTTCCTGTAAGAGATCAAATTTTAGAAATAGATATTGAAAATTCAATTGTAAATGTTTCTGAAGATACCTTTGTCGGTGGTTCTTCCGAGGCAGGAGTAGGGTATACAACAACATCTAGTTACTAATGTCCTATGGCAAAGTTTAATGATAAAATCTCAACACTCATTAATAGTCAATTACCTGATTTCGTAGTTGATGACCACCCTCAATTTGTTCAATTCTTAAAAACTTATTATCAATTTATGGAATCTGCTATGTTGCAGGTTACAAGTGTTGAAAATACAGATGGTATAACTTTAGAAAATGAAACAGGTCTAAAAGACAATTTATTATTAGACGGTTCAAAAATAACTTCAGAAAAAACACAATCAGACGCTGGTGATAAAATAATTTACGAAGATACTGTATATGGTAAATTTTCAGTTGGCGAAACAATAACAGGTCTTGTATCAAAGGCAACTGCAACAGTTCTTGCCGAAGATTTAACAAATGGTAAACTTTATATATCAGCACAAGACAAGTTTGATAGAAATGAAACAATAATAGGTAATACTTCAAATGCTCAAGCAGTAATTAATGATTATCGTCCTAATCCTGTATCAACTGTTCAGGACCTAACAAACTTTAGAGATCCTGACAAAGTTATATCAAACTTCTTAACAAAATTTAGAGATGAGTTTTTAAAAACAATACCTGAAAATTTAGCAATAGGATTAGACAAAAGACACTTAATTAAAAATATTAAATCAATGTACCGACTAAAAGGTACACAAGCAGGACACGAATTATTTTTTAGAATATTATTTAATCAAGTATCAGAAACATTTTATCCTAGATCACAAATGTTGCGTGTATCAGACGGACAATGGGATACACAAAAAGTTTTAAGAGCAGTAGCTATAGTTGGTGATACAACAAATTTAGTTGGTAGAACAATAAAAGGTTCATCATCATCAGCAACTGCTATTATTGAATCAATTAAGAAATTTATTATAGGTAACAAAGAAGTTTCTGAATTTGTACTTAACATAAGTTCAATGACTGGTACATTTAGTATTGGTGAAGAAATTACTGGTACTGCTAGTGATACAGATGACTTTTTTATAAAAGCAAATATTACAGGTATACCAGGATTAAAAACAATTACAAATGACGGTAACTTATATGCTACTGGCGATTTCTTAACTGTATCAGGTGGTGGTGTAGGTGCTGATATTGCTATTAGCGATATAGGTTCAGGACCTGTATCAGAAATTATTATTGACAATGCAGGAACAGGTTATTCAGTAGGAGATAAATTAGTTTTTGATAATACAGGAACAGAAGGTGTTAATGCAGAAGGATTTATTTCTGTTGTTAATGGTGGTATCTCTGGTGAATCAGGAACAGGTGCTGAACACATTTTAATGGAAGATGAAACTGGTAGAGGAGATCAATACTCTGGAAGTAAAATTGTAATGGAAGGTGCTACTAACTCCGACTTAAATGATATAACAGATATATTTTTAATTAACAATGGTAGTGGTTATAATATACCACCTAAGGTAACTATAACCTCATCAGGTTCTAATGCAAGTGTTTTAGCAAACGGTACTGATATAGGAAGAGTTATAGGATTAAAAACAAATGAATTAGGAGAAGGTTATCAAAATAGTCCTACTCCATCAATTAAATTTAGAAACTGTTTATTATTAACAAATAAGTCAGGTAACTTTAATGCTAATGATACTATAACAGGTGGTACTTCAGGTGCAACTGGTACTCTTTCTAGTTATGACGCAGATAGAAGTTTATTAAAAGTAAAAGATTTAAATACTAATTTTATTCTAAATGAAACAATAACATCAACAAGTAGTGGATCAGCAACAGTAATAAGGTTAGATGTTGCTAGTGCTACAGTAGATGTAGTTTCTGTTGCAGATACAGATGGTAAGTTTTTAAACGAAGATGGCAATATATCTGAGCAAACAATGAAAGTACAAGATAGTAAATACTACCAAGATTTTTCTTATGTACTAAAAGTTGGTCAATCAATTAATGATTGGCGGGACGCATTTAAAAAGACTATGCACACAGCAGGTTTTTATTTTACAGGACAAGTTGATTTACAAAGTAGATTAAGTTTAAAAGTTAAGGCGCCAATTACTGGTGTTATATCAGGTGCTATAGATACTCCATTATTCAATGTATTAAATGTATTATTTACAACTGTCTTCGGTAGAAGATTAGGAACAGTAGATGATGGCACAAATTTAAGATCAGATAATATGTCTGAAGGAACAATACACGCTGGTAATGATTATGAGGAGACATTTACTTCAAATACTAGAGATGTAACTTTAACAAGACCAGCAATTGAAATTAGTATGATGAGTAGAAAAAGAGCAACAATAGATGGAGTATTAGTTAAACAAGGATACGCATATGCAGGACCTAAATTTGGTACACTAAACAGATTCGCAAATACAGTATTTGGTGTAAATGCAGGTGGAAGTAAAATAACATTTAAAGAATTGAGTAATGTAAAAATACAAGGTACAAGAACATCACTAGATGGAAGAGGTGCTATATTTTTAGCAACTTCAAATAAAGATGGTCAGTTATTAAAGACAAATTTTGCAATGCCTACGCAATTTGCGGTTTCTCAGGATGTTTTTGATAATACTGTTACAAACTTTGCTCAAACTGTTTTAACTTTTGATGATACAACCCCATAGGAATGTTTATAAATAGTATAGACAATAGGAATAATTAAATGACAAAACAAACTATTAATAGAGGATCAGCTGCTAATGATGGAACAGGTGATAATTTAAGAGCAGGTGCAAATAAAGTAAACGAAAACTTTGACGAAATATATACAGTTTTAGGTGACGGTACTACTTTACTTTCTGGTAATTATATAACAGACGATTCTACTTCAGTTTTAACAAATAAAACAATTAATGGTCCTGATAATACAATTACAAATATTCCAAGTAGTGCATTAGCAAGTTTACCAAATACAAAATTAGATAATTCAACAATTACTATTACAGGCGATACTGGATCTCACGCAGTAGATTTAGGCGATACTTTAACTGTTCAAGGTAGTAATGGAATTGCAACTACTGTAACAGCAGACCAAGTTTCTATTGCTATTGATGGTACGGTTTTAACTGAAGATTCTACTGATACACTTACTAACAAAACAATTTCAGGTTCTACAAATACTTTAACAAGTATTGCTAATGCCTCTTTAGCAAATTCAACAGTTTCATATGGTGGTGTACAACTTAATTTAGGTGATGTTGACGCTACTCCTGCTTTTGATTTAGCAGACGCAACAAATTATCCTACAAGTTCTTTATCAGGAACAATTACAAATACTCAATTAGCAGGTTCTATTTCAAATGATAAACTTGTTAATAATAAAATTACAATAGGTGATGATACATCTACAAACTTTGATGTTCTTTTAGGAGAAAGTTTTGAAATAGTTGGTGGTCCAGGACTTTCTACTGCTATTGATAATAATAGAATAACTTTAACTGTAGGAAATATTCCAAATGCTTCTTTAGATAATAATTCAATTACAATTGGTGGTAGTACAGTTAATTTAGGTGGAACATTAGTTTCAGCATCAAATTTAAACTTAACTGGTACATCATCAATATCAGGAACAGGTACGGCAGATTTATCTGGTGCAGGTTCTAAAATGAGATTTGATTTTGCTGGTTTTGGTGCTTTACCAACGGCTTCAACTTTTGTAGGAATGTATGCTTATGATAGTACAGGTAACAGACCTTATTATTCTTCAGGTAGTGGTTGGGTTAGAGTATTAGATGAAAACTCTTCCGTATCTGCTCATACAGATGTCAATGTTTCTGGTATTGCTGACGGTCACGTTTTATCTTGGAGTTCATCACAAGGAAGATTTAATGTAGGTGCGCCTGCAGGTGGTGGCGAAACTTTAAATGTACAAGAAGAAGGATCAGGTTTAGCTACAACTGCAACAACAATGAATTTTGTTGGTTCTAGTGTAACTGCTTCAGGTACAGGTGCAACTAAAACTATTGATATTCGTAGTGCAACAACTATATTAGATGTAACTGCTAACGGTTCAACTTCTTATAGATTTACTTCACACTATGGAACCGAAGACAATCCTACACTTTGGACAAAACAAGGTCAAACAATTGCATTTAATTTAAGTGCTCTTGGAGGATCACATCCATTTGTTATACAAACTTCATCTGGTGCTTATGTTTCAGGTAATAGATTAACAACAGGAATAACTCACATTGATTCAGATGGAACGGTAACAACTGGTGTATCTGCTCAAGGTAAAACAAGTGGTGTATTATATTTTGATGTACCACACGATCAAGCAACGGTTTATTATGTGTGTTCTTCTCATTCTGCTATGGCAGGTACTTTAGAAGTAGAAAGTAAACAACCAGGTAAATTATTACAACAAGTTTATACTCAAACAGGTGCTTCTTCAACTGGAACAACAATATTTCCAGAAGATGATTCAATACCTCAAAATACTGAAGGTGATGAATATATGACTTTAGCAATTACACCTAAATCTTCTACAAGTACAATAAACATTGAAGTACACGTGTTTTATTCACAATCAACAGGAACAAGAGGTGGTTCAGGATTATTCAAAGATTCAGACGCAGACGCATTAGCATTTACATCTAACTTTATAGCAGACGCTACAAGTATGGGTAATATGCAAGTATTTTATTCAGAAACATCTGGAAATACTACTGCTAGAACATATAAAGTAAGATGTGGTAATATACAAAATGCAGGTACTTTTACCTTTAATGGTCAATCAGGTAATAGAAAATTTGGTGGAACCGTATTATCTACAATTAGAATATTAGAAATAGATTCATAGGAGAAGTAGTATAAATATAAGAAAGAAAAAGAAAAATTATGCCAGCAATTATAACAAACAAATTTAGAATAAACAACGCTGAACAGTTTTCAGAATCATTTTCTGAAACAAATAATCAAGTGTATTACTTGGGTATTGGAAGACCACAACCTTTTGGTACTGCAACAAGACCTGATGGAAGAACAGATTACGAAGGTACTGATTCTCTTCCTAATACACCTGCAGATTCAATGGCTAGAGAATTTTATACATTTGACGATTTAGTTGCCGCTAAAAGAGTACAAACTTCAGATGTATCTTTTGTAATACCAAGAAGAAACTGGACTGCTGGTATTGTTTACGATACTTATTCACACGACATTGGAGAATATACAACAGGATCAACAAGTGTAAGAAAAACATCAACAAGTGGTGCAACTACTTTATTTGATTCTACTTTTTATGTATTATCTTCAGCAAGAAATGTTTACAAATGTTTAGATAACAACGGTGATTCTACTTCAACAGATGAACCAACTGGTGTATCAACTTCAGTAATTACAACTACTGATTCATATAAATGGAAATTTATGTACACACTTTCTGCTGCTCAACAAGCAAATTTCTTATCAACAGACTTTATGGCAGTTTCACCAAATTCTGGTGCAAGTTCAGATCAATCAAATGTTATTTCTGCTGCTGTTGACGGTTCAATAGATATAGTAAAAATTAAAACACCTGGTTCAGGTGGTACTAATGGAACATTTAGTGGTATCTCTATCAAAGGAGATGGTTCTGGTGGTGTTGCTACAGTAGTAGTTGGTGGTGGTCAAGTAACTTCGGTAACTGTAACTACTCCAGGTACAGGATATACTTTTGCAACAATCAGTAATTTACAAATAGTTACTGCTGGTGCAACTAACTTAGCAGGTTCAGAATTAGATGTAATTATTCCACCTAAAGGTGGACACGGTGCAAATGCACAAGAAGAATTAGGTGCTTTCTTTGTTATGATGAATACAAGTTTAGAAGGAACTGAAAGTGCAAACTCTGGTGACTTTTCTGCTGTAAATGATTTTAGAAAAATCGCATTGTTAAGAGATCCTACAAAATCTGCTTCTGCTGTAACTTCTAATACTATTAGATTAACAAAGGCAATTAAAATTGCTGATTCTCCTTCACCAGGAACTTTTACACCTGATGAAGAAATTAATCAGGCAACAACTGGTGCAACTGGTAAAGTTGTAGAGTGGGACGCAACAAACAAAATTTTATATTACATTCAAACAAGACACAACAATGCTGGTGTGGACGCAAGTGGTAATCTAACTGCGTTCTCAGGTGCAAATGTTATTACAGGTCAAGGTGGTAGTTCTCCTACAGGTACACCTGACACTTCATCAACAGGAACAGTTAACAATGTTTCGTTTACTTCAGGATATGCAGTTCCTGAAATAGACCACGATACTGGCGATGTACTTTATATTGAAAATAGAACACCGATACAAAGGGCACCAGATCAAACGGAAAACATTAAACTGGTCATAGAATTTTAGGGGTAATTAAATGTCAAGTCCAACAGACTTTAACCTCTCGCCTTACTATGATGATTTTGCAGAAAGTAAATCATTTCATAGAATACTTTTTAGACCAGCATTTGCTGTTCAGGCAAGAGAGTTAACACAATCACAAACAATCTTACAAAACCAAGTTGAAAAACTAGGCGACCATTTCTTTAAAAATGGTGCTATGATTATTCCTGGTGAGATTGGTTATGATTTAAATTACTATGCTGTAAAACTTACAAGTATTGATAGTTCAAATACTTTAGCACATTTCACAAACGGTACAGAATTAACAGGATCGGTTTCAGGTGTAACTGCAACAATTGTAAATCAAAGTGCAACAGACGGAACAGATCCAAATACTTTATTTGTAAAATATAGTAAAACTGGTGGAAGTCTTAATAATGAATTTAAATTTTCTGACGGAGAAACAATTAATGGAACAAATAGCGATTCGACTATTGTAAATGCAGTAGTTGATACTTGCGCTACAGGTTCTGCTGCTCAAGTAGAGGCAGGTTCATATTACATAAATGGATTTACAGTAACAGTTAATAAACAAACAATTTTACTTGACAAATATTCAAACACACCAAGTTATAGAGTAGGATTATTAGTTACAGAATCTTTTGTAACTCCTACACAAGATACTACTCTAAATGATAATGCACAAGGTGTTTCAAACACAAACGCTCCAGGTGCTCACAGATTTAAAATAGATTTAACTTTAACTAAAAAATCTATTGGTGCTACAGACGATTCAAACTTTGTAGAGTTATTAAGATTAAAAACAGGTATAATACAAAATAGAGTTAGAACAACTGAATATGCAATACTAGAAGAAACTTTTGCTCGTAGAACATTTGACGAGTCTGGTGATTATACAGTAAGACCTTTTGATATTGATATTAGAGAACATTTAATATCAGCAAATAATAGAGGAATCTATACAGCAGCAACTGGTGGTGATACTACTAAACTTGCAGTAGGTATGTCTCCTGGAAAAGCATATGTAAAAGGTTTTGAAGTTGAAAAATTAGCAACTCAATATATAGATGTTGATAAGGCAAGAGAGTTTAATACCGAAAGTAATTTTAATACAAGATTTGATATAGGTAATTTTGTAAATGTAACTAACACATACGGTTCTCCTGATATAGGTTTTGTATCTGGTGAAACAGAAGCATTTAAAAGAGTTAATCTATATAACACAGCAACTGCTACTCGTGGAGTTGAAAATGCAGGTGCAGGTGCTAGTCTTAACACAATAGGTCGTGCTAAATCAAAAGGGTACGAATATCATTCTGGAACAGCAGTAAGTAATTTATTTGCTTCTTCAGGTGCAACAACAAACATATATAAACATTTCTTATTTGATATTAATTTGTTTACTCATCTTAATACTACAACAAATGTAGCATTTACAAATGGAGAAAAAGTTACAGGTGGTACTTCAAGTGCTACTGGTACAGTAGAAAGTATATCAACACAAACTGCTGCTAATGTAACTGGTATTTCTATCGCAAGTCCAGGTATTGCAACAGCAACTGCTCACGGACTTAAAGAAGGTCAACAAATAACTTTTGACGTTATATCAGCACAAGATCAAACGGTTGCAATAACATCAAGTGATATATTTGTTGTTAGAAATCCTAGTGCTAACGAATTTGAATTATACAGAGCAGACGGTGTAACTCCTACAAATATAAATCAATACACTTCTTCAGGTCTTGCTATACACGGAATTGTAGTTGTATCAAACGTAAACGGAACATTTATTGCAGGAGAAACAATTACAGGTGGTACTTCATCTAACACTGCTACTATTCAATCTAATGTTATCGGATTTAAAGGTGCAACTTCATATGATTTCCCACAAGTTAAACAAATTGGTATGGCAGGTTCTCCTACATATACTGCTGACACAGCGTTAGACAATACTTTTGGTGTAAATAAAATTCTTTCAGGATCAATAGATGTTGGTTCAGGTTCAGATAATGTAACTGGTATTAATACTTTCTTTACGGAAGACCTTGCAATAGGTGATTCAATTTCATTTACAAATGATAGTGGTAATACAGAAACAAAAATTATTAAATCTATTATTTCAAATTCTAGTTTGATTTTAGAAAGTGTAACTGCTGCTGCTTCAACAAAAGGTGTCGTAACAATAAGAAGAACATCAATTAAATCGCCAGAAAAAAATGTTTCAGTATTTCAACTACCTTATGAAACTATTAAGACATTAAAGACAACTATAAATTCTGGTATAACAGATACAAATTTTAAAGTTAGAAGACACTTCGTACAAACATTATCATCAAATGGTGACGCAACTATAACAGCAGGTACTAATGAAACATTTGCTGCTTTAATAGAAAAAGATTTTTCAGTTTCAATTATGTCAACTGGTTCTGGTGCTTCAGGTGCTGTTGGTGATGTATTCAGTTTAAGTGGTAATAACCACGAAGGAGATCCTATATTTTCATTATCTGGTTCTCCGACAGGTAAAACATTATTACTAGATTTAGGTGCTAACTTTCAAGGACATAAAGTAAAAATATTAGCAACAATTAATAGAAGTGTTGCAGGTTCAAAAACAAAAACTTTAAATACTGCTTCAACAGTTCAAAAAACAGATCAAACAGAAATAGAATCAGGTACAATAGGATTAGGTAAGGCAGATGTTATAAAAATTAATAGTGTCTTTATGGCAGCAGACTTTACTACGGATGCTACTACTTCAGATACAGATGTTACTGATAGATTTAATTTAGACTCAGGAATGAGAGATAACTTCTATGACATTGGAAGATTAACATTAAAAACAGGTTCAATAACACCAACAGGAAGATTATTAATTAATTTTGATTTCTTATCACACGGCGCTGGTGATTACTTTGATGTAGATAGTTATTCAGGTATTTTAGATTACGAACAAATACCTAGTTTTACTTCAGGTACAACTGGACAAGTTTATGAATTAAGAGATAGTTTAGATTTCAGACCTAGAGTAGATGACGCTTCAACAATTAATTCAGGTGACCAAGATCGTTCTTATGATGGTTCAGGTGCTTCAATAAATGATATTGTTAAATTTGAAACAGATATAACTTCAGATTTTGAATTTTATTTACAAAGAGTTGATAAAATATTTTTAGATAAAGAAGGTAACTTTAGAGTATTAAAAGGTGCAAGTTCTTTAGAACCAGAAATTCCTGGTATCTTGGATAACGCAATGCACCTATACACATTGTTTATTCCATCATATACTTTAGATACAGCAGATGTAGGTATTGAATCAGTTGATAATAGAAGATATACAATGAGAGATATTGGTAGACTAGAAAAGAGAATTGAAAATACAGAATACTATACTCAATTGTCTTTACTAGAACAATCAGCACAGACTTTACAAATACAAGACGCAAATGGTTTTGATAGATTTAAAAACGGATTTGTTGTAGATAATTTTACAGGACACTCAATAGGTGATCCAGGTAATTTAGATTACAAAGTTGCTATGGATATGGCAAAAGGTGAAATGAGACCTACTTTCAATGAAGACGCAATTGCTTTAGAGGAAAGAGATGACGATGGTACAGTTATTCAGGCGTCTGATAGAACGGATGCTAATTATCAAAAAACAGGTGATCTAATAACTTTACCTTACACGGAAGAAACTTTAATAGATCAAAGTTATGCAAGTAAAACTGTAAATGTTAACCCATTTGGAATATTTACTTGGATTGGTTCTGTTGCATTAACTCCACAAACAGATGAGTGGAAAGAAACAGAAAGAGCACCAGATTTAACTATTACAAATGATGATGGTACTTGGGATACTTTAGTTAAACAATCAGGTAATCCAAATCTTCAATCTGTTGAATTAGGTACAGTTTGGAACGAATGGCAAAATCACTGGACAGGTTCGTCAACATCTAATAGTACAGAAAGATACGAAACAAGAGGTGGTCACGGTTGGAGAGTAATGCAAAGAGATATCCAAACGACTACTAGAACAGGAACAAAAACACGAACAGGTATTAGACAAGTATTAGTACCTAAAACAGTTACGCAAAATGTTGGCGATAGAGTTATCTCTATTGCTTTCACTCCGTTTATTAGAAGCAGAGATGTTGATTTTGTTGCAACAAGATTAAAACCAAATACAAGAGTTTATCCTTACTTTGATAATGAAACTGTAAGTGTATATGTAACTCCTCAAGGTGGTTCATTAGGTGGTAATTTAGTTACAGATAATAATGGTTCTGTATCAGGTACTTTCTCAATACCAGATCCAAAAGATTCTACAAAACCAAGATGGAGAACAGGTGAAAGAGTTTTTAGATTAACTAGTTCATCTTCAAATGATTTAACTTCAGCACCAGATACGGCTGCTAATGCTGAATATATTGCTAAAGGTATTATAGAAACAGTACAAAATACAATTATTTCTACAAGAACAGCAGGTGTAGAATTTAGAGCAACTAACGAAACAGAAAATGTAACTCAAACAAGTACAACAAGAGGTGCTGCTAGACAAGTAGGTTACCACGATCCATTAGCACAAACATTTATGATTGATGACGCTGGTGGAGTATTCTTAACTTCAGTAGATATATGTTTTTCAACTAAAGACGCAAATATTCCTGTAACTTTACAAGTTAGAAATACTGTTAATGGTTATCCAGGTCAATCAATATTACCTTTTTCAGAAAAATCTTTAAATCCAGCAAGTGTAACTACAAGTACAGATGGTACAGCAGTAACTACATTTACTTTTGAGAGTCCTGTTTACGTACAAGAGAATACAGAATATTCTTTAGTATTAATGGCAAACACAACAGAATATAATGTTTTTGTTGCAAGATTAGGTCAAACAAATTTAGGTTCTAATAGAACAATATCACAACAACCATACACTGGTGTTTTCTTTAAATCACAAAATGGTGTTACTTGGTCAGCAGATCAAAACGAAGATTTAAAATTTAAAATTAAAAGAGCAGAATTTAAAGATGTAACTGGACAAGTTACATTAACAAATAAAGATTTAAATAGTAGAACACTTAAACTAAATCCATTAAGAACATCAAACACTTCAGGTGTAATTAGAGTTTATCATCCAAATCACGGAATGCACGGAACATCAAACAATGTTACTATTGCAGGAGTACCTGCCGGCACACTTAATGGAATTGTTCATTCTGATATTAATGGAACATATACAAGTATTTCAAATGTAACTTTAGATAGTTACGATATTACAACAACTGGAACAGCAAACACAACTGGAGACATTGGTGGCTCTGCTGTAACTGCAACTCAAAATAGATCGTTTGATGTATTGAATTTGGCTGGTATACAAACTATGACTTTACCTGAAACAAATTTAACTATGGCAATTAGACCAACAACTGGTAAATCAGTTCACGGTTCAGAATCAGAATTTGCTTTAACATCAAACTCAAATAAAATAAATGTAGTTAGTAATGATAATATCTACTTTACTGCTCCTCAATTAGTTGCTAGTCCAATCAATGAAACAAATGAAATGTCTGGTAGTAAATCATTTTTCAATATTTTAACTTTAAGTTCAACAAATAGGAAAGTTTCTCCTGTATTAGATACTCAAAGAATGAGTGCTTTTACAATTACTAATAGATTAAATAATCCTACTTCAGGTAATACACCAGATTTCGTTGATGATAATGCTTCAACAGGTTCATCTACAGCAGCAGTTTACTGTACTAAATCAATTGTATTAGAAACTGCTTCAACTTCTTTAGATGTTAGATTAACTTCAAATGTAAGATCAACTTCAGATGTAAAAATGTATTTCAGAATTATAGGATCGGAAGATGATACTACTATTGATAAAATAAATTGGACACCATTTAATACAGATGGTGAAGAAGATATTACAGTTAGTCCTGCAGAAAATAATTCTACATTTAAAGAATACAAATATACAGTAAGTGGTTTAAAAGACTTTACTACTTTTCAACTAAAAATTGGAATGACAGGAAGTATATCTTCTTATCCACCTATAATTAGAGATATGAGGGCGATTGCATTGGCGGTATAATATGAGCAGATTAAAAGTACAAGGATATGGCAGTTTGGTAAGAGATACTTCAACAAATGCTATTGTTAATACTAGTAAGAGTGAATACAAAATTTATATGCAAAGAGTTCAAGCAAGAGAAAAACAAGGCGATCAAATTAGAAACGCAGTAAAAGAGATAAATAGTCTAAAGAGTGAATTAAGAGAGATCAAAGATTTAATAAAGGGTTTAGGTAAACAATAATGGCTGTAAAATTTATAGCAGAAACAGATACACTAGAGCAGTTTAGAACCGAGTTTAATGAGTTGTGTGCTCAGGATTTTGGTGATAAAGCAAATCTATCAGGTGCAATTTCAGCAACTAATTTAGTTGACGCAATGAATGAAACCATTAGTATTGCAACATCAACTGCTGGGTGGACTATTAGAGATGAAACTTCATCTACACAGATTATTGGTGGTGGAAATACTTTATCTGTATTAGGTACTTCTAATCAAATACAGGCAGTTGTATCAGCAACAGATACAATTACTTTTTCTTTTCCAAATGATGTAACTATACCAAATAACCTAACTACTTTAGGTACTACAAATACTTTTGGTTCAGTAGAAATTAGTGGAAACAATATTAGATCAGTAGATACTAATACAATTACTATTTTAGATAGTTTAAAAGCTGCTACTTTAGAAACAGGAAGTAGTTTATTAGTTGTAGATGAAAACTCTAGTATACCAAGATTTACTTCTTCAGCAGCTGGCAAGGCATTAACTTTTGACGCTGTTCCACTTTTTAGTGGCAATGTTGAATTTGATGGCGCTACTGCAGGTACATTTAAAACTACGGTAACTGCAACAGACCCAACAGCAAATAATACAATTACAATTCCTGATATAACTGGTACACTAATTACATCTGGAGACTCAAATACAATTACAAGTGCTATGATCGCTCCTGGTGCATTATCAGGTTCTGATCTTGCAGACGATTCAATAGACGAGGCAAAAATTGCTGATGACGCTGTAGGACAAGATCAACTTAAATCAGTTGTAAATCTACAAATACTAAATTCATCTGGAGGAGTTCTAAAATCTTTATATGGCGCTGGTGCATAATTAGAAGTCGTATAAGTATATGAGAAAGAATATATTATGGCAGTAAGATCACCTATAAAAAACGATAGTGGAAATTTAAAAGAAATGACTTCAGCAGAGGTCAATCAAATCGTAGATCAAATAATTTATCAATACTCATTAAATCCAAGTGTATCATTATCAGTTGTTAGTTCAGGTGGTAGTTTAGGTACTATTACAGATACAAGATTACAGGCAGGTGCTATGAGTCAAACAAATAGTTCCTTTCCTACTGAAGGAGATACGGCAGAACCATCTATTGTAACCGTAAACTATGATAAAATTTCTCAAGCAATTGCAAGTGTAAGTCCAACTGCTGATTCAGGTAAAACTTTTCCTGCATATTATAACGCAGGTGGAAATATTCAAGCAATGAGTTTACAAGATGTTAAAGATACATTTTTACATCCTGCAATAGATTTATTAACTGCTGCTACAACAACATCTCAACAAGCAGGTACATATCATATAAGTACAGCTTCAGGTGTTTCAGGATCAACCATAGTAAGTGGTACTCCTGTATATTTGGATACAAGAGCAGACACTTCAGCATATACAAATGCTGGTTTAGAGGATGCTGCTGGCGAACAACTAGATCAACCTACTACAATTACAAATTTTTATTTACAACAGATTGATGGATCAGATACATCATATACAAATCCATTTTTTATTAATGCAGGAAACAATTTACAAGAATTTAATGCTACTACTTTTAAAAGTTTAATGCAAGGTTGGATAAGACAAACTGCAGCTGCGTCTAGTGATGGATATAAACTAGATTACAATTTAGGTGCTTCAGGATCAGGACAAACAAGAGGTTCTGGTATGTCAGATACTAGATTAAACGGATCGGGTAATTATCAAACAAGACAAGTAAGTGATGATTACAGAGCACAAGAATTTCCAGACGGAACACCAACATCAATTAACACATATTATTTGAGGATAAATAAAAGTTAGAGTATGAAAAATTATGAATATATTATTAACAGGCAGTGAAGGCTTTATAGGTCAACACATACAATCATTTCTAAAAGACAAACATCAATTAATTTGTTTAGATAAAAAAACAGGTAACGATTTACTTACTTGTGATTTAGACTATGATGTAGATTTAGTTATACATCTAGCAGGTCTATCTGGCGTAAGAGATAGTTTAGATAATCCTGTTGACTATTGGACTAATAATGTCGTAGCAACTTATAGAATATTCAAACAGTTTGATAAAGGTCCTAAAATTTTATATGCTAGTTCAAGTACGGCATACGAACCTTGGCGTAATCCATACGCAATGAGTAAACACTATATGGAAACAATTGCACCACACAATGCTTTAGGTATGAGATTTACAACCGTTTATGGTCCAGGTGCTAGAGAAAAAATGTTAATACCAAAGATATTAAAAGATGATGTTGACTATATCAATATAGATCATAGTAGAGATTTTATTCACATAGATGATATACTATCAGCAATAGGTACTTTAATTATAAACCCTTTACCTAAAAAACCAAAATTTGTAGATATAGGTACAGGCACTTCAAATAATTTACTGGATATTTTATCTCATCTAAATATGGAAGTAAAAGATAAAAGAATGGGAACAATATTTGAAAGAAAAGATAATAAAGCAAATATAGGAACACTTACTAAAATGGGTTGGTTGCCTACAATTAACTTACTAGATTACTTAAAGGAAAATTATGATAACTAAAGACAATTTAATTTCTGCTTATTTTATTGACAATGAGAGAAAAAATATAGAATGTTTACTTAAATCAGATGTTGACAAAGTTTATACTCAAATTATACCTTTTGATGTAAAAAATGATATGTATAAGATGTTAATGGAGATAGTTTCATTAGACGACATACACGAAGTTACTTACGAAAAGAAAAAAGAGGAAAGAAAAATATTTGAACAAAAAGTAAAAGAGATTGCAAAAAAAGAAGGTTTAATTAAACAAATAATAGAAAATGTTGATCCTGATTTTTTTAAATTATTGTTTGACTTTTTATTAAGTGATAAACAAGAGCATATTGATAGATTGTTTAATTTTAAGATTTTTATATTTGAACAAGATGTTGTAAAAAATTCTAAAAACGAAACTGCTAAAACTGCTATAAGAAAATCTAAAACACCATTAGAAGCATTAGATAACTTTATAGTTATTTGGAAAGAAAGTAATTAGTCCACCAACCAGACCATCCTTCTTCCATAAGATATTGTTTTTGATTAAATAACATTATACTAAAGTTTTCATCCTTAGGTTTATATTCATTATCTTTAACAGAATAACAAACCTTATCATATGTTTGTACAGAAAAGTTTTCTTCTAACATTTGATCCATACCTCTATAATATTTCTTTTGCCACATATTAGGATCTTTTTTAAATTCATCATAGATAAAAGAACGGTCACCTGTCCAAGATATAACGGAAGAGTTGAGAGAGGTGTGGTATCTATCTCTCCACCAAGCGTGTAATACCGTAAGATTTTTTCTAATTAGATTAGGTACTTTATTGTAAATACAAATATCTAAATCAAAGTATAAGTTTTCACCATCTCTAAACTTATCAAACATTTGAAGTTTATTGAAAACACCTTTATGTTTTTCTTCAGTAATAACTTCAAAACTATCGTATTTTAAACCAGAGTAATTATCAATCATATGTTTTAAATTATCAACATACCATTGACCAAACTTGTTACCTGTATTAACACATATTATTCTCATTTCCAATAATCCTTTATCCATTCATATTTACTAGTATGTATATTTGCGTCAGGATTAGCAAAGTGGACAATTTTTATATCATCATTTGGTTTATCTAATATCATATAATCTTTTTTAAATGCTTTTATATACAAAACATT
>ERZ1047985.410-NODE-410-length-34102-cov-5.271419_pt1 | contig 34102 bp, 30 predicted proteins | sample MGYA00383097_ERZ1047985 | MGnify/ENA primary metagenome ERZ1047985 (study PRJEB29581, sample SAMEA5548367) | metagenome | biome: marine; feature: coastal; material: water | depth 50 m | study: Short-term variability in the microbial, nano- and picoplankton...
CTTTTTCTTGGGCCTTTTTTCTGTTGCCTTGCCGGTTGTATAAAACGGCCTTCGGTGGAAGATGCAAATTCCTATACACCGGTTTTGCCAACAGCGTCGCCGGTTGCGCTTGAGCTGGCGCAAGAATTTGCGATTGAAACTGCTCAGGAAGACGAAAACATACAAAATACAGACTAATTTATCGGTTTTTGACCATATATAGTAGAAAAGTGTTTTCTTTTGGGTGAAAATGAAATGTAACACTTTTGTAAATTGATTTTGCACAAGGGAGTCGTCGTCATGGAGCCAGATGACGTTTTGCGGTTTTGGGTGGATGAGGTCGGACCAAATTCCTGGTATGACTCTTCTGAAAAGTTAGATGCAGAAATACGAAATTTATTTGAGCCCTCTTGGAAAAAATTAAGGCTCGGCTCGTTTAGTCTCTGGTTGACCTACCCAACAGGGGCATTGGCGTATATTATTTTGGCGGATCAATTTCCCCGTAACATGTTTCGTGGAGCAGGCTTGGCATTTGCAACCGACAAAATTGCAATTGCTGCCGCAAAATCCTCTATCAAGCAGTGTTGGGATATGCGAATCGATGAGCCGGCCCGCCAGTTCTTTTATTTGCCTTTGATGCATTCAGAAAACCTATGTGATCAGGATCGCTGTGTAAGATTGATGTCAGAACGCATGAAACAAACCGGATCTTCCAATCTGTTGCACGCGCAAGCACATCGAGAGATCATTAGAGCATTTGGCCGCTTTCCCTATCGCAATGAAGCACTTCAGCGCCGATTTACCCGTCCGGAGCAGGAATTTATTGATCAAGGTGGGTATGGTGCGACGCTTACGCAACTGGCACAGGTCAGCTGAATTTGAGAGGGGCATTGAAGCAAATTAAAAAATAGTTTAACGTTAAACTGAATTTTTTATTGCGGAGTTTTTCATGTCCTCTAATTCTTTTGATGTTGTCGTGGTTGGAGCCGGTCCCGGCGGGTATGTGGCTGCTATTCGAGCGGCGCAACTCGGACTGAAAACCGCTATTGTCGAGCGTGAACATATGGGCGGCATCTGTCTAAATTGGGGATGTATTCCAACAAAGGCGATGTTGCGCTCTTCTGAAGTTTTTCATTTGATGCATCGAGCTAAGGAATTCGGTCTTGGAGCTGAGGAAATTAGCTTTGATCTAAACGCGGTTGTATCGCGGTCGCGTGGTGTTGCAAAACAGTTAAACCAAGGCGTCGGCTACCTTATGAAGAAAAATAATGTGCAAGTTTTCATGGGAGCCGCGTCTTTGGCAGACCCCAAAACCGTTTTGGTGAAAACTGAAAAGGAAACCCAAAAGCTAACGGCGAAAAATGTGATTTTGGCAACCGGAGCGCGCGCTAGGGAATTGCCCGGGCTTGAGGCTGATGGCGATCTGGTGTGGACCTACAAGCATGCTTTGACGCCGTCTAGAATGCCAAAAAAGTTGTTGGTGATTGGATCTGGAGCAATTGGAATTGAATTTGCCAGCTTTTACAATACGTTGGGTGCAGAAACCACCGTTGTTGAAGTGCTTGATCGAATTTTGCCAGTGGAAGATTCTGAAATAGCAGGCTTTGCTAAAAAACAATTCGTTAAGCAGGGGATGATTATCCGAGAAAAGGCTACTGTGAAAAAGCTTGAGCGTAAGTCTGGCAAAGTTATTGCGCATATCGAACAAGACAAGAAAGTGGAAAAGCACGAATTTGACACCGTTATTTCCGCTGTTGGCATTGTTGGTAATGTTGAAAACCTAGGCCTGGAAAATTTAGGTGTGAAAATTGACCGCACACATGTTGTGACTGATGAATTCTGCCGAACATCAGCCAAGGGTGTTTTTGCCATTGGCGACTTGGCAGGCGCGCCTTGGTTGGCCCATAAAGCCAGCCACGAAGGCACAATGGTGGCGGAACTGATTGCAGGGCAAAAACCGCACGCTGTTGATCCCAACAGCATTGCCGGATGCACCTATTGCCACCCCCAAATTGCCAGTGTTGGAATGACCGAAGCTCAAGCAAAAGACGCCGGTCATGATATCAAAGTGGGGCGGTTTCCATTTATTGGAAATGGCAAAGCAATTGCACTGGGCGAGCCTGAGGGTATGGTCAAAACCATATTTGATGCCAAAAGCGGTGAATTGCTGGGTGCCCATATGGTGGGCGCAGAGGTGACCGAGCTTATCCAAGGATATATTGTTGGCCGGAAACTTGAAACCACCGAACAGGACCTAATGGAAACTGTGTTCCCACATCCAACATTATCTGAAATGATGCACGAAAGTGTCTTGGACGCGTTTAATCGGGCGGTCCATATCTGACTTATAAAAGCCAAATATGGACTTTGTTACAGACCTTTTGTTGAAGGTTTGTTGTGAGCGCCAAATTTATCGAAAGATGTCCGGCATATAATTGTTTGTTCTGTGACCTTATCCGCTGCGTCTACGTCCGCCGCGCCGACCGCCACGGCCGCCGGCTTCGCCGCCAGAACCAGCTGGTTTGTTAAAGTGAATCCAAGCCCCCCCATGCGGATCATTGTCCGTCAAAAGGTTAGCTGCCCGGATAGCTTCCATTTCTTTTCCCGGTCTCGGAAGAGTTGAGCCAAGACCGAAAAGCGAAACAAAGGCTTCATCTTCCATTTCAGCGGGTAGAATAACACCAGCGGCTTCTACTTCGGCCTTTTTTTCTGCAATTTTCTTTTGTGTGACCGGCAGTGCAACGGGATTCATAATTGCCGATGTCATTCCAGCCCCCATTGCCATCGGTAAAAACGCATTATTAATCCCGTGCCGGTTTGGCAAACCAAATGAAACATTAGAAGCGCCGCAGGTGGTGTTTACCCCTAATTCTTCACGCAGTTTTCTAACCAATGTAAAAACTTGTTTCCCAGCGGTTGCCATCGCGCCGATTGGCATCACTAAAGGATCAACCACAATATCATATGCCGGTATCCCAAAGTCAGCTGCGCGCTCAACGATTTTTTTTGCCACAGCAAACCGCACGTCAGGATCTTCTGAAATGCCGGTGTCATCATTTGAAATAGCGACCACGGGAACATTATATTTTTTCACCAGCGGAAGAACAAACTCCAAACGCTCTTCCTCACCAGTAACGGAATTCAGAAGAGGGCGGCCTTCTGCAATTTGCAGGCCCATCTCTAAAGCTTCCGGAACCGAGCTATCAATGCAAAGCGGGACATCGGTCAGCCCCTGAACCAGTTCGATGATTTTCTTCATCAAGGGGGGCTCGGTTTCGTTCGGATTTGGGTTTGAATTGTAAACCACACCAGCATTAATATCGAGAATATTGGCGCCAGCGGCGACCTGCGCCACGGCATCTTTTTCTACGGTTGAAAAGTCGCCAGCCTCTAATTGAGCCGCTAGTTTTTTTCTGCCGGTTGGATTGATACGCTCACCAATCACGCAAAACGGCTCGTCAAAGCCTAATATTGCAGTTTTGGTTTTCGATTCGACAATCGTGCGGGTCATAGTACGTCCTTATGAAGCATTGGAGGGAACAGCAGATCGACCACCGTGGTTGATTGCCCATGTTGCATTGGTTTTGATCCCTCCCAGCGGAAAGAAATGCACATTTGTGATGTTAAAGTCGCGTGTAGCTGCTTTGTGTTTGGCCAACTCGCTAAGAACGTTTGTTGGCTCATAGGGCAACAGCAATTTTGTCACGTCCAGCGCACGTTTTTGAAGCACTTTTAGGGATGGGCCAACACCGCAAGCGATAGCAAATTTGATTAAGGTTTGCAATTTCGCTGGACCGGCGATGCCAATGTGGATTGGGATATCAATACCGGCGTCCTTGATCGAGTTAGCCCACTGAATAATTGGTTTCGCTTCGAAAGCAAACTGAGTGGCAATAGCCAATTTGGCATCGGTGCGCTCTGAGAATTTTTGTTTCCATTTGAGCGCTGCATCGACATTTTGGGTTGAGCCATCTGGATCAATGTCTTTGTTGCCTTCTGGGTGGCCGGCGATGTGCAGCCGGCTAAATCCTGCTTTGTCAAAAAGACCGGTTTCCATCAGTTGCATCGAGCTTTCAAAATCGCCGTGTGGGCTTGTAACACCTCCGGCCAAAAGCAAAGCTTGATCAACCCCGGCCTCGCCTTGGTACCGGTTGATCCAGTCATTTAATGTCTCGGTATCGCGAATAATTCTTGCCGGGAAATGCGGCATAACCTGATAGCCTTCGCGCGCAATCCGTTTGGCTGTTTCTACCATTTCTTCAATTGGCGTGCCTTCTATATGCGCGATATATACCCGCGTTCCGCTCGGCAACAATTCGCGAAAGTCATCCACTTTTTCAGCTGTTCTAGGCATGACTTCGATCGAATAGTCGGCCAAAAAACTTTCGATATTTGGATCAACAAAGTTTGCGTCGCCCGATTTACTTTTCAATTTGAACAAAGCCACTATGACCTCCAAAAATGTCATTTCGGGACTATGCCCGACCGTTATTCGCAATCAGTGTTTTAACGAGTTCGTGATCGTATTCGGCTTCAAGGCGTTCTGCCTCTGCATCCGCAATCGCAATAGCGTCGCCGTCTATAGTGGCCGTTTGAACTTTTCGCCATTCTGACAGATAATCGTCGGTTCCCGCCAAACCACTTTTCATCGCGGCGCGGTCAATTGCTTGTTCAAAACGTTCGGCCAATTGTCTTTTTGCGCCTTTGCGGCCTTTGCCAACAATGACTTGAGCCGGTATATCGCGCCAATAGACTATAGTAACGTCGGGCATAGATGATTCCTCGTCTTCACTGGACTGCTTTTAGGATAGTCCGCGGCGTGTTCTGCGTCGAATTTCGACAGATGTCGCGCTTTCCGCGACCTATTTCACAATAAACCAAATCCACCGAAATCAATAGGCCAACCCTATATCGAAATGTGAATAATAACTATGAGCAAACAACGTGGGTGCGTTTTGAAACTACAGGTTCGCAGAAATCTTTGTGCAAAAGAGCAAAATGTGATCTTGCAGGAAAACTTGTTGCGCCGTATCGTGCAAGTAACTTGAAACATTGGAGGGCGTAATATCATGGCGCCCAAGCGTCCAAAAGGTGCGGGCGCATTCCCAAAGCCGGTTGAGAGCCCCGCGCCAAAACCGCCAAGTCCGACTGAGCTCTATGCTGCATTGGACTTGGGGACCAACAGCTGCAGAATGTTGATTGCTCAACCAAAGGGCAGTCAGTTCCATGTTGTTGATAGTTTTTCGAAATCAGTGCAATTGGGCGCTGGTTTGGAAAGAACCGGTAAATTAAGTACCAATTCCATGCAAAGAACGCTGCAGGCGCTGCGCGTTTGTCAGCAAAAGTTAAAGCGGTACAAGGTAAGGCAGATGCGCCTTGTGACCACGGAAGCGTGTCGGCGCGCAAAGAATGCGCATCAGTTTATTCATCAAGTCAAACGTGAAACAGGGCTGGACCTGGAAATTATCCAACCTGAAGAAGAGGCGCGCTTGGCAGTCATTTCTTGCGCACCGCTAGTCAGCACCAAAACCGAACAGCTTCTAGTGGTCGACATTGGCGGTGGATCTACGGAATTGGTCTGGATTGAATTGTTATCGGTTCCCAGACGTGAACGCCCTCGCGCCATCATGCGTTTGCATGCAGGCTTTCATGCGGTGGATAGCCCTTTTGCGGCTGCCAAAGTGGTGGATTGGATAAGCGTTCCTCTTGGCGTGGCAACCCTTAGAGATCATTTCAGCGATGTTGAGGATGATGCGGCTCGCTATGCGTTAATGAGTTGGTTTTTTGAAGAAAACCTTGCCGAGTTTGCACCCTATAAAGATCAGCCACCGCGTGAGGGGTTCCAAATCATAGGCACATCAGGAACAGTCACAACCGTAGCGGCCAGCCATCTAGGTTTAAAAAGATATGACCGTACAAAAGTTGATGGTCTTAGGATGACTTCTGATCAAATAGATCGGGTTATAAATTCCTATTTGGAAATGGGACCCTCTGGTCGAAGAGTGGATCCAAGAATAGGCCATGACCGGCAAGCGCTGATTATGTCCGGATCTGCAATTTTGCAGGCACTATTGCGAAGTTGGCCAACCGATAGGCTTTCGGTGGCAGATCGCGGTTTGCGCGAAGGGCTTCTATATGCTCAGATGAGCGCCGATGGAGTATTAGAGGATGCGCCTTATTAATGCGAGAAAATAGTAAAAACACCTCTGGGCGAGGACAACGGGACTTAAAAGTTCGGGTTAAGAAAGCGCGCGGCAAATCCGTTGCGCAAGTTCGTTGGCTCGAGCGCCAACTTAACGATCCCTATGTTAAGCGCGCTCGAACTGAAGGATTTCGCGGCAGAGCTGCTTATAAATTAGTGGAACTTGATGATAAATACCAGTTTCTGAAGCCGGGTGCGCGGGTCGTCGATCTTGGTTCAGCACCCGGAGGGTGGTGTCAGGTGGCGGTGGCTCGGGTGAATGCGCTGGGTGAGAAAAAGGGCAAAGCCATCGGCAAAGTGCTGGGGGTGGATTTGCAAGTGGTCGAACCTGTTGCCGGCGCTGAATTGTATCAACTTGATTTTTTAAGCGAAGGCGCTGATGCCCAGGTGCAAAGCTGGCTGGGCAGCCCGGCAGATGTGGTTCTGTCGGATATGGCGGCGGCCAGTTCTGGCCATAAGCAGACCGATCACTTGCGTATCATCTCATTGTGTGAGGCGGCGGCCTATTTTGCTTTTGATGTGCTTGAAATCGGCGGCAGCTTTGTTGCCAAAGTGCTGGCTGGCGGGGCAGAAGGCGATTTGCAAAAACTTCTCAAACAGAGATTTACCAAAGTGGCAAATGTAAAGCCACCGGCAAGCCGTGCGGACAGTTCAGAAAAGTTTGTTGTGGCGCTGGGCTACCGCGGAGCCCCCTGAGCCACAGCGAGCGCGGTTGGCGAAATCCCAAAGCGTAGCCGAAAGGCGCGGCTTAGCGCTGCAGGGCTTTCATAGCCGCAGCGCAAAGCAATTTCAGAAATGCTTAAGCTTGTGCTTTCGGCCAGCTGGCGTGCTTCGGTGAGCCGGATATGGCGATAGACCTGTCCGGGGCTGGTGCCAAGGCTGGTCTGAAAGCGTCGGGCAAGTGTTTTAAGCGGGCAGGATGCAAGCCGCGCAATATCTGTCAGCGGCAGCGGGCGTTCAATGTTTTTATGCATTTCGGCAATGGCGCGCTGCACAGGGTTATGCGAGGGGTTTGGGCGGCGCGTGCCTTTCAGTCCCAGCCCCTCATCGCGCATCAACATCGCATCAACATCCACAGCAATCGCATTGCCCAAATGGCTTTGGATCATTTGGCGGGTTAAATCAAAGGCCGCCATTGCCCCGGCGCAGGTCACACGGTTTCCATCATAAACCACACGTTGGCGCGTGACATCGGTGCTCAGGAACCGCTCTGAAAAACCATCCAGCATTTCCCAATGCACAGTGGCGCGTTTGCTTTCCAGCAAACCTGCTGATGCCATAAGCCATGGGCCGCTGTCCAATCCCACCAGCGTTGTGCACTGTCTTGCCGCTTGCCGTAAAGCCTGCCGCAGGCTAGCTGTATCATGTTTTAGATAGTCATAGCTTGCGACAACAAATAAATAATCACACGCTGGCATATCTTTCAGCGCTGCATCTGGCAGAATTTGAAGCCGGCTTGAAGAGACAGCGCTTAGGCCATCTGGTGTCAGAAACTGCCAGTTATAGACCTGCCTGCCGGCCAACGTATTGGCGGCGCGCAACGGCTCAAGACAATTGGCCAGACAGATGTTGGAAAACCGGTCGAACAGCAAAAAACATATGCTGACAGAGCTTTCGGCAGTGATTGTCCATTTTTGCATCATTATTGTCTTTTACTGCATTAAATTCTGAAGCGCCAGATTTATGCTTGGGTCAAATAATCGATTTTGACAGGAGGTCACGATGCCACTTGCTATGAACCGCGAGGTGTTTATCACCTGCGCCGTTACCGGATCAGGAAGCACCCAAGACAAAAGCCCGCATGTTCCCCGCAGCCCACAACAAATTGCAGACAGTGCAATTGCAGCTGCCAAAGCAGGGGCGGCGGTTGTGCACTGCCATGTGCGAGACCCCAAAACTGGCGCGCCCAGTCGGGACTTGGGGTATTTTCGGGAACTAACCGATTTGATCAGAGCCTCTGATGTGGATGTCGTTTTGAACCTCACCGCAGGTATGGGCGGTGATATGGTTTTTGGCGGCAGTGAAAAGCCGCTGCCGCTTACCGAGGGCACTGATATGGCCGGCGCAACCGAGCGCGTGGCGCATGTGGCCGAATGCCTGCCTGAAATATGTACGCTGGATTGCGGCACAATGAATTTTGCCGAAGCAGATTATGTGATGACTAATACGCCCAACATGCTTGAAACCATGGGTAAAATGATGACCGACTTGGGCGTTAAAGCTGAAATAGAAGCCTTTGATACCGGGCATCTTTGGTTTGCAAAGAAGCTGGTCGAAGACGGCGTTCTTGCGCCTGATGCGCTGGTACAGCTGTGCATGGGGGTGCCATGGGGCGCTCCGGATGATCTAAATACCTTTATGGCAATGGTTAATAATGTCCCGGACAATTGGACATTTAGCGCATTTTCTTTAGGTCGAAACCAAATGGCGTATGTTGCGGCATCGGTTTTGGCCGGTGGGAACGTGCGCGTGGGTCTAGAAGACAATCTGATGCTGGAGCGGGGCGTGCTGGCGGAAAATTATCAGCTGGTGGAAAAGGCCCGTGGGATTATCGAAGCCATGGGGGCCAAAGTGATCGGCCCGCAAGCGGTGCGCGATAAGCTGGGGCTGACCAAACGCGCACCGCGCGGTTAGCCATGGCGCGGCGGGTTGTCATCACAGGCGGCGCTTCTGGCATTGGCCGGACGATAGCAGAACGCTTTGCATCACTGGGCGATCGGGTCGCCATTTGCGATGCATCGGCCGATAATATAGCAGCGTTTCAAATGCAGATGCCCGATGCGCTGACTGCGCAGGCCGATGTGACCGATCAAGATCAGATGCAGGCATTTTTTGATCAGGTGACACAGCACTTAGGCGGCGTTGATGTGCTTGTTTCAAACGCGGGTATTGGCGGACCTGCCGGCAGCATTGAAACTTTAAAGCTAGAGGATTGGCGCCGGTGTCTTAGCGTTAATCTTGATGGGGCCTTTTTGGCCTGTGGGTGGGCGGCCGAGCTTATGCGCGCCCAGAAAAGTGGTCTGATTTTACTTATGTCTTCGACCTCGGGGCTTTTTGGCGTTCCCAACCGGGCGCCCTATGTGGCGGCCAAATGGGGATTGGTGGGTCTGGCCAAAACCCTTGCCATGGAATTGGGCTCCGCAGGGGTGCGGGTCAATGCGATTTGCCCTGGTGCAGTTGAGGGCACACGAATGGATCAAGTGCTGGCCATGGAAAGTGACTTTACCGGCCGACCCGCCGCAGAGATTGAACAGCAATATAGCCAAGGGGTGTCTTTGCGCCGGTTTGTCAGCCCCAAGGATATCGCGGATATGGCGGTTTTTCTGGCCTCGGATGCCGCGCGACAGATAACTGGCCAAGCCATGGCTGTGGACGGGCATACCGAGCGGATGGTGTGATAAAAACAGGCCGCAAGTTTTATGTGAATTGGAGTAAGAAATGAAGCAAACAGCAGCAATTATTGGGGGCGGGGTGATCGGCGGCGGATGGCTTGCCCGGTTTTTGCTTAATGGGTGGGATATCAATGTATTTGATCCTGATCCTGAGGCAGAGCGAAAAATTGGCGATGTTTTGAAAAATGCCCGCCACGCGCTGCCGATGCTGTATGAGACCGCCCTGCCAGAAGAAGGCCAGCTTACCTTTTGCACAACAATTCAACAGGCGGTCACCACCGCCGACTGGATCCAAGAAAGCGTGCCTGAACGGCTTGATATCAAGCATAAGGTTTTTGCCGAAATTCAAACCCATTGCCGACCTGACGCGGTTATTGGGTCTTCGACCTCTGGCTTTAAACCATCGGAGCTGCAGCAAAACGCGCAGCGCCCAGAGCAAATAATGGTCACCCATCCTTTTAATCCGGTTTATTTGCTGCCTTTGATCGAGGTTGTTCCAAGCGATCAGACAGGCGCGCAGCATGTTGAAAAGGCAAAGGAAACCCTAACTTCTGTGGGGCTTTATCCGCTGCATGTGCGCAAGGAAATAGACGCGCATATTGCGGATCGGTTTTTAGAAGCGGTATGGCGTGAAGGGCTTTGGCTGATCAAGGACGGTATCGCCAGCACGGAAGAAATTGACAACGCAATCCGCTATGGCTTTGGCCTGCGCTGGGCGCAAATGGGGCTTTTCGAAACCTACCGCATAGCCGGCGGCGAAGCTGGCATGGCGCATTTTATTGCCCAGTTTGGCCCCTGTCTTTCATGGCCATGGACCAAGCTGATGGATGTGCCCGAACTGACCGATGAGCTGACCCAGAAAATCGCCGATCAATCGGATGCGCAATCAGGGCATAAATCTATTCGCGAATTCGAGCGGTTGCGCGATAACAATCTGATCGCGATGATGCGGGCCCTGAAACAGCAGGGCAGCGCTGCGGGCAGTTTGATCACTGATCATGAATCTACGCTGCGGCGCGCGCCGGGTACATCGGCCCCGATGCGCACCGTAGAGCGCACAGTGCCCATAGACTGGACCGACAATAACGGCCATATGAACGAAAGCCGCTACGGTCAGGTGTTTTCCGATGCTGCAGATGCTTTCATGATCGCAGTGGGGGCAGATGCGGACTATATTGCCGCCGGACATAGTTTCTTTACAGCCGAAACAACGGTGAAATATCTCAGCGAAACCCACGCAGGGCAAAAGATCACCGTTGATAGCCGCGTGGTTCTTGCCGATGGCAAAAAAGTAAAACTATCGCATCAAATGCTGGATGCGTCTGGACAAATTTTGGCCAACTGTGAGCAGTTTATGCTGCACGTGAGCCTTACAACCCGAAAATCCTGCCCACCGCTTGCCGGCGTAGAAGCCAAGATCAACGCGCTCGCCGCTGCCCATAAGGAGGACATCACATGAATTTTGGTTTAACCGAAGAACAACAGATGATCGTCGATACGGTCCGCAGTTTTGTGGAAAACGAAATCTACCCGCATGAAGATACGGTTGAGCGCAGCGGCACTGTGCCGCCCGATATTGCCCAGCAGATCAAACAAAAAACCCTCGATCTTGGGTTTTACGCCTGTAATTTCCCACAAGAGGTGGGCGGTGCGGGCTTGAGCCATCTAGAATTTGCTCTGGTCGAGCGTGAATTGGGCCGCGGCTGCATGGCGCTTAATCATTTCTTTGGCCGGCCGCAAAATATCCTCATGGCCTGCGAGGGCGATCAGAAAGAACGCTATCTGCTGCCTGCAGTGCGCGGCGAAAAAATGGATGCTTTGGCGATGACCGAACCCGGTGCGGGCTCGGATGTGCGCGGCATGTCCTGCGCGGCCGAGCGTAAGGGCGGCGATTGGGTGCTGAACGGCACCAAGCATTTTATTTCCGGCGCCGATCATGCAGATTTCGTGATCGTCTTTGTGGCCACCGGCGTTGATGACACCCCGCGCGGGCCCAAAAAGCGCATCACCACTTTCTTGGTGGATCGCGGCACACCCGGCTTTACCATTCGCGATGGCTATAAGTCGGTCAGCCATCGGGGCTATAAAAATATGATCTTAGAGTTTGATGACTGCCGCCTGTCCGATGATCAGGTTCTGGGCGCTGTCGACGGCGGTTTTGCCGTGATGAATGAATGGCTTTATGCCACCCGCATCACTGTAGCAACCATGTCGGTCGGGCGCGCACGGCGCTGTTTCGATTATGCTTTGGACTATGCATCAGAGCGTGAGCAATTTGGTCAAAAGATCGGAAAATACCAAGGCATTAGCTTTCAAATCGCTGATATGATTACAGAAATTGATGCTGCCGATTGGCTCACCCTTGCCGCAGCCTGGCGGCTTGACCAGGGGCTGCCGGCAAACCGCGAAATTGCCAGCGCGAAACTTTATGCCAGTGAAATGCTGGCGCGGGTCACCGATAGCACGTTGCAGATTTTTGGCGGCATGGGGCTGATGGACGACTTCCCGATCGAGCGTTTCTGGCGCGATGCAAGGGTAGAGCGCATTTGGGACGGCACCTCGGAAATCCAACGCCATATCATCAGCCGCGATTTGTTGCGCCCGCTTGGGGCTTAATGGTGAAAGAGACCAAAGATGGTGGCTGATTTAAATAGGCTGTTCAATCCACAGTCCATCGCCGTTGTCGGCGGCGGCGTGTGGTGCCGCTCGGTGCTCGAACAATGTAAGAAAATCGGCTACCAAGGGCCGCTTTATGCAGTCCACCCCAAAGCCGATCATGTGGCCGGTGTCACCGCGTACCGGTCTGTATTAGATCTTCCGCAACCTCCTGATGCCTGTTTTGTCGGGGTCAACCGGCATGCAACGGTTGGTGTTATTGGTAATCTTTCGGCGATGGGCGCAGGCGGCGCAGTGTGTTTTGCGTCGGGTTTTTTAGAAGCGCATGCTGAATCTGATGATGGTGCTTCCTTGCAAAATGACTTGTTGGCCGCAGCGGGTGATATGCCGATCATAGGCCCCAATTGCTATGGCTTTGTGAATTATCTGGATGGCGCACCGCTCTGGCCCGATCAGCACGGCGGGCAGGTGGTTGAAAGCGGCGTTGCGATTATCACCCAAAGCTCGAACATGGCGATTAACATCAGCATGCAGCAACGCGGCTTGCCCATTGCTTTTATGGTGACAGCTGGAAATCAGGCGCAAATTGGTCTTGCAGAGATTGGCGCTGCGTTGCTGCGTGATCCGCGCATTACCGCGCTTGGCCTGCACATTGAAGGGATCGGGGATATTGCAGCTTTTGGGGCGCTGGCCGCCGAGGCCAAGGCGCAAGGCAAAGGCATAGCTGCAATCAAGGTGGGCCGCTCGACCCAAGCCCAAACCGCAACCTTGTCGCATACCGCATCGCTTGCAGGCAGTGATGCGGGCGCAGAGGCCGTGCTAGAACGGCTTGGAATTGCGCGGCTTGAAAGCTTGCCAGAGCTGTTGGAAACCTTAAAGCTGCTGCATTTTGCCGGCCCGCTGAGCAGCAACAAAGTGGTGTCGATGTCCTGTTCCGGCGGTGAAGCAAGCTTGATGGCCGACACCGGCCTGACCCGTGATATTGTCTTTCCAGAGTTAAATCCCGAACAAACGGCCGGGTTGCGCGCTGCGCTTGGTCCAATGGTGGCTTTGGCCAACCCGCTTGATTATCACACCTATATTTGGGGCGATGGCCCCGGCATGGGGGCGGCGTTTTCGGCTATGATGCAGGGCGATATTGCGATCGGCTGTATCATCGTGGATTTCCCCCGTGCAGATCGCTGCTCGCAGGCCGCTTGGGACTGCGTGTTTGAGGCTGCTATAATTGCGACCCGTTCTAGCGGCAAGCCCTTGGCTTTGGTTGCCTCTGTGCCAGAGAATATTCCAGAAGATATCGCCCTTAGGATGCTTGAGCATGAGATTTTACCGCTGTGCGGTCTGCCCGAGGCGCTCTGCGCCATTGAGGCTGCGGCCTTTATTGGAGGCAAAACTGGCGCACAGAGCCCACCAATTTTGCAAGGCAAGCAACCCGTTACAAGCGCATTGCTCAGCGAACATCGGGCGAAATCAGACCTGTCCGCTTTTGGTCTAAAGGTGCCAAACGGAGAGCAAGTAAGCAGCCTTGATAACATACTGATTGCTGCGGATAAAATCGGGTATCCTGTGGTTTTAAAAGCCATGGGGTTTGCACATAAGTCCGAAGCTGGCGCGGTGAAAGTCGGGATTGAAGATGCCGCCTCTCTCGCAGCTGCCGTCCAAGATATGCAAGCCCAGACATGGCTTATCGAAGAAATGGTGACGGGAGCGATCGCCGAATTGCTCGTTGGTGTGGTGCGCGATCCCGCCCATGGCTTTGTGTTGACCCTTGCTGCGGGCGGGGTTTTGACCGAAGTTTTGCAAGATCGTGTATCGTTGATTTTGCCGGTGGAAAAGGACGCGTTGCACAGCGCCCTATATCAGCTCAAAATCGCCCGCGTTTTGGCTGGCTATCGCGGTAAGCCCGCAGCCAACCGAGATGCGATTGTTGATGCAATACTGGCAGTGCAAGACTATGTGATTGCGCATTGTGACCAAGTAGAGGAAGTTGAAATTAATCCATTGATTGTCACTGCAGAGCAGGTTGTGGCAGCCGATGCATTGATCAAAATAGGAGAGCGCGATGACAGATGATCCGATTAAAACCGAGCGGCGCGGCCATATTCTTGAGGTCACCATCGACCGGCCCAAAGCCAATGCAATCGATTTGGCCACCAGCCGCATCATGGGTGAGGTATTTCGCGACTTTCGCGATGATCCCGAGCTTAGGGTTGCGATACTGACGGCAACGAATGAAAAATTCTTTTGCCCGGGATGGGACCTTAAAGCGGCCGCTGAGGGCGACGCGGTTGACGGCGATTACGGCGTGGGCGGCTTTGGCGGGTTGCAGGAACTGCGCGGTTTAAACAAGCCGGTGATCTGCGCTGTGAATGGTATTTGCTGCGGCGGCGGGCTAGAAATTGCGCTGTCCTGCGATATTATTCTGGCGGCGGATCATGCCAGTTTTGCGCTGCCTGAAATTCGCAGTGGCACCATTGCCGATGCGGCAAGCATCAAGCTGCCCAAGCGCATCCCTTATCATATTGCAATGGAAATGCTGCTAACGGGCCGCTGGCTGGATGCAGAAGAGGCGGCGCGCTGGGGGATGATCAACCGGGTGCATTCCTCTGCTGATCTGATGCCCGAGGCGCGAAAAATGGCAGAATTGCTGGCCTCTGGCCCCCCTCTGGTCTATGCGGCGATCAAAGAAGTGGTGCGCGAGGCCGAAGATATGAAGTTTCAGGACTGCCTGAATAAAATTACCCAATCGCAGTTTGAGACCATTGATGTACTTTATCATTCTGAGGATCAACTTGAAGGCGCCCGCGCCTTTGCCGAAAAGCGTGATCCGGTGTGGAAAGGCCGCTAAAGGGCGGCCAAACCGGTATCTGTATCGCGTCGGTATTGCGGCAGTTTTGCGCAGGTGCGAAATCCAGCCGGAAATAGGGCGCATTGGCTCCGCCGATGTTTTAAAATCGACTAGATATCCAGCGTGTTTTCCCGCTCCCATGTGGAGAAATGGGACACAAATTCGTTCCACTCTTGATGCTTGAGCTTCAAGAAAGCGGCGGAAAACTCTTCGCCCATCATCTCTTTAAGTTCCTTGTCGCGGTTATAGGCCCGCAGTGCATCCAGCATATTCAATGGCAGTTTTGGCGCGCCGCGCACTTTGTGACCTTCGGCATACATATCAATGTCGTGACGCTTTCCCGGGTCCGCCTGGGTGCGAATACCGTCCAGACCCGCGGCAATGATCACTGCTTGTAGCAAATAGGGGTTGGCCGCCCCATCTGGCAGCCGCAATTCAAACCGTCCGGGACCGGGCACACGCACCATATGGGTGCGGTTATTGCCGGTCCATGTCACCGTGTTAGGCGCCCATGTGGCCCCCGACATGGTGCGCGGTGCATTGATCCGCTTATAGCTGTTGACAGCCGGATTTGTGATCGCAGCCAAGGCGCTGGCGTGTTTCATGATGCCGCCCAGAAAGTATTTTCCTTGCTCCGATAGGCCGAGCTCTCCGGTTGGGCCTTCGCCTTTGTCAGTGGCAAAGATATTGGTTGTGGCGGCCTCTCCGGCGGCATCCCAGACCGAGATATGCGCATGGCAGCCATTGCCGGTCAGCCCTTCGACCGGCTTGGGCATAAAGGTGGCACGTAGCCCGTGCTTTTCGGCCACTGATTTGGTCATGAATTTGAAAAAGCTGTGGCGGTCGGCAGTGACCAGAACATCTGCAAATTCCCAGTTCATTTCAAACTGCCCATTGGCGTCTTCGTGGTCGTTTTGGTAAGGGCCCCAGCCCAGATCGAGCATATAATCGCAAATCTCGCGGATTACATCATAGCGCCGCATCACCGCCTGTTGATCATAGCAGGGCTTTGCTGCGGTATCATAGATATCGCTGATCTTATCGCCTTCGGGGGTCATGAGAAAGAATTCTGCCTCAACCCCGGTTTTGACGTGCAGCCCTTCGCTGGCCGCTTCATCAATCAGGCGGCGCAGCACATTGCGCGGGGCTTGCGCCACATCTTCGCCTTCCATGACGCAATTGGCCGCTATCCAGGCCACCTCGGGCTTCCATGGCAGTTGGATCACGGACGAAGGATCGGGCACCGCCAGCATATCAGGATGCGCCGGGGTCATATCCAGCCAAGTGGCAAACCCGGCAAAACCTGCGCCGTCCTCTTGCATATCGGCAATGGCCTGCGCTGGAACCAGCTTTGCACGCTGCCCACCAAACAGGTCGGTGAACGAGATCATAAAATACTTAACGCCGTTTTCCGCGGCAAAGGCGGCTAAATCTTGTGTCATGGACGGTGTCCTTTCCCTGTGTCATGAATTGGCGAGGTCATGATCGTAGCGCCCCGCCTTATGTAATATCGCCCGAAGTACCCGGGACCCACGATGTGCCTGCCAAAGGTACCCCTGCCATGGCCGCCGCTTCAATGGTTAATGCGCATAAATCCTCAGGCTCAAGGTTGCGCAGGTCATTTTTGCCGCAGGCACGGGCAATGGTTTGTGCCTCAAGCGTCATCACCTTTAGATAATTGCGCAGTCTGCGGCCGCCTTCAACCGGATCAAAGCGGGCCATCAGATCGGGGTCTTGGGTGGTAATCCCCGCCGGATCTTGGCCTTCGTGCCAGTCATCATAGGCACCCGCAGTGGTGCCCAGCTTTTGATAGTCGGCTTCCCATTTAGGGTCATTATCGCCCAGAGCGATGAGCGCTGCAGTGCCAATGGCCACCGCATCGGCGCCCAAGGCCATGGCTTTGGCCACATCGGCGCCGTTGCGAATGCCGCCGGACACAACCAGCTGTACCTCGCGGTGCAAGCCCAGATCTTGCAATGCTTTGACGGCGGGGCGAATACAGGCCAGCGTGGGCAGCCCCACATGTTCGATAAAGACATCCTGCGTGGCGGCTGTGCCGCCCTGCATGCCGTCGATGACCACCACATCTGCGCCCGCTTTAACCGCCAATGTGGTGTCGAAATAGGGCCGCGTTGCGCCCACTTTGACATAAATCGGTACTTTCCATCCGGTAATTTCGCGCAGCTCAAGAATTTTAATTTCAAGATCATCGGGGCCGGTCCAATCGGGATGGCGGCAGGCAGAACGTTGATCAATACCTTTGGGCAGAGTGCGCATTTCGGCCACGCGGTCGCTGATTTTCTGTCCCAACAGCATCCCGCCGCCGCCGGGTTTTGCGCCTTGCCCTACCACCATTTCAATGGCGTCGGCTTTGCGCAGATCATCGGGGTTCATGCCATAGCGTGAGGGCAGATATTGATAGACCAGCTTGCTGGATTGGCCGCGCTCTTCTGGGGTCATACCGCCATCGCCGGTGGTGGTTGAGGTGCCGGCGGCCGATGCGCCGCGTCCAAGCGCCTCTTTTGCCGGACCAGACAGCGCGCCAAAGCTCATGCCTGCAATGGTGATCGGGATATCCAGTTCGATCGGATTTTGCGCATAGCGCGTGCCAAGGCTGACGCTGGTATTGCAGCGCTCACGGTAGCCTTCTAAGGGATAGCGCGACATTGACGCGCCCAAAAATAGAAGATCGTCCAAATGCGGCACCCGCCTTTTGGCGCCGCCGCCCCGGATATCATAAATGCCGGTGGCCGCAGCGCGGCGGATTTCAGCGTTCACCGCCGGCGTAAATGTGGCGGACATAATGGGTTCGGTGCGCGGGATATTTGGTGATTTATCGTTGCTCATATCGCGGTTCCTTAATAATCGCCGGCGTTGTCGATATCAAAATTATACAGCTTGCGCGCCGATCCATAGCGCTTGAACTCTTCGGGTTTGGCATCACATTCGCCAGCTTCTAAGAGACCGCGCAACAGTTCAATATGCTCTGGCCGCATGTCTTTTTCCACGCAGTCAGCGCCAAGCGATTGGACAGATCCCCGCACGAAAAGTCGCGCCTCATAAAGGCTATCGCCCAGCGCATCGCCGGCGTCGCCGCAAACCACAAGCGTGCCCGATTGCGCCATAAAGGCCGACATATGACCAATATTGCCATGCACCACGATATCAATGCCTTTCATGGAAATGCCGCAGCGCGAGGCAGCATTGCCTTTGATCACCAACATTCCGCCGTGTCCGGTTGCGCCGGCATATTGGCTTGCATCGCCTTCGACGATGATGCGGCCCGACATCATGTTTTCCGCAGCTCCGGGCCCGACCGATCCGGCCACGCGGATGGTGGCCTGTTTGTTCATTCCGCCGCAGTAATAGCCGGTTGAGCCTTTGACCTGCACATCAATCGGCGCATCAAGCCCGACCGCCACTGCATGGGCGCCCTTTGGGTTCAGCACCTGCCAAGGGGTTTGATTGGTTTCTCGGGTTTGGGCTTGCAGCGCAGTGTTCAGGGCGCGCAATCCTTCGGCTTCTAAATCAAATGTTTGCATCATCAGTGGTTCCAAAAATATACGGTTGCAGGCTCGGGTTCCCAGACCCGGGCCGCTTCGATGTTGGGCAAATTGACCAAGGCGCGATATTCCGATCCAAAGGCCACATACTCATCGGTTTCGGCCAGAACGGCGGGTTTGCAGGCAATTGGATCGCGCAGCACGCCAAAGCCGTCTTTGGTGCCCACCACAAAGGTGTAAAACCCGTCAAGGTCTTCAAGCCCGCTTTGCAGGGCTTCGCCCAAGGTGCTGCCGGTCTGCATTTTCCAGGTAAGGTAAGCCGCGCCAACCTCGGTATCATTATCGGTTTCAAACGCCATGCCTTCGCGGCGCAATTTGCGGCGCAAGGAGTTGTGATTGGACAGCGAGCCATTGTGGACCAGACATTGATCCGGCCCAGTATTGAAGGGGTGCGCGCCCATGGTGGTCACTGCGCTTTCCGTGGCCATACGTGTGTGCCCGATGCCGTGAGTGCCGGACATATTTTGCAGCCCAAAGCGGTTTGCAACCTCTGCCGGAAGACCAACTTCTTTGTAAATCTCTATCGTGTCGCCGGCGCTCATGATCCGCACATCGGGGCGCAGGTGCTGCAGCTTTGCGCGGGCTTTTGCAAGCATGTTTTCATCCAGCTCTAAAACCGCATGGGTGTCATTGACCGCTAGGGTGACATCTAGAGCAGGCTCTGCACCAAGGTCCTTGGCCAAAGTGGTGAAGTCCCGCGCGGGCATTTCTGACTGCAGGGTGAGTTTGGCGCGATTTTGCGTCTCTTGCCCATAGATCGCAATGCCTGCGCTATCGGGGCCGCGATCACTCATGGTGATCAACATATCACTGAGCATTTTGCCCAAATCGGGCTCAAGCGATGGGTCCTTTAGGAAGAGACCTACAATACCGCACATAAGCGCTGTCCTTTCGCGTTTACAACGATTCGAAGGCTAGCATTAGAGCTGCTGCAATTCAACCAATAAGAAACAATGTTTCCTTAAGTTAAAAATTTTAAGGCCATGTTGGAGTGATTTTTTGGAGCCAATTTTTCAACATTGCACGCTATTTGCCGCGCAGAATTGATCGGATCATCATTTTTAGAAAGAGGAGACTAGGTTTAAACAAAACCCTATCTACGCATAAAGGCTCTTGGCTGGGCAAGAGTAAGGGGCTGGGCCGCATCTGGCCCAGCCCCCTTTGCAAATGGATTACTTTTCAGCATCCTCATATTTGGCTTTTTCAGAGCTGTTGCCCATCCAAAGCACAGCGACACAGATGATCGCTGCGATCAGGGTATAGATGCCCGGCGCAGAGCCGCCCCAACCCATGAACATGGCGCCATCAACAACGGCCCAATCTGCGGTATCATATGGAAATCCCATATCAGTTCTCCTTTATAAGTTTAGATTAACTGCTTGCCGCAGGTGAGGTTGAAATGCCTTCTGGATAGGCCTGAGCAGGAACTTTGGTTGGATCAAGCCCTGCTTTTTCAGCCGCCTCAGGTGTGCGCAGCATGCCCATCGCATTCAAGATGAATGAGACAACATAGCCAGGAACAAAGCCGAGTAGGAAGAAGACAATTGCGCCGACAATCTGACCTACAAGGCTAACTGTTGCGACACCTTCGCCCTGAAGAGCAGGGTAGCCCGATGCAAAAACACCCAACGCAATCAATCCATACAGACCAATGGTGCCGTGCACAGTGACTGCGCCAACCGCATCATCAATACCGCGTTTCTCAAGCCAGACAGCACAGGGCTGCAAAATGACACCCGCACCAAAGGCAATGATAAAGGCCAAGCCTGGGAAGTAGATATCCAGACCTGAGGCGACAGAGATAATCCCTGCAAGCGCACCAGACATCATCCAGAATGGATCTTTTGTGTAGATCCAAGCGCCAATGATACCGCCCGCAATGCCCATCAAGATGTTAAAGGCAAGCGCTGATAGCGTGATTGGCGTGCCGTAGATGGTGGCACCTTTATCGGCAAACCATGACCAGCTTTCGCCCGGTACAATCACACAAGCCATCAAGAAACCCCAGAAGCCGACGATAATCAGCATCAAGCCAGTGACGGTCAATGGCATATTGTGCCCGCCGATATGATTGGCAGTGCCGTCCGCGTTGAATTTGCCGATCCGTGGTCCAAGATTGACCAATACGCCAAGCGCAAAGAAGCCGGCAACCGCGTGGACAAGTCCTGCAGCGCCAAAATCGTGAAGGCCAAACATAGTGACCATCCAGCCATCTGCGTGCCAGCCCCAGGCCGCCGCGACAACCCATGCAAACGAGCCAAGAACAATTGCCAAAATCGTAAAGCCGACTGTTTGGATCCGTTCAATCACAGCGCCCGACATAATGGATGCAGTCGTACAGGCGAAAAGAGCAAATGCGCCAAAGAAGACACCGGATGCCTGATCCGCAATATTTGGACCCATATACTGAGCGCTTTCACCCCAGCCAAATGCAATCGATGATGCATATTCGGCGCCGGATATTCCAGCTGCGCCAGCCGAAAGTGTTATGCCTGTGGGAAAGGCCCAATAGACCCACCAACCAAAGAAGTAGAAGGTTGGGATCATGAAGGCAAAAGCCAGAATATTTTTAACGCCCGAAGATAAAACATTCTTCATCCGCGATGCGCCCATTTCATATGCCAGAAACCCGGCATGGATGATGATCATCAGGGGGATGGTCAAGTAATAGTAAGTTTCGGCAAACATGGTGTTTGTCACACCCGCGCTCGCCTGTAGCGCTGCCACCTGAGCGGCCAGCTCTGCGATTTGTTCTTCCACTATGTGGGTCCTCCAAGTTTGTTTTTTTTGTTGGCACAATTTAAGTGCTATTTTTAGCAGAGCATGTTTTATTTTTTCATGCAAAGGAAAACGTGTCAGAAAGAATAATTGGACCGAATTTGGTCTACAAAGATACTGTGAAGATTAAAATAATTACTTATATTTTATGAAAATCCGAGGCTAACCGATTGTAGCCTGAGGTAAATATATCTAAAAGAGAAAAAATATAAAAAAATACACTTTAAAACATAAATTGGTTTAAAATTGGCTTTTTTCCAATCGCCTTTCGCCTAGTATTGGTTCGAGAGCACTTATTTTGCCTAATAAATGATTGACTGAAATCAAAAAGCACTTCCAAATAGTTTGATACAAAGGGCAAAAAAATGTCCGGATCAATGGGAGAAAATCATGGATAAAAGAGTGGCTGTTATTGGTGCAGGGCCGTCAGGGCTAGCGCAGCTCAGAGCGTTTCAATCTGCTGCCTCACAGGGCGCGGATATTCCAGAAGTTATCTGTTTTGAAAAGCAATCAAATTGGGGCGGTTTGTGGAATTATGACTGGCGCACTGGGGTTGATGAAAATGGCGAGCCAAACCATGCTTCGATGTACCGTTATCTGTGGTCAAATGGCCCCAAAGAGGGGCTTGAGTTTGCTGATTATTCCTTTGAGGAACATTTCGGGCGTCAGATCGCCTCGTATCCCCCGCGCGCGGTCCTGTTTGATTATATTGAAGGGCGCGTCGCAAAAGCGGATGTGCGTAAATGGATCCGGTTTTCAACTGCGGTGCGCTGGGTCAATTACGATCCAGAAAGCGCAAAGTTCACGGTCACGGTGCATGATTATAATGCGGACAGCAGCTATAGCGAAGACTTTGATCATGTGGTGGTGGCAAGCGGCCATTTTTCCACCCCCAATGTGCCCTATTACGAAGGTTTTGAAAGTTTTAATGGGCGCATATTGCATGCCCATGATTTTCGCGATGCACGCGAATTTGTTAATAAGGATCTATTGATCCTTGGCACCAGCTATTCGGCCGAAGATATTGGCTCGCAATGCTGGAAATACGGATGCAAGTCGATTACTGTTGCGCACCGCACCGCGCCCATGGGCTTTGAGTGGCCAGACAATTGGCAAGAAGTACCGGCGCTACTGAAAGTTGATGGAAAAACGGCCTATTTCAAAGACGGCAGTCAAAAAGAGGTTGATGCAATCATCCTTTGCACAGGCTATAGGCATCATTTCCCGTTCCTTCCCGATGATCTTCGGCTTAAGACCACAAACCGCCTTGCAACCTCCAAGTTATATAAAGGCGTCGCTTGGATAGATAACCCAAAGGTTTTTTACCTCGGGATGCAGGACCAGTGGTTCACCTTTAATATGTTTGATGCTCAAGCCTGGTGGGCGCGGGACGTGATGATGGGTAAGATTGCCCTTCCTGCCGACAAGGCCGAGATGTCGGCCGATGTAGAAGAACGCGTAACCCGTGAAGAAGTTAGCGCGGATGGAAAATACTGTATTCGCTATCAGGGCGATTACGTGCAGGAGTTGATCGACGAAACGGATTATCCAAGTTTTGATGTAGATGGTGCTTGTGAAGCATTTTATCAGTGGAAGCAGCATAAGTCAGACGCGATCATGGAATTCCGTAACAATGCCTTCAAATCGGTGATCACCGGCACAATGGCTCCGGTGCATCATACCCCTTGGAAAGACGCGCTGGATGATACGCTAGAGGTGTATTTGCAAAACTAGGCCGATAGATTGTAAGGGCAGGGTTAAAACAATCCTGCCCTGATTAACCTATGCGGCATATTTCCCAATAAAAGTAGCCTTGCGCGTATGGGCAGGAAGCGCGCCAAATTTCTGGCGATACCATTTTGACAAAAGTGATGGTGTCGAAAAGCCGCAGGCGAGCGAAATTTCCGATATTGGCAGGGCGGTCTGCTCTAGCAAAGCATGCGCGCGTTCAAGCCGCAGATCACGATAGACACACAGCGGCGAGCGGCCCAGCTTATCGCCAAAACTGCGTTCAAGTCGCCGTGCAGATACGCCCATGATTTTTGCGACTTGAGCCACTGTGAGCGTGTCTTCTAGATGGTCCAGCATGATATCCAAGGCTTCGCAGACCACCCGGTTCCCTTCGGCAAGACGATTATAGCGCCAATGTTCTTTTGATTGGGCTTTTTCCGCAGGCGCAACCAATCCAAGATGTTCGCGCAAAGCATTTTCTGTATAACCGCCCTCGCGCGCTCCGATCAATTCAACCAACATGGCAATCGCAGCCACTGAACTGATGGCGCTGCTTAAGGTTTTATGGTGACAGGTGGTTGCTTCATCAAAATCTGCCAGATATCCACTTTCGCGCACGCTGGCATGAAATTGTGGATGCACCGCCGCGCGCTGTGTTTTCAAAACGCCGGCCGCCAATAGCACAAAAACGCCCGCCCCAATAACGCCTACCCGCGCGGCATTGCGTATCGCCGGTTTGATCCGGCTTAGTTGGTCCGGTGTGATCATCCAGGGCGCATGGGTTCCGCCAACCAAAACAAATGTCTGATGCGGACCGCACAGCGAATTATCGATTTCTTTCGGGATGCCAATATGATGGGACCAGCTATATTTATTATTTCCAATCAGATGGTTAGCTGTGCGCAAAACCTCTATACAGCTCTCGGTAACAAAGCTGACCGACGCGTCTTGGCTTAGAAAAACAAACTCTTTGGTCAGGCTGCGAGTTGCATTTAACGCCCCGTTGGTCAGATCAGAGCTGCGATCAAGTGTTTCGAAATACATCGTGCATTCTCCATCAGTTTGGGCGTTTGGCGTAAAGACTTCTGCCAAACGCTCAGGGGCCTAGGCTGTGTTCGCGATCGACGTCTCAATCGCATGCAAAAATGAATGGGCTGAGGAACTGGCTGACATGAGCAAAAAGCTGTCCTCGCCGGTTCGGATTATGATTGTGCCAAGATGCTCCATCGAGGCGCGCGCAGTTGCGCCAATACCAAAGGCGTCTGGGGCAATGTTTAGCGGGCAAATCCGTTCAAGGGCACGCCGTGCACCAGTGCCGGAAATCTCTAATGTAACCCAGACATCACTTTGATCAGTGGTGTAGAACACGCCGCCCAGAAGATCAGCAACATGCGGCTCGGCGCCGGTATCGTGCTGCGCACGGGGAAAGACCACAAACGCCTGATCAGTGCCCAAGCGCAAAATCCTCATATCGCTGTCTTGCGAGAGTGCGGACATGCCCACCTCGAGCAAATCCACACCAAAAGCGGCGCTCACGGCTTTTTTGGCGGCGGTCAGTTTGCGCAAAGGGATGGCGGCAGAAACAACAGCAATATCGTATATTTCGCGCAGTTTCACATCATCATAGTGCTGCTCGAAACGCCCCAGAAATGGCTCTGCGGTTAAAGTGAAATCAGCCACGTTGCAGCCCTCCTTCGGGATCATAGAAATGCGGCGAAACAATTTCGGCCTCCACCTCGATATTGCGTGCCGGGTTGACCACTCTTATGATCTCGCCCTTGCGCTCATGGCCGCGCTTGATAAATCCAAGCCCGATGGAATGCCCGAATGTGGGGGAATAGGCGACCGATGTCATCCAGCCTTGATCATTGGCCATATTGGCTGTGTCGCCTTTGGTGATGAAATGTGATCCGGCAAGCAGCGGCTGGCTTTGATCCACCGGCTTAAAGCCCACAAGACGAATGGCGTCATCGCGGTTTAGCTCGGGGCGCTGTGACAGGGTTTTGCCGATACAGTCCTTTTTCTTGCTGACAAATCCGCCAAGCCCCAAGTTCAGGGCGGTGGTTTGGCCATTGAGCTCATTGCCGGCAGCATGGCCTTTTTCAATGCGCATCACGCCCAAGGCCTCGGTGCCATAGGGGACGGCATCGTATTCTTTACCGGCCTCCATTAGCACGCCCATCATGGCATTGCCAAAGCGTGCGGGCACGGCAATTTCATAAGCCATCTCGCCCGAGAAAGAGATCCTAAAAAGCCGCGCAGGCGTGCCGCCGCAAATGGTCAACTCGCTGCACGCCATAAAAGGAAAGGCATCATTGGATAGATCAAACGGGGCATCGATAACCTTACTTAAAAGGTTGCGCGAATTGGGCCCGGCCACGGCAAACTGCGCCCAGCCATCCGTGGTCGATATTAGATGCACATCAAGCCCCGGCCACAGGCATTGGCGGGCAAATTCAAGACGGCGGAATACCAGCACGGCATTGGCAGTGGTGGTGGTCATCACAAAGTGGTTTTCACCAAGCCGCGCGGTGGTGCCATCATCATAGGCAATGCCGTCTTCTCGCAACATCAACCCATAGCGCACTTTACCAACCGGTAATTTCAAAAATGCGTTGGTATAGACATGGTTAAGAAACTCAGCTGCATCCTTGCCCTGAATGTCAATTTTACCGAGCGTGGTCACATCGCAAATGCCAACCGAGGCGCGGGTCATTTCGACCTCACGGTCGACGCTGTCACGCCAGCCTTTTTCGCCGGGTCGCGCAAACCATTGTGCCCGCAGCCAATTGCCGGTTTCCACAAAGGTTGTCCCATTGTTTTCGGCCCATTTATGGCTTGGGGTCAGACGGTAAGGGCGAAAATCTTTGCCGCGTGCGCGGCCCGCCAAAGCGCCCATTGGAATAGGCGTATAGGGGGGGCGAAAGATTGTCGTTCCGGTTTCGGGAATGGTTTTTCCGGTGCATTCGGCCATAATGGCCAGGGCTGGAATGTTGGAAGTTTTGCCCTGATCTGTGGCCATGCCCAAGGTGGTGTACCGCTTAAGGTGCTCAACTGAGCGAAAGCCCTCTTTGTAGGATTGCTTGATGTCCTTGACGGTGACATCATTTTGCATATCCAGCCATGCGCGCGGCCGGCTTTCGGGTACATGCCAATACGCGCTGCTGGCATGGGCTTCATCGCTGGCAGTAGGCGCTTTGGAGGCTTTGCTTTTAAAGCCCAGATCGGCCATAATGCTGGTCGCGCAATCGGTGCCGTCCCGCAGCGCTGCCCCCAAGGACAGGGCCCCATTGGCGGCGCCTGCCACACGCATACCTGCCGGCAATGTGCCGCCAGGAACAAAGGCGTTGATCTCATTGCGCCATTGCGGTTTTCCGCGTTGATGACAAGTCAGATGCACATTCGGGTTCCAGCCGCCCGATACGGCCAGACAGTCGGCCTCTAGGCGCTCGCCCGAAGCCAAAGTGATCGCGCGCAGCCCTTTGCGGCCTTCGGTGTCGACAACGCTGCTGCCCATATAGACAGCTGCGCCGGGAACAGAGGCGGGCGGCTCAATATCGCGCGCATCTATCACTGCGCTGATATCCACCCCTTTGGCTGCCAAATCTGTCGCGGTGCGCCAACCGTCGTCATTGTTGGTAAAGATGGCAACCTGTTTGCCGGGGCTCACCCCATAGCGGTTAACATAGGTGCGCACAGCGCCCGCCAGCATAATGCCCGGCCGGTCATTGTTGCCAAAGGCAATGGGCCGCTCGGTTGCGCCTGCGCTCAGCAAGGAGCGTTTCGAATAAATCCGCCACAAAACTTGCCGCGGCTTTCCATCCGAGCTTGCCAAATGATCTGTGCAGCGCTCAAGCGCGCCAAACACACCATGATCATAGGCGCCGTAAACCGTTGTGCGGACCATCACACGCACATTGTCCATCGCGCTTAATTCGGCCAGCGTTTGCGCCGCCCAATCACTGCCAGAGATGCCGTCTATTTCATAGGTCTCTGCGTTCAGTCGGCCGCCTGCGTGATAATCTTCATCAGCCAGAATGACCTGAGCGCCGCTGCGCGCCGCGCTCAGCGCTGCCGCAAGACCGGCAGGCCCGGAACCGATCACCAAAAGATCACAATGTAAAAACCCCTTGTCGTAGATATCAGGGTCTTCTTGCATGGAAAGACTGCCAAGCCCGGCTGAACTGCGAATGATAGGTTCGTATATCTTTTCCCAAAACGCCTTGGGCCACATGAAAGTTTTATAGTAAAAACCGGCACTTAAGAACGGAGACAGCAAATCTGTCACCGCCATAAAATCAAATTCAAGCGAACCGCGGTGGTTTTGGCTGGTGGCTGTGAGCCCGTCAAACAATTCGGTCACAGTGGCCCGGGTGTTGGGTTCTTGATGGGCCCCCGAACGTAATTGAACCAAGGCGTTCGGCTCTTCTGATCCGGCGGTAAAGATGCCCCGGGGTCTGTGGTATTTAAAACCGCGGCCAACCAGACGCTGACCATTGGCCAGCAGCGCGGATGCCAAAGTGTCCCCGGGATGGCCCTGCATTTTTTTGCCGTTAAAGGTAAATTCGAGGGTGCTTGATCTGTCGATCAGACCGCCGCTGATCCGATGGGTTTGCTGGCTCATTTGTTGCGTCCCCGTTTTTTGGCCTCGTCGCGGGCCAGTTTAACACCGGTAATTTCATGTGTTAGAGTGTCTCTGGTGACCACCAGCCACGACCGATCACCCTGTTCGTGATACCAAAGCTCTTGATGCGCACCTGCGGGATTGTCGCGAAGATAGCCGTACTCATAAAATTGTTCAGCGGCATTTTCCGCTTCGGGATCAGGCCGGTCCATCAATGATGCATCGCCCAGATAGACAAATTCTGCCGCATCTCTTGGGCCTAAAAGAGGGTGGTTGATAATCATAAAGCTGTCCTCTTAAGCAGGTCAAACTGCCAAGCCAGATTTTGCTGGATGGCGGGTTCATTGCTCGGGGTTGGATGTTGATATCTGCTCATATCAATGCAAATTGGGCTGATTGCCCTGTCCTTTTTCATCAATGATGTGACCACGTTTAAACCGATCTAGCCGCATTTCTGTGGCCACCGGATGCGGCGTGTCATTGGCCAGTAAATGGGCATAGCAGTAGCCGCTTGCCGGGGTTGCTTTGAACCCGCCATAGCACCAGCCGCCATTGAAATAGAGACCCTCGATATGGGTCTTGTCGATAAAGGGTGATCCATCCATTGACATGTCCATCACGCCGCCCCAGCTGCGCAGCAAGCGCGTGCGGCCGATCATTGGCATAATCGCCATGCCGCCTTCGGCCACATCCTCGACCACGGGTAAATTTCCGCGCTGGGCATAGGTGTTATAGCCGTCAATATCACCGCCAAACACAAGCCCGCCTTTGTCCGACTGGCTGACATAAAAATGGCCTGCCCCAAAGGTAATTACGCCAGGGAGGGTTGGCTTAAGACCTTCGGTGACGAAAGCCTGCAGAACGTGACTTTCGATGGGCAGGCGCATGCCAGCCAGTGACATAACGCGGCTGGAAGAACCGGCAACACAGACCGCAACCTTTTTGGTGCGGATGCTGCCTTTTGAAGAGCGGACACCGGTGCAGACACCATTTTCGATATCAAAGCCGGTCACTTCACAGTTTTGAATGATGTCAACACCATGGCTGTCTGCGCCGCGGGCATATCCCCAGGCAACGGCATCATGGCGCACTGTTCCGCCGCGCCGTTGATATAGACCGCCCTTGATTGGAAAACGCGCATTGTCAAAATCCAAAAACGGCAACTCGCGGCGCAGCTGTGCTTCATCGGCCAGTTCGGCGTCCGCACCCGATAAAATCATAGCGTTGGCGCGGCGCACAAAAGCATCGCGTTGCGGGTCGGAATGAAACAGGTTCAAGATGGATCTTTGGCTGACCATTGCATTATAGTTGAAGTCCTGTTCAAGGCCTTCCCACAGCTTGAGCGAAAATTCGTAAAACGGCTGATTGCCCGGCATCATATAGTTAGAGCGGATAATCGTGGTATTGCGCCCTATATTTCCCGATCCAAGCCAGCCTTTTTCCAAAACGGCGATATTGCGCATGCCGTAAACTTTGGACAGATAATAGGCTGTTGACAAACCATGTCCGCCGCCGCCGACAATGATGACATCATACTCGGCTTTCGGCTCTGGTTCACGCCATACCGGTTTCCAGCCCTTGTTGCCGCTCAGGCCTTGCTTTAGAATTTCGAATGCGGAATATCGCATGGTTGAGCCCTTTAAATGTTGCTGCTTTAAAGTTTCTGGATTCGACAAACTGTACTTTTCTAAAATAGTCATTTATATATCTATTATGGAAACTTTTGGTTCAGCGATGCAGACCTACAGGATTGGAGTACTGCCGATTAACGGCTTTGCCCTGATGTCTTATGCGTCAACAGTAGAGCCCTTTCGGGCGGCCAACACCCTGAGCCGGCGCAATTTATACGAGGTGATCAATATCAGTTTTGACGGCCTAGCGGTGCAAAGCTCTGGGGCTGCAAGCGTCACACCCCAAAAGTCCATTCACGATCAGATAGATCTCGATTACTTGTTTGTTGTGGCCGGCGGCAACCCGGCGCTTTTTGACAATAAGGCTGTGTTCAACTGGCTTGGCCGGATGTCAAGATTTGGGGCGCGGCTGGGCGGTGTATCGGGTGGGCCGGTGATTTTGGCCTCTGCTGGACTGATGGGCGATCGGCGCATGACCGTTCACTGGGAGCATGCCGAAGCTCTGGCTGAAATCTCTCCTCATCTTTTGATTGAGCGAACGCTATATGTGATGGATCGTGACCGTTTGACCTGTGCGGGTGGCACTGCGGCTTTGGATTTGATGCTGGCATTGATCACAGAGCACCATGGCAGCCTTTTTGCCAGTCTTGTCAGTGACTGGTTCATGCACACTGAAATACGCCCTTCTGTCGGGCCGCAAAGGGGCGGAATTGCCGCGCGCGTTGGCTCAAACAATGCACTGATTCTCGAAGCGGTAAAGGCGATGGAAAGCCATGTGGCCGATCCGATATCCTTAGCGCAGCTGTCGGTGATGGTGGGCATTTCGCCGCGTCAATTAAACCGCCTTTTCATGCAGCGTTTGGGGCGCTCAACGATCGGATATTATCGCGATATGAGATTAGATAAAGCGATGAATTTAATTAGAAATTCATCATTGCCCTTGACCGAGGTCGCGCTGGCAACAGGGTTTGCAAACTCATCCCACTTTTCTAGACTTTTTTCAGAATATTTCGGCCAGGCGCCCTCAAGTTTTCGCTGAGCGCTTGCAACGATCTAAAAACGCTGCCTATGCTCGGCGACAAATTAGGAGCCCTAAAATGCATATACTTGTTTTGCAGCATGCGCGTGTCGAGCACCCCGGAATTTTTCGCCGTTTTCTAGAAGAAGACGGACACAGTTGGGAGGCAGTCGAGCTTGATGAGGGCGCAGCGCTGCCTTCATTGGATGGCTATGACGCCCTGTGGGTAATGGGGGGGCCGATGGATGTGTGGCAAGAAGACCAATACCCGTGGCTAAAAGACGAAAAGGCGTTTATTCGCGAAGCAGTCGAGCAACGGGGGATGCCTTATTTGGGGCTGTGTCTTGGCCATCAGCTGCTCGCAGAAGCGCTGGGCGGAAGTGTTGGGCCGTCCGCGACACCGGAAATTGGGGTTATGGATGTGCAAATGACAGAAATGGGCGCAACGGGCATCTTTATGGATGATTTACCCGATCGGTTCGCCTGCTTGCAGTGGCATAGCGCAGAGATCACTAAACTGCCACAAGGTGCTGAGGTTTTGGCCACATCGCCTGACTGTACTGTCCAAGCTATGACTTGGGGGCCGCGTGCCTATTCCGTGCAGTTTCATGTCGAAATAGAGCCCGATACTGTTGCGAATTGGGCCGAAATACCCGCTTATATGGAGGCTTTGGAAAAAGCGATGGGGCAGGGGGCGGTTGAACGACTGGCCACCGACTGTGATCGCCATATGGCCGAGTTTAACCGGCTTGCCGAGCGCATTTATATGAATTGGCTTCAGACGTCTGCCAAAGCTTAATGCTGGAGTTCGATTAGGTTTCGGCTGCGCGCGTCAGCGATAGGCGCGCGGTTTCAAGATGCTCTTTCATGATTTTCGCGGCGCGTTCGGGTTCGCGGGTGCGCAAAGCATTTAATATCTGCCGGTGCTGACCATTGTATTGGGTGATGATTGACGGGTTCAAAGTGATCTGCCGCATCCGCGTCCAGTCATCCTGACTGCGCACCGATGTTATTTGTCCAATAATCCAGATCAGCAATGTGTTGCGGGTGCAGTTTGCGAGGGCGCGATGAAATTCAGTATCTGCATCCGCAAAGCTCACCGGATCATTGAGACTTTGCTCCATTTTGCTGCATAGGCTATCGAGAAGATCGAAATCGGCCCGCCGTCCATGCAAGACGGCAAGTCGGCAGATATGTGGCTCAAGAGCGAATCGGGCATCCATTAATTCAAGTGGATTTGCGGATTGAATCGGCGTCGCCTCTGGAAATTCCTCTTGATAGGTCACATAGGTGCCGCTACCTGGACGGATTGTCACCCATCCGCTGTCCATCAGCTGTGTCAAAGCTTCGCGGATGGTGCCGCGCGCTACAACATAAGCTTCGGCCAATGTGCGCTCAGGGGGCAGGCGGTCATGTAACTGTAAGTTTCCGTTCGATATTTCACGGCGTATCATGCCAGCGATATCGCTTGCTCCGAGCTTTCGTTTTCCTGGCTTCATTCCGTAGACACTTTCAGTGGTATTCCAATACTATACCAATTTAAGCATAAATAAGATAATTAAGCAAGCATTGGATCAAAATAGGTTGACTTTTGGCTTAACAAGGCGAAAACTCACCTCAAACAATAACGAGCGGACCATATCTGGTTCAAGCTGGGTCAAGTGGGAGTTTACAACAGATGGCATTTCCTAATCATGCTGATTTTGTGATTGTTGGTGCTGGCGTTCATGGTCTGTCGACAGCATGGCGTTTAGCAGAGCGTTTGATTGCGCGCGGAGAAGAGGTCGAAGGCAGAATAGTTGTTCTTGATAAATCGGGTATTGCATCAGGCGCGTCTGGCATTGCCTGCGGCGTTGTTCGGAACAATTATTTCCAACCTGCGATGCGGCGGCTTATGGCCCATTCGGTCGGCGTTTGGGAAAGCGACCCCGAAGCGCTAAGCTACCATCCGGTGGGATATTTGCAAATCTCTAGCGAATCGATGCGCGATGACGTGCGCTCGATTTATGAGCAACAGCAAGAGATCGGCTATGAAAGCGAGTTTATCGAAGGCGCGGTGGCGTCGGATGCCTATATGAAAGATATGTTCAGCGACTGGCAGGCACAGGGGATTACCTCGGTGCTTCATGAAAAGCGGGGCGGCTATTCGAACAATACCAAATCCATGTATGGAATTGCCAAAAAGGTCGAAGATCGCGGCGTGCGGATTATCACCGGTGTCGAGGTCAAGGGTCTGGTAAGCGAAAGTGGATCGTCGAGCATTCAAGCAGTTGAAACCAATCGGGGCACTGTAACATGTGAGCGCGTGATTATCGCGCCCGGCCCTTGGGCAAGAGATTTTTGGAATATGCTGGGTATGCCCAAGCAGATCACCCTAAAGGATTTAGAAGGCAATGTGCACACAGGCATAGACATGTGGCGCTTCTGGCAACTGGAAGAGGGTGTGCTTCAGGTCGAGCCGGAAATGCTTCAAACCAATGACGGCAAAGTGCCGCCCGTGATCCATGTGGATACGGATGCGCCTTTGAAGTCTTGTGTGGACGGTTCTTTGATTACGGATGAAATGTGGGGTATTTACTACAAGCCTGATTGGCATTTTGGCGGCATTCAGGGCGGTGCGTCGCCTTATAAGGTCGAAACAGCAGTTGATCAGGTGAAAATTGACCCCTATGGACCGTCGTCGCCCGAGTTTGTCGCATCGGACACATTTGCCCATATGTGGGTCTCGGCTTTGGCCCATTGTCACAAGCGCTTTGAGGGCATGATGGGCAAATATCATCGCGAAGCCTCGGGCGGTATCGGCTGCTTTACGGCTGACAGTTTCCCAGTATTTGATCACTTCCATGACAATGCAACGCTCATTGCGGATAGCAACCACGGCTGGAAAATGCTGGGTGTAGGCCACCTGATCGCTGATGAGGTGCTGGGTGAAGCGCAGGATTTACTCGAGCCCTTCCGGTTCGACCGCTTTGAAAAAGGAAACCTTCATCCGGTTTCAAACAGCCCATATCCATGGAGCTAGCAGGATGAATAAAACGCCATAAAAATTGGTTAAAACCAAGGAAATTAACAATAACCTAGGGAGAAGAAAATTGGCTGAAACAGATCTTGAGAAATTTGTCGAAGCGCCAGGGCGTGACGAAAAAATCAAACAAGTTAGGGAAATGATTGATCGGATGGGGGTTGAGTATCTCTATCTGCAATTTGTCTCGGTAACCGGCAAGATAATGGGCAAGGGTATTCCTGCAGATCATTGGGAATCGGTCGCCAAAAAAGGATTTCAGCTGGTATATGGTGCGACGGTAAACCTGTTTACCGACCGCGCTGGAAATTATTTGGGATATGGCCCGGAAGCCGCCGAACTTGTTGGCATTCCAGAGCCAGAAACCTTTATGCAGTTGCCATGGGCGCCGCAAATTGGCCGGTTTTACTGCACTTTGTTCCGCAACCGCGAAGAAAAAGAAAATCCGGGCGGTTTTCTGACATCAGATTCCCGTGGAAATTTGCGCCGCATGCATGAAGAGTTCAAAGCCAAGCATGGCCGGAGCTTGAGGATCGGAACCGAGCCGGAAATGATGTGGTTGAAGTTTGACGAAAACGGCAAGCCAAAGGATGGGTATTCCAAGCCTTATTGCTATCATATTGACCAGTTTGAAAGCCTGCGCCCAGTCTCGATGCAGGTGATCCGCTACGCGCGCAAAATGGGCCTGGATATGATCCAAG
>ERZ1047985.411-NODE-411-length-34096-cov-32.636615_pt1 | contig 34096 bp, 27 predicted proteins | sample MGYA00383097_ERZ1047985 | MGnify/ENA primary metagenome ERZ1047985 (study PRJEB29581, sample SAMEA5548367) | metagenome | biome: marine; feature: coastal; material: water | depth 50 m | study: Short-term variability in the microbial, nano- and picoplankton...
TTACACCTGCGCTCATTGATTGTCATACTCACCTCATCTTTGGTGGAAATCGCGCCCATGAATTCGAGATGCGGATGAATGGCGCAACCTATGAGGAAATTTCAAACGCTGGGGGCGGTATAAAATCGACAGTTGAGGCAACGCAATTAGCCAGCGATGAAGAACTTATTCAAGGAGCTCTGGGACGAATAGATGACCTGATTAGTGAAGGCGTTGCAGTCATAGAAATTAAATCAGGCTACGGGTTAACAATTGACCATGAATTGCGAATGCTTCGAATTGCTCGGCATCTAGAAACACTTCGTCCTGTAAAGATTATGGCAACCTGGCTTGCAGCACACTCTGCCCCGAGAGAATTTGAACACCGGCTTGATGACTATATTGATCAGATTGCCATTCCAGGATTACGGCAGGCGGTAAAAGAAGGCCTCGTTGATGCAGTTGACGGCTTTTGCGAAACCATCGCTTTCTCACCAAGCCAAATAGATCGACTATTTAATGCCGCTCAATCTTTAAACTTACCGGTCAAATTGCACGCAGAACAATTGTCGAATCAAAATGGCGCTCTGCTGGTGGCCAAATACAACGGCCTATCTGCTGATCATCTAGAATATTTGTCAGTGGAGGATGTGAAAGAGTTTTCTAAATCTAACGCGGTCGCGGTGATGCTGCCCGGCGCTTTTTACACTCTCAAAGAAACACAAGTTCCCCCAATAGCCGCCTTACGTTCTGCGGGCGTTGATATGGCCGTTGCCACTGATTGCAATCCTGGCAGCTCTCCAATCTCATCAATTCTCACCGCAATGAACATGGCTTGCTCTCAATTTTTCATGACCCCTGAAGAGGCCCTCAAGGGAACGACAATCTGTGCAGCAAAGGCACTGGGGTTGCAGGGTAATTACGGAATAATTGAGCCTGGAGCTCAGGCTGAGCTTGCAGTTTGGAATGCAACGCACCCTGCAGAGCTATCTTATTGGGTTGGATCATCAATCCTCCATAAACGTATTTCTCATAGGGAATTGTCATGATAATTACACTCGCGCCAGGTCGAGCGAATCTAGCACAGCTAGAAACCATCTATCGTGATGAGGTTAGTTTCAAGCTGACTCCTGACGCTTTTAAAGCTATTGAAAAAAGCGCTTCTCGGCTCTTAGATAGACTTGAAGGTAATGAGACTATATATGGAGTGAATACCGGATTTGGCAAACTTGCCTCAGTTAAAATTGATGAGACCCATTTAGCCAGCTTGCAACGCAACCTAGTTCGCTCTCATTGCGCTGGCTTTGGTGAACCTTTACCCCTTAACGTCGTTAGATTGGTCATGGCATTAAAATGCCTTTCTTTGGGTCGCGGTGCATCGGGCGTAAGAATAGAGGTAGTGGAGCTACTTCAAAATATGGTTTCGGCAGACATTATTCCAGTTATCCCTGCACAAGGTTCTGTTGGAGCATCAGGTGATCTTGCACCACTGGCCCATATGGCGGCCGCTATGATTGGCGAGGGCGATGTGTTCTATAAAGGTGAACAAACCTTGTCCTCTGAAGCTCTGAAGCAAGAAAAGCTGAGGCCAATTGTATTACAGGCTAAAGAGGGGCTTGCATTATTAAATGGCACACAGGTGTCAACTGCTCTTTGCTTAGCCGGCCTTTTTGATGCATGGCGTCTAGCAATAACATCCATCACCACCACCGCTCTCTCGATAGATGCGGCTATGGGATCAAGTGCACCATTCCACGATGAAATTCACCAACTGCGAGGTCATCCCGGACAAATTGATAGTGCAAAAAGACTTCGCCAATTGCTCCATGGATCTGAAATTCGTGACAGCCATAAAACTGGTGATGAGAGAGTACAAGACCCCTACTGTCTGCGCTGTGCCCCTCAGGTGATCGGTGCTTGTATGGATCAATTGCGTCAGGCTGGCAAGACACTGCAAATAGAAGCCAACGCAGCAACGGACAACCCACTTGTTCTGTCTGATGGCAATATCATCTCTGGAGGAAACTTCCATGCCGAGCCAGTAGCCTTGGCAGCTGATCAAATTGCAATTGCTGTCTCTGAAATTGGCTGTATTGCCCAACGCAGAATTGCGCTTTTAGTCGACCCTGCTCTGAGTTTTGGTCTGCCTGCATTTTTAGCCCCTGATCCAGGGCTAAAATCTGGGCTGATGATTGCAGAAGTTACTTCTGCTGCACTAATGAGTGAAAACAAAGCCTTGGCCAATCCTCGCTCGATCGATTCAACGCCAACCTCAGCAAATCAGGAAGACCACGTGTCAATGGCTTGCCACGCGGCACGCAGACTTCTGGAGATGAACAAAAATCTTTCAGCTATTCTGGGCATCGAAGCGATGGCTGGAGCACAGGGCATTGACCTTCGGGCACCTCTTAAAACCAGCGAATGTTTAACAAAGGCTATTTCAACAATTAGAACCAAGTGCCAATCCCTAACAGATGACAGAATGGTCAGTGCCGATATTATTAAATTAGCCGCTTTGGTTCATCAGACCGATGAGCTTAGTAAACTTGGTGATGATAGCCTAGCACTGGATATATCGGCATGAATCTTGTGGAGGTAACTCAAGGTGATAGCCCAATAATATTGGGCCAGCCGCATTCAGGGACGTATGTTCCTGATGAGATATTCAGTGAACTAAATGACATTGGACGCCAATTATTAGATACCGACTGGCATATCCCAAAGCTCTACGAGGGTTTGGTAGACAACGTTACAGTAGTAAAAGCAAATTTTAATCGTTATGTGATTGACCCTAATCGTGACCCCCAGGGCTCAAACTTATACCCTGGCAAAAACTCTACTTCTTTGGTTCCATTGTTTACATTTGATGGCGAGCCTATCTGGGCAAATAAGCCTACAGAAGCTGCTATTCAGCAAAGGCTGGGAATCTACCACCGAAAATATCATCAACTATTGAATGACGAAATCGCACGAGTTAAGTCCATTCACGGGGTAGCCATTGTCTATGACTGCCACTCTATTCGATCAAAAATACCTTACCTTTTTGATGATCGCTTACCAGATTTGAATGTTGGAGATGACAACGGAAAATCCTGTGACAGCAACATTACCAATGGTGTTCAAAATATTCTCCGCAATGTTAGCAGCCACACCCATGTTATTAATGGCCGATTTCGAGGTGGATGGACAACCCGCTATTACGGGCGGCCCCAAGATGGCGTTCATACCATTCAAATGGAGTTAGCTCAGCGAACCTATCTAGAGACCGAGCTGCCTCCTTTTAACTACGATACTGATAAAGCGTCGTCCTTACGAAGTGTGTTGTCTGACATCCTTCAAGACATTAACAAAACAATCCTTAAGAGCTCTTCAGGAGGATCACTATGAGCGAAGCCTTAAACACCAAACGCAATATCAAGAGTCCTACAGGCAACAAACTTACCTGCAAATCATGGGCAACAGAGGCTCCGTTTCGAATGATTCAGAATAATTTGGATCGGGAAGTAGCAGAAAATCCAGATGAATTAGTGGTCTATGGTGGCATAGGAAAGGCTGCTAGAACATGGAAGGATTTTGATAAAATTCTTGAAACGCTAAAAATACTGACTGAAGAGGAAACTTTGCTGGTCCAGTCAGGTAAGCCGGTAGGTGTATTCCCGACACATAAAAATGCGCCAAGAGTTCTGATAGCAAACTCCAACCTTGTTCCCCACTGGGCAAATTGGGATCATTTTAATGAACTCGATAAAAAGGGTTTGATGATGTATGGCCAGATGACAGCTGGGTCTTGGATTTATATTGGCAGCCAGGGTATTGTACAAGGCACCTATGAGACTTTTGTTGAAGCAGGTCGACAACATTTTAATGGTGATCTATCTGGCCGTTGGATTCTTACTGCGGGTCTGGGTGGTATGGGTGGAGCCCAACCACTTGCCGCCTCTATGGCCGGAGCCTGCTGCCTTGCCGTTGAGTGTGACCCTGAGAGCATAGATTTCCGACTTCGAACAGGCTACTTAGACGAGAGGGCAGGAAACTTAGACGAAGCGCTTACGATGATCAACAAGTGGACAAAAGCCGGTGAAGCTAAGACAGTTGGGTTGTGCGCCAATGCTGCTGATATTTTTCCTGAGCTGGTCAAACGTGGTGTGCGGCCCGATATCGTAACCGACCAGACATCCGCCCACGATCCATTAAATGGCTACCTACCTCAAGGCTGGAGTTTAGAAAAATGGAGAGACAAACGAGTCTCTGCACCAAAAGAAGTCATAAAAGCATCTCATGCATCGATGAAGATACATGTTCAAGCGATGCTTGATTTTTGGAATCAAGGAATCCCGACTCTTGATTATGGTAACAATATCCGACAAGTCGCTTTTGATGAGGGTCTTGGAAATGCATTTGATTTCCCAGGGTTTGTGCCAGCTTACATCCGTCCTTTATTCTGCCGTGGCGTTGGACCATTTCGTTGGGTAGCATTATCTGGTGATCCTGAGGATATATATAAGACTGATCAAAAAGTGAAAGAACTGCTTCCTGATGACAAGCACCTCCATCAATGGTTGGACATGGCTCGCGAACGAATTGCGTTCCAAGGGTTACCCGCACGCATTTGTTGGGTTGGTCTGGGGGATAGACATCGATTAGCTTTAGCATTTAATGACATGGTTAAAACAGGTGAATTGAGTGCGCCGATTGTTATCGGTAGAGATCATCTTGATAGTGGCTCTGTGGCAAGTCCGAACCGCGAAACAGAAGCAATGAGGGATGGCTCCAGCGCTGTTTCTGACTGGCCTCTTTTAAACGCACTGCTGAACACTGCGGGTGGCGCGACCTGGGTTAGCCTGCATCATGGGGGCGGTGTTGGCATGGGCTTTTCACAGCATTCAGGAGTAGTAATTTTAGCTGATGGGACTGAGGATGCAGCGAGTCGTTTGAAGCGAGTCCTTTGGAACGATCCGGCAACAGGTGTGATGCGTCATGCCGACGCAGGTTACGAAGATGCTATTGATTGTGCAAAAGAGAAAGGACTAGTGTTGCCTGGGATTTTGTAGATTGGGTTAGACCTCCCACTCACGAGTGGGAGGTCTAACCCATCAAAGCTGTGCGGCTTATGCTTCTTTTTTAAGTTCCCACGGCACCATGTTTTTTGCTTTCAGTCTATTTGCAACAAGTGCATAACGGCTTCGTTCTTCCTTCCACTCCTCTAGCCATTTCTCACCGGTGCGCTCTGCATCAACAAAAACAGCGTTAGTAACAACTATGGGGACTAGAATGGACAGGTGAACAGCTAGACTTGTCAAAGTGCTATATCCTAGCCAACCAATGTAGTAGGTCGCGATAAACCCAAAGGAGACGCTCCAAAGGGAAAACAGCACTACCATGAAGTAGGCTTGTAAACTGGCATCTGGGATATATTTTAATGGGTTGAATTTAACGTCCATTACCCTTCTCCAAATATAAACCATTAGCATAGTGGATCTTCTGAAAAGATTTGGTTTTGTCATGATAATTATCCTCTTTAAGTTTGTTGCTTGTCCTTCTTCACCCTACCGCAAACTGTGCGATCGGTGGTAAGTAGACATTATTATTATTCCTTCAATCATGTGTTTATTCACAGACACATAGCTTGTTACGGTGAGTTTTCTATAATGGGTCACAAAATTTGGTCTAGCTTTGACAGATCACCTATTTGATGGAGGCGGCGTAAGCCGTATGTAGATAGTAACCTGTTGACTAATATGGGTTTAATTAGGTTTAAAATACGCTCCTGTTAAATCCTTTGTTACTTAAATTAAAGCTCTTTCCAGTTTAATAAACAGCACTAGTCACCGCGCTCTAGTGAGTCTAATTTCGAAGGACTCAACGCTAATATTAATAATTGACTTCGAAGTCAATTATTAATAGTATCAGCGACATTGATCAACCTACATTACTATGGAGTGAAAAACTCGCGATGATAACAGTTTTAAAAACAGGTATCTCAGAAGAGCAGAGCCGCGAGGCTAACAAGAAGGTTCAGGAGGTTGTGGAAGGGATATTGCAAGGCATTACCGACCAAGGTGATGCTCATGTCCGTGAATTATCAGAAAAATTTGATAATTGGTCGCCCACTAGCTTCCGTCTGTCTGAAGAGGAAATACAGGCTTGCATCGATAGCCTACCCGAAAATACCTTGCGAGATATTAAATTTGCCCAGGAACAGGTGAAAAACTTTGCTCGTATTCAACTCGACTCCATGAAGAATGTTGAAGTGGAAACACGTCCTGGTATTGTCTTAGGGCACAAGCACCTACCTATGAACAGTGTTGGCTGTTACATACCTGGGGGAAAGTATCCTCTGGTGGCCTCTGCACATATGAGCGTTGCTACAGCTAAAGTGGCGGGTGTTAAGCGAGTTATAGCATGCGCGCCACCGTTTGATGGTAAGCCTATGCCTGCAATTGTTGCCACTATGGCGCTAGCCGGAGCGGATGAAATATATTGCTTTGGTGGTGTGCAGGCCGTTGGCGCCATGGCGTTAGGGACAGAAACGATTCTTCCTGTTGATATGATTGTCGGCCCTGGCAATGCCTACGTAGCAGAAGCTAAACGTCAGCTGTTTGGTCGAGTCGGTATCGATTTGCTTGCCGGTCCAACCGAAACACTTATTATTGCCGATGATCTAGGCTGTGACCCTGAAATGGCTGCGACAGACCTTTTAGGTCAGGCGGAGCATGGGGTTAATTCACCAGCGATATTGCTAACCAATAGTGAAGACTTTGCCAATGCAACGGTTAAAGAGGTTGAACGGCAGTTAGAAACGCTTGAGACGGCAAAAATAGCCGGACAAGCCTGGCGTGATTATGGGCAGGTGATTGTCTGCGATACCTATGAAGAGATGGTTCAGGTCGCCGATGATCTTGCTTTTGAGCATGTTCAGGTGATGACTCAAGATCCAAATTATTTCCTTGAAAATATGACCAATTTTGGTGCGCTATTTCTTGGCCCTGAAACCAATGTGTCCTATGGCGATAAGGTGATTGGCACCAACCACACTCTACCAACCAATAAAGCTGCAAGATACACCGGTGGCCTTTGGGTGGGAAAGTTTATTAAAACCTGTACTTATCAGCGAGTAACACCAGAAGCCACAGTCGAGATTGGGGAGTACTGCTCGCGTCTTTGTGCTCTGGAAGGATTTGCAGGCCATAAAGCGCAGGCGGATCTTCGTGTAAAAAGATATCAGAAGAGCTGAGTTTTATTGGGCGATGATAGGTAGAAATTCTTTTGAGAAATAAAAAATGACACATTTAACCGGTAAGGTTATTTTAATAACAGGAGCTGCAGGCGGTATTGGCTCGGCAATCTCTTTGGCTTATGCAGCTGTTGGAGCAACAGTTATTGTTGGGTACAACAGTAACTTCGAAAAAGCACAGCAACTTTGTGAGTCTCTCCCTGGTGATGGCCATGTGACTAAACATGTTCCTATTCTGAATAGTTCAGTATTGAATTCTCTAGCTGATGAGATTAAACAAGAAATGGGCCGCTTAGATATTCTTGTCAACAATGCAGGGGTAACTAAGGTTGTGCCACATCAGGATCTTGACGGCCTGCAAGACGAGGATATTGACAGGATTTTAACTACTAATTTTCGGGGATCTTTTGCTTGTATCCGTGCTTTTCAGAATTTACTGGCTAAAAGTGGGGAAGGATTGGTAATCAATATATCGTCTATCGCTGGTAGCACAGCTGTGGGAAGTAGTGTTGCTTATTGCGCATCCAAAGCGGCTATCAATTCTATGACCATGTCATTAGGTCGCGCCCTAGCCCCTAATATTCGTGTTGTGGCGGTTGCTCCAGGCTGGGTGGCTGGCGAATATGCTAGTCGCGCAGACCCCGCTTATATGCAAGAGCAGATAGATAAAACGCCCCTAGGCCGTATTGCAAACGCATCAGATGTAGCAAACACTGTTGTGGCACTGTCAACAACAGTTACATTTAATACTGGTTGTATTATCCCTGTAGATGGCGGCCGGCCACTAACTTAAGTTTCACGACGGTGCTCAGGTGTCGTCCAGACGGGTAACAAAAGACTACGTAGAGACTATTAGTGTCTCATTCTCCCCTAACAAACGTTTTCAAACAAAAAGCCTGTCCATAATTTCACAGAACAACCCGGAAATAGTGCTAAAAGCAACCATGCCAGATCAAATGATTATCCAGTTTCTAGGCGTACTCAATATATTGGGTCTCGTCGTCTTTGCCATTTCCGGGGCTCTTTTTGCGGCGGAAAAGAATATGGATATTCTTGGCGTGATGCTGATTGGCACAGCGACTGGTATTGGTGGCGGAACTCTCAGAGATCTGCTTTTGGGTATTTCTCCCGTATCTTGGATCCAGGAACCTCTTGCAATCTACATTTGCCTAGTTGCCTGCATACTTGCTTACTTTACGGCAAACTTGCACAAAAGAAGGCTGAAGCTCATTTTGTGGATGGACGCAGTTGGCCTGTCGGCATTTGCTGTTCTGGGTACTGAAATTGCTTTACAGCAGCAAGAAAATCTTTTAATTGCGATTGTTATGGGAGTGATGAGCGCCACCTTCGGAGGTATTTTGCGGGACGTACTTTGCGCCAAAATATTAACTCTTATGCGTCCTGAGCTCTATATAACTTGTGCCTTATTTGCATCACTTGTATATGTCGTAATGGCTACCTCAGGGTTTAGTCAAAGTGTAGTTCAGGCCTGTTCTTTTACTGCGGGTTTTGGTTTGCGGGCATTGGCTATTTTATACCGATTGGAAATACCGAAGTTTAGTTATACTCAAGATTGAAAAAACCTGCCGCAAATAAGCTGAAGTGATTTTGATGAAGTCCAATAGCGTCGTTATAACTCATATCTGCACCTTTTGGTCCAAATGTCTAAGTTTGATTTTTTAATTGTCCAATCTGTGATTTATCCTAGTTAGGTTAAGACTTCGCATAGCGACCAGACTACTTCGGATCAAAGGCCTTGGTTGAGTAACGTCTCTTATAATCGGTTCCGTAAGGTGTTTAGATCCACTATATCGGGTTTTTTGGCAGACTAATCAATAACTAACAGTTTCAGTAAAGCAGCACCTCTAATCCTGCCGCCCACTAAAAAGTGCAATATCCCGAGCTAACATTTCAGGTAGCCCGTCAACTGTCCCTGCGGGCGAAAACCACTCATGTGGACTAACCGCAAGCCGATGATTAGTACCCGAATAAACGAAGTCACGCACCCTGCCGCCAGCGGCATTTACGCGTATTGCCAGATCGGCATTCCACTCTGGCAGCGAGTAAAAATCTCTATCGGAATGGTGAAGATTGATCGGCTCGGAAAGGTATTGTGTAGCATGATAACCCCCAAGTTTCTCAAGTTGAGCCACCAACCTCGGCGCATGGAGAGCCTTAATAGAGCCCTGTTTATCGCGCTTTAGGGTGTACTGAATATCCTTTAGATTGACAATCCCAGCTCGCAGGTGCGCATACATAGCGGAATAGGTTTTACGCAGTGAGGCCTCAACCGTGGGTAATTGCCAACTGTCTGCCTGCCATGTCCAATCAGATGGTGACGGGTTGATGATCCAGTCGCCTGGGTACGGGAATACAAAGTCCATGTTGCGTTTGCCATTATCGGCCCTATCACTGCCATTCCAACGACCATCGCCCGCAGTAAAGGCCATTGCAGTATCTTGCATCGGCCCATAAACGGCCGCCTGTTCTAAGCGCGAGGCGAAGCATCCAGCCCAGATCGACGCAGCGTGAATCGATGTCTTCAAAGTGCTATTTTCACCAGCGACAGCCAACGCTGTTAGCGCCACATCGCCGCCCTGAGAATAGCCCATGATATTAATTCGTCTACGATCGAGGCGCGGTTCAGGGCCCCATGCCTGCCAGTCGACACGCTCAAGAGACTCAAGGCCAGCTACTAGATTGAGTACATCGATGGCATAAAATATAGGCGATAGGTAACTGCGATTATCCCAGGCTCGTAAGAACTCCAATCCGTCGGCAGCGCGACCAGATACAGTTCCATGGCCGCGCAGTCCAGGCGTCAAAACCACGAAGCCTGCTTCCAGGTAAGCTTTTATAATAGCGGCGCCCGCAGAGGCCTCATTGAGTTCAAAATTATATGCCGGGGCCGCTTGCTCGCCGACCCATCCATGCACAAATATCACCACTGGATAACCCCCAACCGGGGCCGCTGTCGATGGCACGTCGACTCGAACATAAACCTGTAACCCATCAGAAAGATAACTACCAAAGTAGTACTGATGATCGCCAGTAGCACTTGCAGACGTGCGAGATTGCTGCACTTTAATCTCAGCAGCATAGGTGCGCTGGCGCAGGGTTTCGATGGATAGAGCATCCAATGAGTCTAGAACCGGGGCAGCCCAGCGCGCAAAGGTATGTTCAACCGCGGTATCGCCAGTCTGAACACCGACAACAGTCCTAGCTTGCCCTTTACAGCCATTAACTAACGCCAAACTAGCCAGCAACAGACCTATGCCCATATATCGGTATAGCGCTCGCAGTCCAGCCGTCATAATCTCCACTCTATGGTCGGTAACTATTTTGAATACGGGCCTAGCAATTTAAAGCACCTCCGAGGCGACATTCTCAATCGCTCCTCTTCGATTCAATAAAACCTTCAGCACATGCTAGCTTAAGGTGTCATCATCAAACATTGGCACGATCAAAGGCCTATTTACTAACAATTGCGGCGCCCTCAGATAGTGCCTTTAATTTGGCAAACGCGATATCTGGATCTACTGCACCAAATCCAGCAAAAGTACCAAACCCACAGTCAGAACCGGCTATTACCCTTTCAGGACCCACAATGTTAACAAACCTCTGAATACGCTCTGCAACTAATAAGGGGTGTTCTACAAAATTGGTTGTTGTATCCACCACACCAGGAACCAGAATTTTATTGTCTGGTATTTCGGTTTTTCGATCTCGGAAGACTGTCCATTCATGAGCATGGCGTGGGTTCGACGTCTCAAATAGAATATATTGGGCTTTAGTTTTCATTAAAGTAGTAAAAACCTTGTCCATATCAATGTCACAGCAGTGAGGACCTTCATAGTTTCCCCAACAAATATGGATTCTGACCTTTTCCTCAGGTACATTTTTTAGCGCATGATTGAGCGCTTCCACATGTGATTCCGCAATCTTTATAAATTCTGAATCTGATAAGTGATCAAATAGCATGTGCCTCGACAGAGCTAGGTCAGGACAGTCCAATTGCAAGTCTAATCCTGATGCCACAATAGTCTCGTATTCATCACGCATCGCATCAGCTAGAGCTGCCAGATAAGCTTCTCGTGTTGCGTAGTGGTTATTTTGCAAGAACAGCGAAATAACACCAGGTGACGCTGCATTCATAAAGCCTCTTTCTATCCCGTTTGCTGCCATGGCTGCCTTAAGGTTAGAGATATCTTTTTGCAGTTCACCCTGACCTTTTGATTTAACCTCGCCAGTGCACATTGGTCTAGCATATTGTGGAGTCCCACCTTCATCTGCGAGTCTTTTTAGAAACCCCGGAAAAAGTGTCAAATCTTTTGGGGGATTGCGAGGGCTATCACCTGAAAATCCGGTATATCGGTCTTTTACATAGGTCGCGTACGATATTTTTGATGTCTCTCCATCGCTAACAATATCTACGCCTGCATGTTTTTGCTTCGCTACTGTTTCTAGAACATTTCGAGTCATACAGTCGTTGAACATACTCTCATCATATTGCTGTTGATTTTCTCGTGAAAAAATATAATCGACAACTTCCTGAGCTCTAGGTAATGAGCCTACATGGCTTGTTAAAATTCTTGTCATAAATAATTCCTAAATTGAATTGGCTAGTGTGGTTAACTCACTAATGCAGAGTCTCTGTGTTACGAGCTCCGCGCCAGAAAAGTCATTGTCTTCGGCAAAAGCCCCTGGAAAAGCAATACACCTAATACCCGCTGCTAAGGCAGCGTGCATACTGACTTGCGTATCTTCTATGGCAATACAATCTTGCCCGTCTAGATGGAGCTCAGATAGTGCTTTGAGATATATTTCAGGATTAGGTTTTGAATTAGAAGCGATTTTATCGTTACCAATGAAATCAAAATAACTACGGTTTATCTGGTTAGCGATGGCGCAAAAAACGGCATCAATATTAGCTTCTGAAGTATTGGTCGCAAAGCCAAGTTTTAAGCCATTATCTAGGGCATGGCGAACTATGCTCGCTGCACCAGGACGAAGTAAGATATTCTCACTGGACATTAAACGATCAAATATTATTGTTTTTTTGTGATGCAACTGTTCTGCGTCGACCTCAATACCGCGTTGACCAGCGAAGTCTTTAATTCGCTCACAGCCACCGGATTTAGTGAGCAGGTGTCTGTAATTTTCTACACTCCAATTCCAGTCAAGCCCAGCCTCAGTAAAGGCTTGATTAAACGCGCGGCGTTGGAGCTCAGACGTTTCAACCAGCGTACCAATGGAGCCAAAAAGTATAGCCTTGTAATCCATAATCATATCCTGTTCTAGAAACACACCATCAGCAAGAATAAGAGGGCCGTAATGCGCATCAATCTTTGTACTGTGAAAGCTTTACTAGTGCCCACATTTTATGGTCAAACCAGCAGCTTTTTGTAACCAATTAGTGCCAATGGCAATTGGCTATTTACCCTTAAAATCACACTAGATTAACTGGTTAAATAAATATAGGCCAGCAACTGTCCCAACAAAATACACAAGCAACCAATAGGTTTGCTTGTCGATGCGACCGGGCACTAGGTACCAGCCATTTTCCTTTTCAGGAAGGCGGTTTTCGGAAAAATATTGCTTCTGACCCTGAACACTATATCTGGAGTATTCAGCTTGTGGACCATCAATGATTAAGCTGGCACCAATCGAAACGGTTATATTGACAATACCGCCTATTGCGCAATACCAGGGCCAGGCAATATCGGTATTCGACGCGACCCACCAGAGTACTCCAAAGCCGGCGACCACTCCGGTTATTAGGCCTTTCTCAGTTGTGTGCTTGGAGAAAAACCCTAGACCAAACATAGCCAGTTTAGCGCCCACAAAATAGGACCCAACTTTACTAAGAGTCTCTAAAACCGAGCCATTACTTTTCGTATACATAAAGGCCGGAATGATGATCGCTAGCGCCCAGAAAATGGTAAATATCCGTGACGCCAAAAGATAGTGCTCTGAAGTAGCATCAGGTTTGACATATTTCTGGTAAAAATCAATGGTGGTTACTGTCGACATTGAATTAAATGCAGAGTCAAGACTGGACATGGACGCTGCTATCACTGCGGCGGCAATAATCCCCATTAATCCTGGAATCGCCAGAGAAGAGGCAAAGTCTAGGATAATAGTATTCCCATTGTCGAAATCGCGGCCACCGTAGTAGCTGTAGAACAGTATACCGAGCAAGAAAAATAGAAAGTATACGAAGATGGCAAAATAGCCCATCATTAAAAAGGACTTTTTTGCATCACCAATATTCTTAGATGCCAGAGTGCGTTGCACCATCATCTGATTAGCACCGTAGACGGTGATATGAAAAAGCGTCATAGCGATGACACCGGTCCAAACGGTGCTGACCTGAGTTGTATCGAAACTGAAATTTAGGGGATTCGTTTTACCCTCAGCCTTCAAGATTTCCAGAGTTTCACCCAATGGCAAGCTGAGGTTATTGATTAGGGATACCGTGATAATTAATGCACCGACCAATAATATTAACGCCTGTATGACGTCTGTCCAGATTACAGCTGCCAGACCTCCCATGATGGTGTAAATAAGAGCTATAAGAGTAATTATAATAATGGCGTAAATAACAGGCATTCCCGTAATGAACTCAAGAACCAGCGCTGTGGCATAAAGAACGGCTGCCGAGGTAAGGGTTTGGGATACCAGAAAAATAGCAGCAATGAGGCTTCGTGAAGTGGGACCAAAACGCTTTTCTAGATATTCGTATATAGAGGCAACACCACTATTGAAAAAGAATGGGAGAAAAAACGCAACAACAATGAAAATAACCAGGGGGTAGTTGAGGTGAATGGCAATAACACTCAGTCCCTCGGTGTAGGCCCAGGCAGGTCCACCAAGAAATGACAGTGCGCTTACATAGGTAGCGACAACTGAAATACCAATAGCCCACCAAGGAATATTTCGCTGCCCGACAAAAAAATCATCTGCAGTTGTGACTTTCTTACTCAGTACAAATCCAAGAACTATATTGGCGCACAGATAGGCCCCCAAGACCAGCCAATTTATTAAACCAAATGCTTGCAGTTCCATATTTTTCTTCTTTTTATAGGTATTTATTCCGCGCTGCTTAATCTGGCGCGATAAATTTGAACTAGGATGGACAGCTCATCGAAGATAGTCCACTCCTCGGCAATGAGCCCATCGATGATCCTGAATTGGCTCTCTCCCAAAATGAGCAGAGGAGTTCCTGTTGGCTCACCATAAAGACCAGCACCCCCATGATTCCCCGTGATGGTCCAACGAACCGCGACATCTTTGCCACCATTATCGTTTGGAATAGAGCAGCAATAGTCGTGGGAGAATTTTAGTTGCGTGACAGTACCTATTATTTGAGCATAAAAGGCTGCAATTTCCTCGCGTCCTTTCAATGTTTGATTTCTTGAGCAGTGCAATAAAGCATCGTCCGAGTAGCTTTGAAAAACTTCACCGACCAATCTAGCATTCCAGATATTTTGCAGTAAAGCTTCGATAAAACCTTCGGAATCATTGGAACTACATCCTAAAAACGGCTGACGTTCGTGGGTTACACTTTTCTGCACTCGATTGAGCTCAGATTGATTCCAATCTTTGAGTCGCTGCTGTATTGGTATTGCCGCTTTCTCCCTAGCAACCTGATGGACATCGAACCCAAGCTCCTCTGCAAGGGCATAATTATCGCGAACCAGCCATTCTTCAATTATTTTATTACCTTTGACGATGCAATGCGCAATCACCAAAAAAGTTGTTGCTCTGTTTGTTGCGGCGCCCATGTCACTGCCGCCAAGGTTTGTCATCGACGTTTTGATCAGATGGGACGTGTGATACCCATCAATATCGTTGCCGCCCCAGATCACATTCTCGGCTTGCAGAGTTCTATCAGGAAAGCTAGCTAATGTGGTGAGTGTATTTTGCGTTACTTCTTCGGCGCCAATGGTAATACCAGACATTGTGTAAACTGGACAGTCATCGGAGTAATAGTCATAACAAAGCCCTATTTGCTTACCTTCCCAGATTCGGTAGGTAATGCGCAGGATATAGTCAACGATATTGACAAATTCATCATCAAAACCGGCCATGGGCGATTTATGCGACGTAACCTTACCTGGGGCGCCATCAAAGTGATGCTGCATTCTATCCATAATCATTTGTCTCTAAAATCTGATCAGCAGTAAGTTTGATTTTCAGTAATAATTTGCAGCGTCCGGGTTATCTCCACCCCGTAAGACTATTATATCGGCTGTTTCATTACCCTCATTGGCAAAACATCTAGCTAAGCCAATTGGGCAGGTAAATAAATCTCCAGTACCCAGAGTCAAGGATCCCTCATCCGTACTGATGTTAAGGCTGCCCCGATGAACAAATAAAACTTCCTGCTCCTTTCGGCTATGCTTCGCAATTGTTGCACCAGAGTCAAGCATTAACCGTCGCAGTTGAAAGTTATGTGGCCGACTGATCTTGCCGGCAGGCATACCCTCACCGTCAGTTTTGTCACCAATAATAGCAAACTCATGAACTCCACTGTCATTGGTAAGACCTCCAGTAGCGTGCCCGCGAAGGTCGACATGGCGACTCACATTTTTGACCATGTCTTCCATGGCCAATGTTTTGAACGCCTTAAGCTCTTCTCCGCACACAGGTTCGTACAGGGGTTGATTGTCAGGGACAGATTGCCCCGCATGGGTATCAATAAGCCGACCATCTTGCAGTAAGACCAACCCATGCTTCTTTGCCTCATCAAACACGTAGGGCGCCCAGGTGACCCTCCCCGGCGTACCGTTTGGAAGATGCCCTAATACAGAGAATAAAAAACCATCATGGTCACCCACATTCTCAAAACCACGAAACAATTGTGTAGGAATAGAAATGGTATCGCCACTATCAAGCACGACCTCGCCATCACTCCCATCTTCGCCCCAGGTAAACTTCCACTGTCCCTTGTGTACCACAAATACTTCCTCTGTGTCGTGGCTATGATGGGAGTTTTTGCAGCCTGTTGGCTGGCGCGCCGCACCAACATCAAAACCATGTGGCGTATTTATGTGCACTACTTGTGATGGGTTTTCTGCTACGCCACCGCCTATCAAACAGTAATTTTCTTTTTGGTCGCTCCCTGGCGAGCGAGCATCGATGAACGCCGTCTTGCAGGGTACGATCTCACTGCGTCGCACAATGAAAGGTTTTAGGCTGTCGTTTTTAGAAATTGAGGTCATGAGAGTATTAAAATCTTAGGTTTCAAAAAGCTAGTCTCGGATGGTATTGTACTTCGAATGCAAAAGCAATAACCGATGAGGCTTATGCCAAACTTGTTAACAGTCAAAAGTCAAAAGTCCATGCGTTTATTACAGCGAAAATGGCCTTAGAAATTCGAGGTCCGTTGTGGGAAGATATGGATTATTAATTTTAAATTCAGCACTGGCTAGTCTTGAGGCCTGTCTTGGAGCGCCATAATACGCCGAAATAATTCGATATCACGCTTAATTGCTCGCTGAAGATTGTCCTCCGTAAAAAGATGATTTTCGCTCAAGTATTGATATAGCTTGTTGGTTTTACCCAACCATTCGAGACGTTGAGCTAGTGCGGCAGATCCCTCAAAGACTGTCGTTGGGTCATCCTTAGCGTGATGAATATTCACTGGACCCGAGATCTTCCCGAGCTGGAGTTGACTGGTCAGGTCCAACTCACCCTGCAACAGGCCCTTAGTGGCCGCGGAAGGGAGAGAAACAGACCAAATACTAGATCCTTGCAACCTGTCTCCGAGAACAGCAGCAGCGATGAGCGTTACATGCCCTCCCATGGAGTGGCCAAGCATAAATAAATGTTCCATATTGGCGCGGTCAGTACCCTCAAGGGCAGCTATAACACCAAGCACATCTCGTGCATACCAGTGAGGTGAGCCCTCTTGAAGGGTAAATTCAGCCCCTTCAGAATCATTGTGGCCGCGATAATCTGGGGCTACGACTAAAAACCCTTGGCGCGCTAAAGTCTGAGGTATCTCGCGATAATAATCACCAGGGCGGTCATTAGCGCCGTCTTCACTGCGACGACCATTCATGAAAGGCTCGGGATGAAAGCCATGATTAAAAATAATCACTGGCCAGCCGGATTTTGGCATTCCATTCTCCGGATGAAGGATGAGAGTGTATTGAGTTAGCTCATCGACACTAAATTTTGCCACCTCAGCCGAGAGACCACTCAGGGGGTTCGCCAGAGTATTTCGTTCTACAGAGGTGAAACTATTGTCAGCATCCAATGACAAGATATCAGTTTTTGCAGGGTTTGCTTCATTATCGAAGGTCGCCACTGTAAGAAATATAAAACCGGCTACTACCGCTTTTGTTTTGAACATCATTATGTTGCCCCAAATTGATACTACGATCATATTTGATTGCGAAGTCAGAAAACAATCTATTTTGATCCTCCAAGTCTTGAAATCATCGGCCTGGAGAGCCAACCGCTGTTAAAAGAGCCGATTATGACGCTAACTTATACATATCTTTCACTATATAGGTTTTGGTGCCTGTCATTCTGCACTGCGCGAGCCTACAGAAGACATTGAGTGGCAGAGAGGTAAATTTTATGAGGCCTATTATCTTACTTGGATAATACGTTTCGAGCGGCATAAAATACTCTGCCTTGTTCCTGACGTGGCAAGCCTTCCAGAGAATTATACAAAGCATATTAAATGGGATAATCTGAGTACTGACCAACGACTTTTTAAAGCGCGTAAACAGGAATTCTAATCGGCATTTCTTCAGTCCCTTAGCTCGTCACCAAGCGCTTCAGCCAAAGGCTGTAGATGTCGCTCATATTTTTTCCATGCTTGCACTGAGGACTTGTAGATAGGCTTTCGTACCTGACTAGCACTAGGGGTTCTTACCAAACGCTCGGTTGAATAAAACTCTAGCATTTCAGGCTCAAAGGCCAATCCCAGAAATTCTACCAAGCGAACACATTGTTCCTGAATATTGGATACTGTGTCTTCATAGCGAACATCCAATATTCGCTGTGGATATAGCTTCTTCCATTGATCCATCAAACCTTTATATAGCCTGTAATGGTCTCCCAATGATTTCAACCCATGGGCATAGTCTTGATCATCAGTAAAGGCCAACTTGAAAATAGAGAAGCAATTATCCATGGGATTTCTGGAACAATGAATAAATTTCGCACTTGGAAAGACTTCAGCGAGCAAACCCAAGTACTGAAAATTCATCGGTGTTTTGTCAATGAGTACTGGAGCAGCTGAATATCTTTGAGAAATTTTCCCCAAGAAGCTTTCACGCAGTAAACTGATATCCTCTTGGGACAACCCTGAGAGTCCCTGAGGATAATGCTTTCCTGTTAGCTCCTTTACTTGTACCGCCATCTCATCAGCATAGCCAATCTCACCTAAACTACTTACCTGAGTGTTACTTGCCAGAATTTGGTCTGTCAGTGAGGTTCCGGAGCGCTGCATTCCTACTATAAACACAAGCTGGCGAATATTTTCTGCAGGAGGCTCAACAAGTCTTGCTCTCAATGCTTTGCTAAAGGCAATGGTTGAAGCCTGATAGCTTGTTCTCTTATCTAAGTCATAAGGGTAGCTCTCAGCTTTGTCTTGATTAGCGATCAGCCAAGCATTGAAGGCTTTGTCGGTTTGCCCTTGCTGGTCGTAGGCCTCACCCAATCCAAAATGTACATGAGACCTATCTTTAGAAGAGAGATCAGTCATTTTTTGAAGGCGCTCCATAGCCAATATTTCGTCTTGACTAATGATTCTGCCCTTAATCTGAGACAGATGATAGAGCGGTGATACTGCATCAGGTGCCAACTGTATCGACTTTTTGAAGCAGTCTGCGGCAGCAACTGTATCGCCTACCTGTTCTTTTAATATACCCAACGCTGCGTGGGCTTTGGCATGTCGTGGCTCCAGTGCAATTAGCCGATTTAAAACCTCAAGCGCCGCTCCTACATCCTCAGATTCTCGATACACCGTGGCCAACCCCAGCATGGATTCATAGAGTGTTGGACGCAGTTCAAGGGATTTCTTATAGGCACTGATAGCCAGGTCATATTTAAATATGTTGCGATAGATCTCGGCCATTTGGTTGTGTGCCTCAGCGAGGGAGGGATCAATCTGCAAGGCTCGGCTCACCGCCTTAAAAGCGTCTCCAAACTCACCCAGCTCAACCAGTGCCTGAGACAGATTGGTCCAACATTCAGCATAGTTACCATCGACTTTAAGGGTGCTTTCATAGACTTGAACCGCTTCGGATGCCCTGCCACTCTCTCTGAGCACGTTGCCCAGGCTATTAAAAATAGTCCGGTTTTTGCCGCCTAATTCGATAGATTTTCTAAAGCAGCTTTCGGCTAACTTGAGGTTACCCATGCGCTGATAAGCTAGACCTAAATTGCCTTGGGCCTGGGCATCAATGGGGCTGATTTTCAGTGCATCTGTTATCAGCTGCACGGCTTCTTCATGACGCCCGGTGTTAACACAGATCATACCCAGTAAATTGAGCCCATGAATATTGCGGTTATCGACCAATATTACTTGACGAAATTTTTTCTCCGCGCCCTCCAAATTACCTCGCTGGTATTGCTCGAGCCCGGCTTTGAGTAAATCAGTTATTGTCATATGAACGCATTCAGTCTGTGGTTAAAGTAAAAAGCCCCGCACTTAAGTGCGAGGCTTTAGTATACAGACCGTCCTTGGCCCTATGTGGCTGTATTGGCTCAGTTAGAAGTTATAACCAGCTCTTACACCCCAAATACGCTGACGGCCATAGCCAGCCATAATGCGGCCACCACTAAACGCGTTCTGATTAACCTTATAGAGTTCATCTGTCGCGTTGTGAACGAAGGCCTTAACCTCCAAGCCCTCTGTAGGCGTTATCCAAGTAACTCGCAGATCAAGAGTAGTATAACCAGATTGATTAGCAAAACCATACTCATGATTCATAGTTTTAAAGTCATCCTGTCGATAGACAGTGGCGCCCGGAATAAGAGTACCGCTATCACCTAAATCGATCCGATAGGAAACGTCAAGGTTAATAATATTACTTGGCGAGTAAGAAGCCTCTAGACCACTAAGATCATACGTTGGGGTCGCGGTTACCTCACCATTATCGGATCGGATCCAGTCACCTCGGTGCCCACCAGGACGATACGGGTAGTAACCGCCATCAGGGCTGCTCGCATCCGTGACGAATCGGCCTTCGGTAAATACCGACTCAACTACCTGGAATTCATCCAACACTGTGTCGTCAAATATAATGCCTGCCATGATATTAAGTTCTTCTATTGGCTGCCACAATAACTCCACCTCAAGTCCTTTAGAAGTAAGACCACCACCAGTCTCCTGTTCTGAACAAATGCTAGCGCCACAGACTTCAAAAACCGTATACGAAAGGTTAGTGTACTCACTGTGATACAGGGCTGCATTTAGCCTTACGGTGTTATCAGCCCATGAAGACTTAAAGCCCAGTTCAAGTGCATCGAGCTCATTTGGAGCAAGAATTTTGTCACCACTTACCGTACTAGGAATATAGCCGGTGGAGAGGCTACCGTAAATGTTGATATCGTCGCTATAAGCGTACTTTACGGCAAACTTGTAGTCAGTGTGACCTATATCTAAACCTTCATCGCTGCCATTTAGCTCGGTGTAGTAGCTTGCATCCAGCGTCAAGCCCTCGGCGGTGGTACTGTAGCCATCACCCCAGACAGACTTATCACCGTAGTAGTTACTACGGTAACTGCTAGATTTGGTCGAATCTTCCTGACGACGAATACCAGCAGAAACGGTCACGTCATCCGTAATGTCATACTCGGCATTGGCGTAGATCGCTGAAGACTTGGAACCACCACTATCCCAAGTTGTCCATGCGGGATATTTCATAGTGCCATCAGCTTGAACATAGGCCCACACATATGCGCTATTATTGTCATCCTCGTCCCATGCGTTTGACCAGTAGTAGCCAAGCGTCCAGCTAAGTGCCTGATCCCCGTTCGAAGAGAGATACATATCAAGCTGATCTTTAGCACGGACACTAACGACGCCATCTGCCAAGTCGCCGCCCAGGGCATCAACGTCCCAGAGCTGTAGGTTCTCAGACTCAGTACTGCGCGCTTTGACACTTAGGTCTGCAAAATCTAGCGCCCAGTTCAACTCAAGGGTCAAGGATTCGGATTCAGACTGCCAAGTGTTTGCAAAGTTACCGGTTGTAGTAAAGTAGGCCGTCGGATCGGTTGCCGGGTCGGCGTTGTGATAGGTGCGGCCACCAGTTGTGACGTCGCCGTCAATAGGTGCTTTACGGGGTACGATGTTGTCACTGAACCAACCACTCGATCGACCCGTGTCTGGGTTGATGGGCAGGCCCACATAATGAGTTCCAAAGCTACCATTACCCATCGAGTCAGTTTCCCAATTGGTGTACTCGACGTTAATGTCCATGGCATCAGTCGGAGCCCACGATAATTGAGCTCGAATATAGCTGTTGTCTTCATCGCGAAGGCCACCCTCACTAAACTCTTTATTTTCAATCAGCGGATCGCGCTCCGTGTTGCTAGCAGTAATGCGCACGGCGACAGAGTCGCTGATCGGCATATTGGCGAAACCTTCTATCTTGCGCGCACTGTAGTCACCCAACGTAACTGCGACGCCGTAATCTGTACCCTTGGTGCTTGGCTTTTTAGAGACAATGTTAACCAAGCCGCCGAGTGTATTTGAGCCATAGAGTGTGCCCTGCGGGCCCCGTAAAACTTCTACGCGCTCAACATCGAGCCATCCAGCCCAACTATTGCCTCCGGAAATCCCATTGGTATAAAGAGGGACAGCGGAACCATTCAAGCCTGCGACGCCACCGCCACGCATTTTAAAACTTGGGAAGCCACCCTGCCACCGCACCTTTAATCCTGGCGCTACCTTTGGTAGATCAATGCTGTCGTAGACACCTAGGTCGTTCAATACACCACCATCAATCGCGGTTATTGCAATTGGAATCTCCTGAGAATTGGCCTCCTTCTTAGTCGATGTGACTACCACTTCTTCCAACATTGAAGTCTGAGCCAACGATGATGAAGCGACAAACGGCGCTAATACTAGCGTCGAAATAACGGAACTTAATTTGGTTTTTCGGAAGTTACTTGTCATTGAATTCCCCCAAGGAATGTTGTTATGTTTGCTTTAAATTGTGGCTCTTTTAAGCAGCTTCAATCGAAAAGAAAATACTGCTATGCAAAACTATTTTAATTTCATGAAAAATCTCTTGCTGCGATAGTGTAAAATATTTTGACTTCGAATGCTAATTTTTGAGCTAAATATCACATTTAGTTAAATAAACGTATATTTTTCAATTACTTAAAGTCAATAAAAGCATACTTCGCATGCAAATTTTATGGTCACTAGCCCTAGCCTATTGCCAGTGATACCTTTAATTCGGTACTCAACCAGATTGCAGCCGCTCTGTGTGATCTTATCCATACGCCCCCGGACATCACGAGGCAGTTTTTCGGTATAAGTAGTTTCAATCATTTTCTTCTCTCTAAATTGGGTTTCTGCGGCAAAGATCAAGCGAATTCGTATTTCAGAGATTCAAAATGTGTTATCTGCCACTACAGCCTCGTGTGCGGCGGCTGTCATGCTACTCTCTCCTAGCCAATCAGGATTTTGGGGTCTAACTGCGGCAGATTAGGCCTTTTCACCATTTTGGAGAGGTGCTCTTTGAGAATCCATCTTTTCCCACCCATGGCCACTGAATGGGTCGACACCAAGTTGCTGTAAGATTGACGGAAAATCAACCATAACCCAGTTATCGACAATTTTTCCATCGACCACTTTCCAAAAATCCATATAGCGAATTTCGATCTTTTTGTGAGTTGCCGGGATGCCCATAAAGTCACCAGAATGCACCGCCTCTTGGCGACCAAATGCAGAGCACCATTCACCCTCGGTTACTCTTGCCTCGTCGACACACACCTTGTCTGAAAAAGCGTCTTGAAATGGCCGCTGCCAATTTTCTTGAAATTCATTGAGGCCAACCTTGTAACCACAGCCAGCATTTCCTATCCAGCGAAATGATTTACTAAAAAACCTATCCATGGTGTCAATATCATGATCATTGAGACCGTCCACCATGGCGTCAATCACTGCCAGTGTTTCTGAGGTTTTACTCAGGTCATTGTTAGCCGTTAGTGGAGCTTGAGGTGGCCTAGATCCTTTCATAGTCCGGGTCTTCTTATTTTAAGTGGCGGTCTAAATCTAAGATTAACTACAAGTGGTTATATTTTTGCAGCGCTCAAGGATATCTAAGCCCTGCTGCTTAAGCCACCAAGGCAAATCAATAATGACCCAGTTCTCTGCGAGTTTATCGCCTTCCCGCCGATAGACATCGACGACGCGCATATCGACTCGGCAGTCATTGCCTGGAAGACCCAAAAACCCACCGGTTGGTGTATGTGTCAAATTGGGCCAGCCGAAGAAGCAAGCGTAGTCGCCATCGGCGTAGCGACAAATATGGCCGTTATACACTTTGTCTTTTAAGGCTTCGCGGAACGGGAAGGAATGCTGTTCCTGATAGCGGCGGACAGTATAGGTCGACCCGATACCGGCAGGCCCATACCAACTCATATCGGAGTGCCATGTCCGCTCCAATATTTCCGGAGGAAAGCGGCCTTCACCTAAACGGTTTAGCTCATTGAGATCAGCAATCATTTGGTTGAGCACCGCCATTGTTTTTTGCGACTCACTTTCGGGTTGGCCGGCAATCAGAATACCGTCCTGAGTTTTAGGCCCGGGAACGGTGACAGAGGCGCCAGTTTGCATTGGTAGTGGATTTATACCCGCTTGGTGCATAACGCCAATAATGTCACAGAAGAAGCTACTGCGAACGATCTTACCGTCTTTTACATTATGAAATTCGGCATAACGTAAAAAGGCCATCTTGCGAGTTGCTGGAATGCCCAGCCAATCTTTGTCGAAAAGGCCCTGAAAGTGACCCATACTGGTCACCCACTGACTGCCATCGATCTCGCTAGTACCCCCCATAAACACGTCCTGGCGACGGCTGATCGGTGACCAAGCATCTAAAAATGGCTTCCAGAATGCATCAGCTACTCCCTGAGCGTCGCTTTGCTCTTCAAAGGGGTATACGCCATACCAATGATAATCATCGGCAATAAATTGACTCACAGTCTCGGTAATATTCTGCGAAGTGGATTTTTCCACTGCAGCAAAGTAATCGAGGATAAGTTGCTTATTTGAGTTAATATCGGTCATTACAGTTATCCTAGTCGTGCTTGTTGAAGTAAATCAACACCAAATTGTTCAAAGAGGTCAATCATGTCAACAAAGACCCAGTTTTCGATAAACTTATCACCACGGCGAAGCCAAAAGTCCATGCCGTTAAAGTTTATCCGGTTGCCGGTAGCTGCTGCGCTGAGATACCTACCAGTATGTTGCGATGTAACCCCCGCCCAGCCTGAAGATCCTACAAAATTACCCTCAGCAAACAGACTGTCTAGATCCTGCACTTTGCGATCGGGAAACGCAACTAGCCAATGCTGCTGATGGTAGTTTTGAAACTCCTTGAGACTAAGGCACGCGCCTATTCCCCCAGGCCCATACCAGTTTATATTGTCGTGGAAAAAGTCCGCAACACCCATACTGGCGAGATTTTCTTCATCAAAATTATTGAGCCCTTCAAAAAGAAACTCTCGTATCAATCGCATCGACTCAGCTGTTTCAGACGCATCACCCTCGTCAAGTAAAATCCCATTAATACCTGCTGGACTGGGATACACAAAATCCGTGCCATGACTGGGGGGCAGAGGGTTTTTGTTAATTTGCTGTAGAAAGTCAATGATATCGAAAAGCGTATACATCTCTACAATCTTGCCATCCTCAAAGCGGAAGAATTCGCCCCACCTTAACTTGATCGCCTGATGCGATGGTTCAAAACCAAGCCAGGATCTTGAGAAAACACCTTCATAATAGCCAGTAGCGCCAACCCATGACTGACCATCGGGACTATTGTCGGCTTTACCCTGACTTATGCCACCAAAAAGCATATGCGTTTCTCGAGATACACCCGCAAATGCATCAACAAAGGGCAGCCAAAACGTCGAGCACCACTCTTCAGTGCTTGAGCAAGATTTAAAAGGCTTGGGGCCGTGCCAAGCAAAATCATTACCCACCTGCTGAGCCATTGCAGCCTGTGCTTTTTGAGGATCCTGGAGTGACTCAAAGAGCCTTGCAATGGCAAGTTTATTATTTGATACGGTACTGTTCATTTAAATGTTTCAAATCTGTACGATAGGGATTAGTATAGTAATGTACTTCGAATGCAAAATTAAAGTCAAACATTTTATACGCCGATACGTCTTTGTGTAGGATTGATCGTTCACAGCTTCGCTAATGGTTTTTAGTTGGCCTATTGGAAGGTCTGTAGTTTGGAGAATAGGGGCAAAATAGACCGTATAATTAACGCGGGTAGACCAGTTAAGCCCGTTCTAAAAGGGTTAGGAAATAGTGTTATACAAGCGCTAATCGTCGCTCAGCGTACCGCCGAATACTGTGTAATGTGTTAATATTCTTTTGGGTATTAAATACATTGCGTCTAAAATTGATCGTATGCCGACAGGAGGTAGTGAAAAGGTATGAACAAAAAAATGCTAGCAATCACGCCACAAAATATTAAATCCGATGGCAAACGATCGACCTCTTATGATGTTGCACGAGTTGCAGGGGTTTCTCAATCGGCAGTCTCACGCTGCTTCAAGCCTGGAGCAAGTGTATCGGCGAAAACGCGGTCAAAAGTGGAGAGCGCCGCCAAAGCGCTGGGTTATCAACCCAATGCTATTGCACGTGGATTAATCTCCGGCCGGTCAAACATTGTTGGCGTATTGATTACTGAGCTTACCAACCTGAATTATCCCCAGATTCTGTCTGAGTTAAACCGAAAATTTGATGAGAAAGATATTCATATTCTCTTGTTTACGCTCGATAAAGAGAGCGATGTTGATCAAGTTTTAGATAAAGTCTGGCAGTATCAAGTAGATGGAATTATTGCCGCAGCTCAATTCACCGATACTCAGATAAGTGCCTGCCAAGACCGCAATATCCCCTTGGTTTTTTACAACCGCCTCTACCCCCAAAATTCTGTTTCATCTGTTTGCTGTGATCATTACGAGGGCGAGCGGTCACTGGTTGAAGGGCTGCTCAACAATGGGCGTAAGTCGTTTGTTGTAATGAGTGGGCCAGTGGATTCGTCAGTGAGTACGGCAAGAACTAAGGGTGCGGTAGCGCAGCTCAAGGGACTGCCTGTCGATATGGTCGAACTTGAAGGTGATTATAGCTATGAGCTGGCCTGCAGTTTAACGCGCAGGGTTATGGACTCAGCTAACCCTAGGCCAGATGCATTCGTTTGCACTAACGATATTATGGCTCTCGGCTGTCTCGACACACTACGTATCGAATACCGGGCGAATATCCCTGAAGATATATCTGTGGTTGGCTTTGACGGTGTCAATGCCGCTGCCTGGCTCAATTATGACTTAACAACAGTGCAGCAGCCTTTAGAGCGAATGGTAGAAGCGGCTGTGGGTATGCTTTTGGAGCGTATTAAGAATCCGGAACTACCTGCCGAGAAGCGTCTTTTTGCTGGTAGTATCAGGCACGGCGCTACAGCGCAGCTTGATTAGTATTCAAATAGTATAATTTCGATTGGAGTACCACCAGTGCCGTTACCATTATTACTTGTACCTGGTTCACTTTGTACCGACATGCTTTTTCAGGCGCAAATCTCAGCTTTTAAAAGCGATAGAGAGGTATTAGTAGGTGACTTTTCCAATTGCGATTCAATTGAGACTATGGCTACCAAGGTACTCTCGGAAGCACCAGCAGAGTTTGCATTAGCAGGCCTTTCGATGGGCGGTATTGTGGCCTTTGAAATGTTTAGACAGGCACCCGAGCGGATTGAGAGAATCGCTTTGCTAGGCACCAATCCACGGGGTGAATTGCCAGAACATGTACCTGTCCGTCATCAGCAAATCAACAACATTGCTCAGGGCGGCGTTGAGAGCTTGAAGACTCTAGTCAGTCAGCAGTTGATGCCAAAATATGCGTTTAAATCAGAACAGCTATTACAGCTCGAACCTTTGGTGATGGAAATGGCCTTGGATGTTGGTACCGATGAGTTCATCAACCAATGGCGTGCATTAGCGAGTCGAACTGATAGCTGGAGCACGCTAAAAGATATTCACTGCCCTGCCCTCATACTCTGTGGAGTCCATGATGCACAGTGCAATGAAAAGCTCCACCGGGATATGGCTCTAGAAATAAAACATGCCAAGTTGGAGATTATTGAAGAGGCTGGGCACCTCAGTACTCTCGATGCCCCGGAACAGGTGAACAAAGCCCTAGAAAATTGGCTCAATTCGTAACTTAATCTAATAAGAAATAATAATTATGGCTGCTTTTAACCCACACAATAATTTTCGACAAAAACTGTTATCCGGTGAATGCCTGATTGGCACCTTTGTAAAGACACCATCGATGATGGTTGCAGAAGTGCTAGCAAGTACAGAGCTAGATGTTGCCTGCTTCGATGCCGAACACTCCCCATTCGATCGTCGCGATATAGATAGCTGTTTGCTGGCTTTTCGCACAGAGCAGAAACCCGCATTAGTTAGGGTAGCCTCGTCATCAGCGGATCAAATACTCAATGCACTTGACTGTGGCGCTACCGGTGTGGTGATTCCACATGTTGATTCGCCTGAAAAGGCCTTGGCCTGTGTTAATGCCGCTAGGTATGGAAGGACAGGACGAGGATACGCAGGCTCTACCCGTTCGGCAGGTTATGGCGCAGCCAGTGTTGCTGACAATATCAGTCTCAATCAGTCAGAGACTACGGTAATAGCTCAAATTGAAGATATTGCTGCTGTGGATCAAATTGACGGGATAGCGGCTCAAGAAGGTATTGATTGCTTGTTTATCGGCATGATGGACTTAACCGTTGCTCTTGGAGCCAAGGCTGCTACTGATAAGGTCGTCGTTGAAGCGGCTGAAAAGATCTGTATTGCCGCTAAGGCTAATAATAAGAGGTTAGGTATCTTTGTGCCTAATATTAGCAGTATCGAATTTTGGCGCAGTCGAGGCATCACACTTTTCTTAATGTCTTCAGACCATAGCTTTATAAGGCAGGGTGCTAAAAACTTGGTTACATCTGCCCGGGCGAATTTTTAAATCATAGTGCCCTTAGGCTGTCACAAATTAGGCCGGATGCTGCTACCAAAACTGTGGCCAATCTATACACCAAACTCTGGATTTCGCTGTGGTGAAAACCGTCATGTATCAATCAGTCGTGCCTCTAGGTCACCGCTTATATTCAAGCAAACGTTACAGCGTGTGACTGTGAGCATCCAGATAAGTTAAGTAGAGCCTGCCTTTCGAAAGGTTCTTAGTTGAATGAGTATATGTTATGAATCAATCCATTGTTGCCCTGTTGAATTTTAATAGGGTATAAAAGCTCGATGAATTCCGTTACTTAAGAGATAAATATGAATAGCAATCCGTTTCGCTTTATCGATGCCCATCATCACCTATGGGATTTAAAGGCCTGCGACTACCCCTGGTTAATGGCTAAAGGGGAGCAACGCTTTTTTGGCGACCCTAGCCCGATTCAGAAGAACTACCTCGTTAGCGATTTTCTCAATGAGTCTAGCCAATACCGCCCTGAGAAGTCGGTACATATTCAAGTTGGAACAAGTAAATCGGATAGCCTTAAAGAAACACAATGGCTTCAAGAGCAAAACCCACTTCCCAATGCCATTGTTGCCTTTTGCGATTTAAGTGCTGACAACTATAAGCAGCAAATCGATGCTCAAAAAGCCTTTTCAAAAGTAAAGGGTATTCGTCAAATTATTGGGCGCCACGCCGATGAGGACATTAAGCATGGTAGCCATGTATTACTTGCAAACGCTAGTTGGCGTAAGGCCATGATCTATCTTACGGAGCAGGGCTTAAGTTTTGACTTACAAATAATTCCACCACAAGTCGATGCGGTATATAAAGTATTACAAGCCATACCTCACGTGAAGGTTGCCCTGTGCCACGGAGGCTCGCCCTGGGACCAATCGCGATCAGGGCTCGATAGCTGGCAAGCAGGTCTAAAGAAGTTATCCTTGCTACCCAATGTTTGTTGCAAAGTATCTGGGTTAGGTATGTTCAATAACCATTGGCATGACCAGGATTTAGGCCCATTGATTGAACGTATCATCGATACGTTTGGTCCCGACAAAACTATGTTTGGCTCTAACTTCCCTGTCGACAAACTTTATCGTAGCTACGACAATTACTGGGATTGTTACCGATCGGCTGTTAGGCAGTATTCCTCTTTAGAGCAGCATCAAATGTTTTATCAAACCGCTAACAACTTTTACCAAATGGACTAAAGTGAATACCAAGTAGCAAAAGTGATGTGCATTTATTGGCGTCATTGGCAGCATAAACGAAGGTAAGCGAGGAGACTTATTGCTGCTGTCGCAGAGCCCTCTAGATACTATTGATGCGTTCGATCATATAGAGAAAGTGTTCATCAAGAGAAAAATGATTGAGCGTGACTCTCTAATGGCTAAGCGTCTAGAGTTAAAATAAAGGGCGCCGCGCAAGATACTAATAACGTTCGCTTTTAAACAGGCCACGATAATGCTTCAATTCTCTCACTTTTTTTATAACAATACCGGTTCTACATACCACTCTGGGCAAACACATCTATGAACTCTCTAAAGTCACTAAAAAACAAAGAGCGTTTCTCTCTATCAGATTCGAGTACAGCAATGAAGGCGGTTGTTACTTTGTCAAATGGGGGCTATGAAATGCTGAGCTACCAAGATGTTCCCGTTCCTCAGCCGAGCGACAATGAAGTATTGATTCAAGTGCTAGCCGCTGGCATTAACAATACCGAAATCAATACGCGCTTGGGATGGTATTCGTCTAAGGTAACCAAAGGCACTGACGCGCTCAGCGAAAATGATGCCGAGCAAGCCGACGCCGCCGATGAACTCGACGGTGGTTGGAACGAAGAAACCCCCTTTCCGTTTATTCAAGGTACTGACTGCTGTGGGCGTATTGTGGCGGTAGGTTCTAACATTGATAGAGCGCGTATTGGTGAGCGCGTGCTGGTTCGTTGTTGTATTCGCAGTAACGGATGGGACTCACCCGAAAACGTATGGATGGCCTCTGACTTTGACGGCGCATTTGCGCAATTTGTTTGTGTGGAGAGCTCTGAAGTTTTTGCTATTAGTACCGATTGGAGCGACGCAGAGCTTGGTACCATTCCTTGCGCGTATGGCACCGCAGAAAACATGTTGCATCGAGCAAAGGTTAAAGCAGGTGATCGAGTATTGGTAGCAGGTGCAACGGGCGGCGTTGGGTCGGCGGCAGTGCAATTAGCCAAACGACGCGGTGCAACCGTGATTGCGATTGTTGGCGAAAACAAGCTTGAAGCTGCGTCAATTCTCGGAGCTGATCAGCTCATTACCCGCGAAGAAAACCCAGTAGACGCCCTAGGTAAGGAGTCAGTCGATGTCGTTATTGATAATGTGGCTGGCAGTGGCTTTGAGTATATGCTTGAAGTACTAAAGCGGGGAGGCCGCTACGCCACCTCTGGTGCAATCGCCGGGCCAATCGTTAGTTTAGACATGCGCACACTCTATCTAAAGGATATCCGACTGATAGGGTGTACCGCTTGGGATGAGCCAGTGTTCCCTAATTTAATTTCTTACATTGAACGCGGTGAGATAATACCCTTGCTCGCGAAGCAATTTGATTTGAAAGACATTGTTGAAGCTCAGAAAGAGTTTACCCAAAAAACTCATATAGGTAAGTTCGCGCTCATTCCACCGGCCTTAACGGCGACACAAAAAAGCGCGTTAGCTGAATAGTATAATGACTAGCTCAGAGCAAAATTCAGCGGAAGACGGTTCTCTTTGGACGCGCCTTTACCATATAAAACATAACGACTCTAACTTAAACGAAGGCACATGGTTTACCGTTCAACCTTGTAAGCGCTATCGTCTTTTCGGTCAAGCAATACTCATTACGCAACCAAGTTCTACATTTTGGGTATATCTATTGGGCATACTCACTACAGTGCTAGGTTGTTACTTATTGGTTGATCATGAAGGGCAGATATCGAGAGGCTTATGGGGAGTGTCTTTGGTGTTTTGGGGTATTGGCGCTCTACTAGCCGGCACAAGCTATCAAGCGTTTGCTTATCAACTCAAATGCGAGGGCCGCCCCGAAGTAGTCTGGACCAGCTGGTGGGAAGTAATTTACCTAATTTTTCAGCAGGTCAGTATGTCAGTGATGTTGGTTGCTGTGGCCTATTCTTGCTTGCCTGCCGGAGGGCAAAAAATAGCGATTGTTTTAGCAACATTAGTCTCCCTAATTTACAGTGCGATGGTCTTTTATGGAGCGTTCAAACCATTAAAATCACTGATTACGTTCGAGCTGATGGTGCATATTTGTGCGCCGCTTGTTTTGTTTATGTTGTTGCTCAACACTTGGCGTTATTGGCAGTATTCTACCGCTTTGGATTTAGCACTAATTGGCAACTGGTTGGGGCTCATTGTGACCATGGCCCTATACGAAAATTATATGTCGCGAGGGTTCAGTGAAAAACTATGGGCTAAGGGGTATTGGTTCTCGGAGAACGATGTTTTGCATGTGGCCCTGATTGCATGGGTGTTCTACTTGAGCTTAGTGTTAGAACCGCTGATCTCGGACATTGCTGTCTAGTCGAGTAACCGCTATTTCACCATTGAAAAGGTCCAGCTACCATCAAGCACCTTTTGCTTGGGCCTATACATTCTAACGACAGCATTGTAGCCATCGGTTATGGATAAATTATTTTCGTGCGTGTCGTCTCCGCCAAAACGAGTAGTGTAAGAGCCATCGTTATTTGGAAAAGTGTAATCTCAGGGTCTAACTAGAGTTCAGTTGATCTCACAACCAGTGATCTTAAGTGAGCGTGTGTCAACGGCCAACAAAATAGTCGGTCCGTAGTTCGACTAAGCCCCCTAGAGTTTAAGCTGACGCTTGACACGACCAAAGGCCTGTAGTGCAAACTCAATATCCTCTTTACTGAGCGCCGCTGGCAGCAAGGAAGCGTCTTTGTATGTCCTTTTAGTGTTCTCACGGGTAAGGCACTAGATTCGGATCATCGCCCGAAAAAAGATCAATATCACGCTCAATCATATAGTCGTAGCCTGCAACATCGGAGGGCCCTGAGAACCACACGCGATCACTTATACCTAAAGAATGCGTATTCCCGCCGTATAGGAAAGAGTGGCAATCAGATCCATTGAGAGCTGCCTCATCACAAAGCGTTTCATTCCAGACCGGCCACGAGTAGTAATCCCGATTGGAAAAATGCAGGTTTAGTAGTTCGGTGATATACATCCACTGGTTAGGTCCGTAGCCGCCGATCTCCGCAAGTCCACTTTCGATAAGCAAATCATGCGTCACTTCAAACGAACCATCCGCAAGGTCGTTGATTTGATAGCTGGCATCACTAATGTCATCGACATTGTCATTGATAGCGCTATACATTTGATCCAGTTTAACGACGACCGCAGCCTTGACAGAGTTCGAATACCAGGTATCGCTCTGCCATGTCCAGGCGGGGGGGTCCGGATTCTCAATCCACTCCGGCGGGTATCCGAATACAAAATTGGTATTCACCTGACCATCGCTAGATTCAGCTGAACCGGTCCAGGTCCCGTCTCCCGACAAAAATGCTTCCGGCGAAGTCGCCATTGCGTGGTACGAGCGAAGCTGGGTAAAGCGATCTGGAAAGGTTCCTGACCAGATAGAAGCACCGCTAACACTGAGCCCGGATGCAGCACCCTCGCCCACTGCGGCAAGTACAGTCAGGATGGCATCGCCGCCCTGCGAATGGCCAGCGAGGAACACGCGGGTTGAATCCGTTTGGATCATCCGACTGCTCGTTCCATCTGCCGACGTGACGGACAACCCTTGGTCTGCAGGCAATGCCGCCAAAAGATTCAATACATCGATGGCGTAAAAGGAAGGGCTAATGTAGCTACCATTATCCCATGCCTCTAGGAATTCACGACCGTCTGCAACCGTGCCATTCACGGTTCCATGTCCACGGAAGCCAGGTGTGAGAACCACAAACCCTGCCTGCGCCATGGCATCGATATAACGGGTATACATCGATCCCGGACCGCACGAAAATCCGTACTGCGAGGCCTGTGATAGACCCACATATCCGTGTGCAAAAATGACCACCGGGTAGCCACCAGAAGCTGCGGGTGCCGCCGGAATATCCATGCGAGTGAAGACGTTTAAACCATCTGAGGAATAGGCCAGCATGTACGAGTCGTACTCCAAACCGTCAGGTGGCGGATTGCCATCGGCCGTACATTGGCTTTGAATGCTTTCTTCGACTGAGAGAGACGACGTGTAGCTGCGCGCCCGAAGTGACGGCACGGATAATTCGTCCAGAGAAGCGATATTTACGGCTTGAGTGGATGGTTGCGTAGTTGGCGCTGAAGTGGATGGTTGCGGACTTTGCGGTACAGCGGGGTCAGACCCGCCGCCTCCGCCACCGCAGCCCGGAAATGTAAATAGCAAAATAGATACAACGCAAAACAAGTTTGCAGAAAACTTTTTATTCATTACGTTAAGACCAAGTTATTTTATAAACTAGGAAGGTCAATGTACTTCGGATGCAAATATATTGCAAATATTTGCTTTATTCTTCGGTCAGCTACTTCGACTCTAAGTATTTTGTGGGCTTTTTGTACACGTTATGAGCCCATGATTCGTCAAAAATAGCTTATATTACAGTCGATTATAGAAAA
>ERZ1047985.419-NODE-419-length-33887-cov-5.616665_pt1 | contig 33887 bp, 27 predicted proteins | sample MGYA00383097_ERZ1047985 | MGnify/ENA primary metagenome ERZ1047985 (study PRJEB29581, sample SAMEA5548367) | metagenome | biome: marine; feature: coastal; material: water | depth 50 m | study: Short-term variability in the microbial, nano- and picoplankton...
TTTTCAAATCCCTCTGACATGAATCCATTGTAAGTTGGATTCATTGACCAACCGTAGTCATAGCCAATGCCAGGATTGGTCTCCGTATCATCATCATCTGTAGCTTCTCCAAACCATATTGAGCTACCTGTTTTTTCAAAAAGAACAACTTGCGTTCCATTGGGCGCCGTAAGAAAAATATCTAAATCTCCAGCATAAGAATGTTCAATATTCAAGTCAACGCTAATGATATCATTAGCATCCATGATTGTTTGGTTTTCATCAAAACAGCTTAGTATAATATCGGTGCTGTATAGAGCGCCATTTCCGTCTGGGAGGTATAGTGGGTTGGAATATTCATCCTCACAGGGCGGAGATTCCCAAGGTTCAATTTCAATATTTGTAGACAAAGTAATGTCTGAATTATCGTTTTTCCCAATCGTATTTCTTACACCCGGACATACTTGAGATGGCGAGACACTTGGGTTGATTTTTACTTGCGTGCTAACGCGAACAAACACAGTAGTTGGTTGTTCAGATTCACAATTTTTAGCGTCTTTCGCTTGTAAGGAAATCACATATCCTCCTGGGTCTGTAAATTTATGTGAAAAGTTTTGACTGGTATTTTTTTCGACATCGTCGATGGACCAAAGAAAACGAGTGGATGAAATCGTTTGAGAATAACTATTGTTGTTTTGAGGAAATTCGGCACTCGCTTTTAGTGTTAAAGTTTCTCCTTGACAAAGATCGTAATAAGTGATTTCATCATTTGTTATCGGTTCCAAAATTACAGTTTCGTTGACTGAGCTATTCGTGATTAGGGGAAGAATGCTCTGGCAATTGTTTTGTCCGTAACCATTAACAGTAACCGTGAGAAGTAGAGCTAGGTGTGTTTTTAAGAGTTTTCTGTAACGATAATTTGTGATGGCAAGCATACTACGTTGGACATATCAGATATGACTGGGGTTTTGTTATTTTAAATTCGAGTTATTCCATCAAGAAAAATAATCCTATTTTTTCTTGAGAATCGTTTTGATTTGTAGTGAATTGACACAAGTAAGTGTAGTTGCCGCTCTCTGCCATGATTCCATTGTCTTTACGTGTACCATCCCATCCTAAATCGATTTCATTCGACTCGAACACAATTTTGCCCCATGCATCGTAAATGAAAAGATTGTAGTTTTCTTTTTTTGTATTTTTCATGATGAGTTTAAAAGAGTCATTGATTCCATCACCATTAGGCGAAAAGGCTGTAGGAATCCATACCAAATAATCTTCTTCAGTGACGATGTCTTGTGAATAGGTGTCAGTACATCCTGCTTTATTTGTAAGGGTGAGTTGAACCTTTTGTGTGCCTATGTTGTAGAAATTATACTGAGGGTTGTCGTCGTACGAATAATCTCCATTTCCAAAATCCCAGTAATAATCAATATCATTTGTCTTGGGAATGGATAGGTTATTGAAGTCTACAATGGCATCCAAGTGTTTTACCTTATCTCTGCTTGGTTCAAAATGAGCTTTGACATCAAACGCAAGAACGGTAAGTTCTTTTGTGTAGGGACATCCATAATCATCTTTGACTTCATAGATGTATTTGTTTTCTCCAACAGTAGGTTTGATTATTAAAGATTGGTCGGAGTTACTGATGATTGAGGGGGCGGAGATGAAATTTTTACTGACGATTGTGTTTTCAACGGTCCATGAGCTTGGCAGGAGTTCATCCTTAAATTTAATTCCCCATTTGAAAATCCACCCATTGTCATCCTCTCGAGTGTCCACAACGGTTAATTTCCAAGTTCCGTTAAGCGTAGATCCAATGAACGGTTCAAAACCTCCCACAGGTAGGTAGGTGTCAGGTTTTAAAATAGATGCAGATTCTACTTGTGATAGGGTGAGTGTAGTTGTATTGTCATGAACACCTTGTGCCATAGTTCCTGAGTAGCTTGGGTTTAAAGACCAACCGTAATCATAACCAGTTCCCGAATTTCCTTGAGTATCGTCATCATCAGTAGCCTCACCAAACCAAGTGTTGTCCCCTGCTGCTTCAAAAAGTGTGACTATCGAGCCGTTAGGGGCTGTTAGGTAGATGTCTAAATCTCCCATGAAGGAGTGTTCAAGGTTAATGAGTATTTCATTAATGTCATTTACGCTAGTGATTTTTTTACCCTCGTCAAAACATTCAATCAAGATACTAGTTTCGTAAGATTGGTCAAGACCATCTGGAAGGTATTTAGGTTCCGAAAATTCATCTTCACATGGAGGGGATTGCCAAACGGTCTCAAGTTCTGTTTTTGTTGAAAATTGGATGTCGTTTGAGTTTTCTGAGCCAAGGGTGATTTCTATATCCGGACAGGCATCGATAGTATTTGGGGTAAGCTCTATGATGGGTTCAAACCCAACGCGAATATTGACTTCTTTAGCAAAACATTCTTCTTTAGAATCGGTTAGCTTAATGGTATACCCTCCTGATTGATTAAATGTATGAGAGAAGTTTGGTGAAATTTGTTTTTCTTCATCGTTAATATACCATTTGTAGTCAACTGAATTGTTTTGTGATTCGGCCATGAAATTGACAGGATCACCTACACATAAATTAATGAAGTTTAATTCTAAGTCTAAATCTTTAATGATTTCATGAGACGTACTCTTAATCGTTAAATCTTCACAATTTTGTGCAATAGCTCCTAAAGAAATTAGAAAGACTAAAAAAGTAAAAAAACTATTTTTCATTCGTAACAATCTTGGTGTGTTCAGGGTAGTGGAATCAACAATAATACCACCCATAAGTGTTTGCAAATTAAAATTTATCAAATATACTTTTATATTTTTTCTTTGGGGGATAATAAATCTTAAATTTGCCATCGCTTACTCAAAAATGCAATTCACATTAAAAATAAATATATGAAAGTTACAGTTGTTGGCGCAGGAGCTGTTGGCGCTAGTTGTGCCGAGTACATAGCAATTAAAGATTTCGCATCTGAAGTTGTGTTGATAGACATCAAAGAAAATTACGCTGAAGGAAAAGCCATGGACTTGATGCAAACGGCATCATTAAATGGTTTTGATACTAAAATAATCGGTAGTACCAACGATTATTCTAAGACTGCAGGTAGTGATATTGCAGTAATTACTAGTGGAATTCCAAGAAAGCCAGGTATGACTCGTGAAGAGTTGATAGGTATTAATGCTGGGATTGTAAAAATGGTTTCAGAAAATCTTATCAAGTATTCTCCTGATGTGATTTTAATTATTGTGAGTAATCCAATGGATGCAATGACTTATTTGGCTCACAAAGCTACCGGGCTTCCAAAAAACAGAATCATCGGTATGGGTGGTGCTTTGGATAGTGCTCGTTTCAAGTATCGTTTGAGCGAAGCAATAGGGTGTCCTGCTTCTGATGTTGATGGAATGGTTATCGGCGGTCATAGTGATAAAGGAATGGTTCCTTTAACGAGATTAGCTACTCGAAATAGTGTTAGAGCTTCTGAGTTTATTGACGAGGATCGATTGGCTCAAGTAGCTGCAGATACTAAGGTTGGCGGTGCTACTTTAACGGGTATGTTAGGTACTTCAGCATGGTATGCTCCGGGAGCTGCGGTTTCTGCTTTGGTTCAAGCAATTGCTTGTGACCAAAAGAAGATGTTCCCTTGTTCGGCTTTGTTAGAAGGTGAATACGGTTTGAATGATTTGACCATAGGTGTTCCGGTTATTTTAGGAAAGAATGGTATTGAAAAAATTGTAGAGATTGATTTAAATGAAGACGAAAAGGCTTTGTTGGCTGAGTCTGCGAAGGGAGTTAGTGCAACTAACGTTTTGCTTAGCGGCTTAGATTTATTCTAGTTTTTCAGAAAAAAGTTAAATCTTATAGAAATGAAAAACCTTGAGCATTAGCTCAAGGTTTTTTTGTTTACAACAAATCATTCGGTAGATTCTCTGCATCAACAAATCGATCTTTCCATGACTCAGGAAGAGTAGGACAGGTTTTGTGCTTACCAAACCATTTATATCGGTTTTTCGCAACAAGATTATAGGTGAAGTCTCTCAATGTTTTTGGAAAAATAAAAAGGATTGCTGAAATTCTGTAAATCCCACCTAAGAGGATTAAACTTTTAATTACTGCCGTTGAGTGCATGTATTTTTTTCCATCGAAAAACAATACAATGGATTCGTAATTGGTGTTGTGTTTGACGGATTGCTGTTGAGCAATTTTAAACCGTTTTTTAGGGTCTCGATTCACGATAAATCTGATGGATTTATTGCACAAGACACACATGCCGTCATAATAGAGTATAGGTTTACACATTTTGATGCGATTCAGTTTTACTCAAATAGTTTTTATTTCTCAGAATTTTGGTTTGTGAGTAGGCTTGTCGGAATTTACAATGCTTTTTACTCCTGTGCAATTGATTTATTGTCATTTTAGTGCAAATGAGTATTCAAAATTAATTTCATCTAAATCAATGTGAGATAGTTGTTTAATTTATCACAAGCTATGAACAACAATCATTTGGAAGTTATTAGTTCTAACCGCCAAGCTATGAGCTTCATAAAAGCTTTGTTGAGCAAAGGTGTGTAAGATGACATCAAAAACAATCAGAAATTGATGTGATGACACGCAGTGTATTAAATCTCAAAATAGTACTTATTAAATTAGAATTATGCCTACTTGGCTAGGATAATACTTTCAAATAAATTGTGATTATTTTACTGAAAGTTTATATTTGTCAGCCTTAAATAATAGACTCTAAAACAAATAGATATGCGCAACAAAGGATTTACTAAGTTTTTAGCTGTTGTATTCGCACTTATATGCGTTTACCAGTTAGCATTTACTTGGATGGTTAAAAGTGTAGAAAGCGACGCGAAAACCTATGCTAATGGTGATTACAAGTTAGAAAAAGCTTACATCGATTCGGTAGCTACCGATGAATTGTATTTTGGCTACACTTATAAAGAGTGTAAAGAACAAGAAATGAATTTAGGTCTCGACCTTAAAGGTGGGATGAATGTTACTTTGGAGGTTTCTGTTGGTGATATCTTAAGAATATTAGCCAATAACTCTAAAGATGCAACTTTTAACGAAGCTATTTACAGAGCAAATGCAAAACAGAGTGACTCTCAAAATGATTATATAGATGACTTTGTTTCTTCATTTAATGAAGTGAATAAAGCTAATGAGACCAATGTACTTTTGTCTTCGCCTCGTATTTTTGGACACCGAAACATGCTCAACAAATTTCAGGTAAATGCACCCGATGAAGAAGTTGTTGGTGTAGTTCGTGAAGAATTGAAAGGAGCTATAGATAGAGCTTTTTCCGTTTTACGTGCACGTATTGACAAATTTGGTGTTGTACAACCCAACATACAACAGTTAGAACAAGAAGGTCGTATTTTAGTTGAATTGCCAGGCGTAAAGGATCACGATCGTGTTAAACGCTTGTTGCAAAGTACGGCTCAATTGGAGTTTTGGGAAACAACAAATGTTCAACAATTGCAGGGTTTTATAACGAATGTTGCGACTATTGTAAAAGCGGAACAAGATCAAAAAAGCACAGAAGAAGAGTCTTTCTTTTCAGCAGATTCTTTGCAGTTGGATTCCGTTAGTGAAACGGTAAATCCATTTTTTGACTTGATGAATATTCAATATGCTTTTGGGTCTCGAATCGGTGTTGTTTCTGTTGAAGATACGGCAAAGGTGAATGAGATCATGAGCCGTTCTGATATTCGCTCATTACTTTCTGGAGATCTGAGAAACACCAAATTCTTATGGTCAGCAAAACCTCTTGTAGAAAGCGGAGAAGATCTTGGTTTGGAGTATGTTGCTATCAAGTCCAATAGAGATGATCAGGCTCAGTTAAGTGGAGATGTTATCGTTGATGCAAATTCTCAAATTGATCCAACGGGATTGGTGAATGTGAGTATGAGAATGAATGCTGAAGGAGCCAAGAAGTGGAAAAAACTAACAGAAAATAACATCGGACGTCAAGTAGCCATCGTTCTTGATGGGTATGTGTATTCATTCCCTACTGTAAATGATGTGATTCCTAACGGAAGTTCTAGTATATCTGGAAACTTTACGGTTGAAGAGGCTGAGGATTTATCAAATATTTTAAAGGCGGGTAAGTTGCCTGCTCCAGCTAAGATTATTCAATCTGAAATTGTAGGTCCTTCTCTAGGGGCTGAGGCAATTAGTGCAGGTTTTAAGTCCTTTGCCATCGCTTTGGTGATTGTGTTGATTTACATGATTTTCTACTACCAAACGGCTGGTTTGGCAGCAAACTTTGCACTTATACTTAATATATTATTCATATTTGGTGTCCTTGCATCCCTAGGAGCGGTATTATCTTTGCCTGGGATTGCAGGTATTGTACTTACCATTGGTATGGCAGTAGATGCTAACGTACTGATTTACGAGCGTATTCGCGAAGAACTTAGGATGGGTAAAGGCTTGAGTTTGGCTATTTCAGACGGTTATAAGAATGCATATGCTGCGATTATTGATGCGAACGTTACTACTTTATTAACGGGTATCATTCTTTACACATTCGGTACAGGTCCAATTAAAGGTTTTGCAACGACTCTAATCATTGGTATTATTACCTCATTGTTTGCTGCGATTTTCTTAACTCGATTGGTGTTTGAAGCTAAAATGGAGTCTAAGAAGCCAATTAATTTCGCTTCAGCACTTACTAAAGGTTGGTTTACCAATACGTCTATTTCCTTTTTGTCCAAACGCAAAAGAGCTTATTTAATCTCTGGACTTTTGGTCGCTCTTGGGGTGTCTTCTTTGGCTACAAGAGGTTTAAATCAGGGGGTTGATTTTAAAGGAGGTCGAACATATGTAGTTCGATTTGATCAGGATGTGGTTACACAAGATGTTCGTTCATCATTAGCTACTCCGTTTGAAACAGCTCCTGAAGTGAAGACCTTCGGAAAAGGAAATCAGGTGAAGATTACGACCAAGTATCTGATTGATGAAAAAGGAACTGACGAGGTTGTTGATGCCAAATTGAATGAAGGATTAGCTACACTTGATATGAATTATGAAGTGATGAGTTCTCAGTTGGTTGGACCAACCATTGCAGATGATATTAAACAATCGGCAGTATGGGCTGTATTGTTCTCATTGGTGGTGATATTCATGTATATTTTGATTCGTTTCCGAAAGATGTCTTATTCGGTTGGAGCGGTTGCTGCCGTATTCCATGATGTATTGATAGTTTTGTCTGTATTCTCTTTATTGTATGGTAAATTACCTTTCTCGTTGGAAATCGATCAAGCATTTATTGCTGCAATATTAACGGTAATTGGTTATTCATTAAATGATACGGTTGTTGTATTTGATAGAATTCGTGAGTACTTCGGGTCAAGGTCAGGTTCTCGAGAAGAGATTGTTAATGCTGCTTTAAATAGTACATTAAGTCGTACCATAAACACCTCATTAACTACATTTTTCGTTTTACTTGTTATTTTCTTGTTCGGAGGTGAAGTAATCCGAGGATTTATGTTTGCACTTATGATCGGTGTTGTTGTTGGAACGTATTCTTCGCTATTCATTGCAACGCCAATTATGGTGGATACATTGAAAAATGATTCGGAAGAGTAATCTTTTATTCATAAGATAAAATAAAAAGTCCTGCATTTGCAGGACTTTTTTAATTTTGCACTATGGAAAAAACAATCTTGTTTTTAAATTTTTTAGGCACAGGCGAATTTATTTTAATAGCTTTTGTGTTTCTATTGTTATTTGGTCCTGATAAAATTCCCGGTATAGCACGTACTTTTGGAAAGGGAATTCGAAAAATAAAAGATGCAAGTGAAGACATTAAGCAAGAGATTCATGCCAGCTCAAATGACATAGATTCTATGGCTTCAAATATTAAAAAAGAAATCGATGAATTTGAAGATCTTACGCAATCTGTGAAGCGAGGGGTAAAGAAAACATTAGATAGGTAGCAGTGGAGGATGTTTTATATTTAATTATTGGTTTAATTGCTCTCATCGTAGGTGGAGAGTTTCTGGTTAAAGGGGCTATAGCCTTAGCTATTCGGATGAAGGTTTCGATGGTTGTAATCGGTTTAACCGTTGTTTCTTTTGCGACTTCAGCCCCAGAACTTATTGTTAGTGTGTACGCTGCTTTAAATGGGCACCCTGATATTGCTTTGGGTAATGTGATTGGTTCAAACATTGCAAATATCTCCTTAGTTCTAGGTCTTACAGCCTTCATATTTCCACTGAGTTTTGAAAGGCGATTGTATCGTTTTGATATTCCCGTAATGTTATTGGCTTCAGTACTTTTCGGTCTGTTTTTGTATTCCAATTCCAGCTTAAATTTTTGGGAGGGTTTTTGCTTTGTCATACTTCTACTCGTTCTAATTATTTATTTAATCTCTAAGTCTCGACAAGAAGAGCAAATACATGAAGAGATTTCTTCTGAGCAAATGTCCTTGTTGAAATTGGTTCTATTTTTATTTATTGGAGGATTAAGTTTGTATTTCGGAACACAATGGTTGGTTGGGGGAGCTACGGGGATCGCCCGATTGATTGGGGTTAGCGAAAGAGTTATCTCGGTATCCGTTGTTGCTTTTGGAACTTCTGTCCCCGAATTATCGGCTTCGATTATCGCAGCTTCGAAAAAAGAAAAAGGTTTATCCATAGGAAATTTAATAGGCTCCAACTTGTTCAATATACTCGCAGTCATGGGCATCACTTCAATGATTCATCCTGTTCGAGTTGTTGATCAAGGTCTTCTAACTAATGATATTTGGTGGATGTTTGGCCTTGCTTTGTTGTTGTTCCCATTGATGTTTTTTTCCCCTAAGAAGCGTATAGGTCGTGTAGAAGGTTTTGTGTTGTTTGTCTTGTATCTTGTCTATATTTTCTTCCTTTTTTAATGTTTTTCCTATTTTTTCGTTGAAAAATTAATGATTTCGGATAAATCTAACTCATTATTGTAAAAAATCATTGTTTATCACTCTATGATTAATAATTGGGTTTATATTTGTCGAATCTTTTTAGAAAATTAGTTTAACCTTTATCTTATACCTTATGAAAACAAAATTGGAATACATCTGGCTAGATGGATACGCTCCAACTCAGAACATGAGAAGTAAAACAAAAGTTGTTGAGGACTTTGGAGGTAAATTAGAAGATTGCCCAATGTGGTCTTTTGATGGAAGCTCTACGAAGCAGGCAGAGGGTGGTTCATCCGACTGTTTATTGAAGCCCGTAGCAATTTATCCAGATCCTGAAAGAATCAATGCATTCTTGGTAATGACGGAAGTATTAAATGCTGATGGTTCTGCTCACGAATCTAATGCACGTGCTACCATAGATGATGGTGATAATGATTTTTGGTTCGGTTTTGAACAAGAGTACTTTATCATGGACGTTGACACTCAATTGCCATTAGGTTTCCCTGTAGGTGGATATCCTGGACCTCAAGGAATGTATTACTGTTCTGTAGGGGGTAAAAATACGCACGGTAGAGATTTTGTTGAAGAGCATGCTGATTTGTGTATCAATGCAGGATTAAACTTTGAAGGTATTAACCAAGAAGTAGCTTCTGGACAATGGGAATTCCAATTGTTTGCTAAAGGTGCTAAAAAAGCGGGTGATGAAATATGGGTAGCTCGTTATTTATTAGACCGCCTTACTGAGAAGTACGGTTACTACATTGAGTACCACCCAAAGCCTATTAAAGGAGATTGGAACGGTTCAGGTATGCACGCAAACTTCTCTAACACACTTTTGAGAACTTGTGGTTCTAAGGAGGCTTATGAAAAAGTATGTGAGGCATTTAGACCTGTAGTAAAAGAGCATATTGATGTTTACGGTGTAGATAATGACCAACGTCTAACAGGTTTACACGAAACAGCTTCTATTAATGACTTTAGTTATGGAGTTTCTGACAGAGGCGCTTCTATCCGTATCCCTATTATTACAGTAGAGCAAGGATGGAAAGGTTGGCTGGAAGACAGAAGACCAGCATCAAACGGTGATCCTTATAAGATTGCTGGAAGAATTGTGAAAACAGTAAAAGGAGCGAAAATTTAATTTTTTGATTCTTTTCAGAATAATAAAAAAAGCACCTAGTAAGGTGCTTTTTTTATGACATCTTTATTTGATAAATTTAGAAACAGACATCCTTAGCCTCATTGCTTTTTTATTTGCTTAATTTTTCCTTATTTTAGCACAACTTTGCATGAAAATTGCAAGATCAAACAATAATAAGTCATGAACTTGATTCGATGAGATATACCAAAAACATAGCATTTTTATTTATCGCTTGTATAGCGATTTCCATGAATTCATTTGGACAAGGTAAGCAGCTGAAAAAAGCTGATGCTGCCTTTGAACAATTTGAGTTCCATAAAGCGATGAAGCACTACAAAAGAGCTTATTCTAAGTCTAATGATCGAACTCAGAAAATTGATATGAGTTTCCGTTTGGCTGAATGTGCTCGGCGAATAGGGAATTATAGACAGGCAGAAAGCTACTATAAGCGTACGATTAAAATGCGTTATGATGACCCCATTGCCATTTACTATTTGGGGATGATGCAACGGAATATTGGAAAGTACCAAGATGCTGTTGAGTCTTTTCATTTGTACATGGAAAAAGTTCCTGAAGATATAAGAGCACAAGAAGCTATTGTTGCATGTGAATTGGCTATCGATTGGGTAAATAATCCATCAAGATACGCAGTTGCGAATATGAAAGTCATCAACTCTAAGTTTGATGACCGAATGCCTGCTTTTGGTAATAAGGATTACACTCAACTATTGTTTACAACAGCTCGTAAAGGTGTAACCGGAAGGAAAATTAGTGCACAGACCGGACAATATTTTACCGATGTATGGGTTTCTGATTTAGAGAAGAATAAAAGCAAACGCGGTAAAGGAAAGAAATCAAAACCGAAATGGAAGGAGCCCGTTTCTTTGGGGGATAATTCTGGTGCTGAGGACTATATAAACACGAAGTTTGATGAAGGTGCTGTGACGTTGAATGAGCGTGGTAATCTTATTTATTTCAATCGTGCCATTATGGAAAGAAAGGAATATCATATTCCGCGTGTCTACTCAGCAATTAAAAAAGGTGGCGCTTGGGAGCAACCTCTTGAAATAAATCTTCCTGTAGATTCAAATTATATGGTTATTTATCCATGTTTATCTGCTGACGAAACAACGCTTTATTTTGTTTCTGACATGCCTGGTGGAGAAGGTGACTTTGATATATGGGTGTCTGAATACAATAAAAGACAAGATGTTTGGAGTGCACCTGTAAACCTTGGTCCTGAGGTTAATACCGCAGACAAAGAGATTGCTCCATATCTTCATAAAGATGGAACACTCTTCTTTGCTTCCAAAGGACATGTAGGAATGGGTGGCTTTGATATTTTTAGAGCTACAAAACGTCCTAGTGGACAATACGGGAAGGTGAAGAATATGAAATATCCAATCAATTCATCCTTTGATGATTTTGGAATTATTTTTTCTGGACAAGACGCTATCAATGGCTTCTTTACTTCCAATCGTAAAGGTGGACGTGGAGGAGACGATATTTTTGAGGCCAAACTTTCAGACTTGAAGTTCATCATGGAAGGTTTGCTTCTTGACGAAGAGACAACCGATCCATTACAGGGAGTTAATGTTCATATTGAAGGTTCCGATGGTTCTTCTTTCCATGCAGTAACCAATAAGAATGGTTTGTTTAGCTTTGGTGACCAAATCATCAAACAAGGAGTAGAATACGATGTTACCTACACGAAAGACACATACGTAACTGTCAATGATACGGTTACGACTCAAAACTTGACGATTAACGATTTTGAAGCTACCGACGAAGGATTTTTATACACGATTTCTGTTGACTTGTCAATGAAAGTATATCGATTGCCTGTCGTTCTACCTCGTGTTGAATATGATTTAGGTAGTTGGGAACTTCGGAATGTAGCAGAAAAAGACTTGGATAACTTGGTTGAGGTTTTAGAAACCAATCCAGAATTAAGAATCCAATTGCGTTCTCACACAGATTTCAGAAGTAGTGATGAATTCAATCAAGAGCTTTCACAAAAAAGAGCAGAGGCTTGTGTGAATTACCTCATTGAAAAAGGTATAGATGCATCTAGATTAGAGGCAATTGGTATGGGAGAAACAGAGCCACTTGTTTTATCTGAAGATAGAAATGGGTTCAAAAAAGGAGATGTATTCACTCAAGAATTCATTGAAGGCATTCGCTCAAAAAGAAAAAGAGATACAGCGCATCAGATGAATCGAAGAACAGACTTTAGAGAAGTTGAATCCAATCCAGAAGATGCGGAAAAGTACGGTGAGTACTAAATGAATTTAAACCACAATGAAAAGCGTCCCACACCCATGTGGGATGCTTTTTTATTTAAGTATATTTGCACAAATTAACCAACTGGATTTTTACCTGTGAGTAAGCAAGATAGATACATGATGCGTGGCGTTTCGGCATCTAAGGAAGACGTTCACAATGCCATTAAAAATGTGGATAAAGGATTATTTCCGAAAGCATTTTGTAAGATTGTTGAAGATCGTTTGACAGGTGATGACGATTATTGTATCGTTATGCATGCAGATGGTGCAGGTACAAAGTCTTCTTTGGCTTACATGTATTGGAAAGAAACGGGAGATATTTCCGTATGGAAGGGTATAGCTCAAGATGCTTTGGTCATGAATATTGATGATTTATTGTGTGTTGGCGCTACCGATAAGATTTTGGTTTCATCTACTATAGGAAGAAATAAAAATTTAATTCCTGGTGAGGTGATTTCTGAAATCATTAATGGAACAGAAGAGTTATTAGCCGACCTTCGTTCGCAAGGTCTAGAAATCTATTCTACAGGTGGAGAAACTGCTGATGTCGGTGATTTGGTGCGGACTATCATCGTAGATTCAACGGTTACTGCACGTATGAAGCGATCTGATGTTATTTCAAACCACAAAATCGTTGGAGGAGAGGTTATTGTTGCATTAGAATCTGCAGGTCAAGCCGTTTATGAGAATGAGTACAACGGCGGGATGGGGTCCAATGGATTAACATCTGCTCGTCATGATGTATTTCACAATCAACTAGCCTCTAAATACCCAGAAAGCTTCGATGCTTCGGTGCCTTCCGATTTGGTCTATTCAGGTGGGGTAGGCTTAACAGATTCGGTAGAAGGTGTTTCTCTGGATGCAGGAAAATTAGTTTTATCACCTACGCGTACTTATGCTCCTGTGATTAAGAAAATATTAGATCATCACAGAGATGCTATACATGGAATGGTTCACTGCAGTGGTGGTGCCCAAACAAAGGTTCTTCACTTTGTAGATGATGTGCATGTTATTAAAGACAATTTATTCGATACACCTCCTTTATTTAAACTCATACAAGAACAGTCGGGTACGGATTGGAAAGAGATGTATAAGGTCTTTAATATGGGGCATCGTATGGAACTGTATTTAAAGGAGGAACATGCTCAAGCAGTGATAGATATATCCAAGGAATTTGGTATTGATGCTAAAATCATTGGACGCGTTGAAAAACACCAGGGAAAGAAATTGACTATTAAAAGCCCATACGGCGAATTCGTATACTAATATGGCATTACTCGATAAATTAGCAATGATTAAACTTCGTTTTGATGATGTTTCACAACAGATCATCGAGCCAGAAGTGATTGCTGATATGAAGCGATACATACAATTAAACAAGGAGTACAAAGATTTACAACCTATTGTGGATGCTTACAATGCCTACAAAACAGTTTGTGATAACATTGATGAGTCGAATGAAATTCTGGAAACAGAAGACGATGATGAAATGAAGGAGATGGCTCGTATGGAATTGGACGAAGCCATTCCTAAGAAAGCTGAGATGGAGGAAGTTATAAAAGTACTTCTTATTCCTAAAGACCCTGAAGATTCTAAAAATGCAGTTGTAGAAATTCGTGCCGGAGCTGGTGGTGATGAAGCAAGTATTTTTGCTGGAGATCTTTACAGAATGTATACGCGATATTGCGAAAGTAAAAAGTGGCGTACAGAATTGGTTGATGTTACTCATGGTACTGCAGGGGGCTACAAAGAAATTGTCATGAATGTAAGTGGTGAAGACGTGTATGGAACGATGAAGTACGAGTCCGGTGTTCACCGGGTACAACGAGTTCCTCAAACAGAAACTCAGGGTAGAGTTCATACCTCTGCTGCCTCAGTGGTCGTTTTGCCAGAAGCTGAGGAGTTTGACGTTCAGATCAGTGAGAAAGACATAAAGAAAGAGACGTATTGCTCTTCAGGTCCAGGTGGTCAGTCTGTTAACACCACCTATTCAGCTGTTCGTTTAACCCACATTCCATCTGGTGTTGTGGCACAATGTCAAGATCAGAAATCTCAGATTAAAAATCATGCTAAAGCTTTGCAAGTATTAAGATCTCGTATTTTTGAGATTGAACTAGCAAAGCGTAATGAAGAAATTGCAGGTAAGCGAAAGACCATGGTGTCTACTGGAGATCGTTCTGCAAAAATCCGTACTTACAACTATCCGCAAGGAAGAGTTACAGATCATCGTATTGGTCTTACCCTTTATTCTTTAAATGATATCGTAAATGGGGACATTCATAAAATCATCGAAGAACTTACCGTTGCAGAGAATGCGGAGCGATTAAAAGAAGGAAGTGATGACTAGAGGAGAACTTATAGCCCAAATAAAAGCTAAGAAGTCTTTTTTGTGTGTTGGCTTGGATACGGCACTTGATCGAATTCCAAAACACTTATTAGATTGTGAGGACCCTATTTTCGAGTTTAATAAGCAAATTATAGATGCTACAAAAGACTTGTGTGTGGCTTATAAGCCCAACTTAGCATTTTATGAGTCTCAAGGCATCAAGGGGTGGGAATCTTTACAAAAAACGTTAGATTATATCCCAAAGGATGTTTTTACCATTGCCGATGCCAAAAGAGGAGATATTGGAAATACCTCTTCGATGTATGCTAAGGCTTTTTTCGAAAATATGGATTTTGATTCTGTTACGGTGGCTCCCTATATGGGAAAAGACTCGGTTCAACCTTTTTTCGTTTACGATAATAAATGGGTTATTTTACTTGCTTTAACATCTAATGAAGGGGGGAAAGATTTTCAATTGATAGCGTCTAATGGAAAACCACTATATCAACAAGTACTAGAAACATCCTCCCAATGGGGTACAGCATCGAATATGATGTATGTTGTAGGTGCAACTCGTGCAGATTGGTTGAAAGAAATTCGAAATACCATTCCCGATCATTTTTTATTAGTCCCTGGAGTAGGCGCACAAGGAGGAAGTTTACAAGAAGTTGCTAAATTCGGTATGAACCAAGACTGTGGCCTTTTGGTTAACTCTTCTCGTGGAATTATCTATGCGTCCGATACTGAAGATTTTGCAAGAGCCGCTTATACTGAAGCTCTTAAGCTTCAACAACAAATGGAAAAAGAGTTGATTCGATTTCATATCATATAGTTGTTCTTCTTCATAAATACATCCTTTTACTTTTAGGTATTCTTTTCATCTAATTTATAGTTAGATATTAGCATTTTTTACTTTTATTAAATACATTTATTTAAATAAGTATTTTTTATAATAATACATGCAACCAACTTCCAAAATCTTATTTTTTTGGATTCTTGGGATTGTGCTATCATCTGTGATTCAAGCTTCCTTAGGTCTGTGGATTTTGATGCTTGTTATTTTTTCATCCTTCTTTTTTTGGATTCATTACACACAAAGAAATTTTTATCTAGAAAATTTTATTCTGGCTTGTGTTTTACTTTGTACAGTTCAAGTCTTTGAGCGTGATTTTGGATACGATAATACGATCAGTAATCTCCAAGATGGGAATTATGAGGTATTGTTAAAGATTAAAGAACGGTACAAGAAAACAAATCGCACCTACAGTTATGTGGCTGATTTACACGCTATTTTTAGTGACTCTACCAATGTGATTAACAAGGATTGCTTGTTGTTTCAAAAAAAAGATTCTCTCATTAGTCATTTCTATCCGGGCGATCTTTTATATGCAAATGTGTATATGAAAGCTATACCCAAACCCAAACATCCTGCATTGTTTGATTCTCACGAATATTGGCGATTAAAAGGAATTTCAAACTATTTATGGTTGAAAGGTAAGCCGATAAAGAAACTGGATGGTTCCAAAAGCTGGTATGACCAAATTCGATGTAAACAAGCCCATTGGCTTGAATTGCTAAATCGACAAAACTTGAGCAAATCCACTCGTCAGATATTGTCTGCATTACTGTTAGGCGATAGGAGGGGAGTAGGAGGTGATTTAAGATCGAGGTTTTCAAATCTTGGATTGGCTCATGTCCTAGCTTTAAGTGGATTACACATCAGTTTAATTTATGGATTTTTCGTCTATATTTTAGGTTATATTTTTAAGTATAGACCCACTTTTCAGTCTATATGTTTGGTTGTAATCATTGTTTTGTATGCTCTATTAACGGGTATGAGTCCATCTGTGATGCGTGCTTCATTGATGTTTATGCTTTATGCGGTCAGTTTGTTGTTGAACAGAAGCGTATCCTCCCTAAATATTGTAATGATTTCGGCATTTTTTATGCTCATTTACAATGCTAATTTATTGTACGATTTGGGTTTTCAATTGTCCTATCTTGCTGTTTTTGGAATTTTGTATTTCTATCGATTTTTCAAGAATTACTTTGAAAAAAGCACTCCTTGTAAAAGGTTCGTCTTGGGAATTGTTTTTGTAACGATTTCCGCTCAATTAAGTACTGGCGTCCTCTCGGTATATTATTTTCACAGTTTTCCAATTTCTTTTTTGTGGTCCAATTTGCTTGTTCTACCCATGATTACGCTATTGCTGTATTTCGGTTTTGTTTATCTCTTTTTATTGGTTCTGGGTATTTACACATCCTATATTACAAGTGCTATGGATGCCATCGTAGAACTACTGTTACGTTTGTTGTCATTTATTGATAGCTTTTCATTTTCACCATTTTTCATTTATATGACTCGTAATGAGATGTTTTATTTTTACGGTTTGTTACTCCTTTTCTGTTTGGTTTTTCTTGAGAAAAAATTCAAGCTATTACGCTTCTTATATCTCTATGTACTGTGGGGTGTTTGTTTTTATTATTCTACAAATGATGCTGTTACAAAAGAGCTATTTATCAACGCTTCAAAAAATGCCTTAACTATTTCTATTGTTGCAAACAATGAACAAGTTCTTTTAACGGATGATGTGAACTCATTAGGCTATTTGTTGGGAGATTACGCTATGATGAATTCTGTAGCTTGTACGGATACCTTGTCCTTAAAGTCTAGGTATAAAAATGAGTTTGTTGGTGTGTTTGATTCTCATATGAGTTTATTTGATCGTAAATTAATCATCCTTGAAAATCAGAAAATTAGATCAGATTCATGGGCTAATGTGGATGTTCTGATACTTCGGTCTTACAGGGGTGATATTCAAAGGATTAAAGACTGTTTCTCACCTGAGGTTGTTCTCTTAGATGCAAAGATTCCTGCGCATTATAGATTCCGAATGAAACAAATGTGCTTATTGCAGGATGTTCAAATTGTAGATTTGAATGAAGAGGTTTACACCATCAGCTTTTAATATTCACTCATTTATCCGTAGTAGTTTTGACGTAACCATTCTCCCAAAACAACCGTTAGTGCATGGCTAACATTCATTGATTTGTTATGACCTTTCATTGGAATGTAAATCGATTTCTGACATTCTTGTAAAATGGTATCGTCTAATCCAATTTTTTCATTTCCAACAAAGAATGCTGTTTTGTTTGGTAATTTCGTCTCATACAGGTCCGATGATGGAGTAGCTGTTTCTATGGCAATAAGATTATAGTCTTCTGGAATGTGTTGCTTCCAGTTTTCTGTGGAACAGAAATGCCATTCTACAGCTTTGTAACTTGTCTGAGCAGTTTTTTTAATGTTTCGCTCCCTGAATGAAGGGTTTTCATCAACAAAGAGAACTTTTTCACAAGCCATATTATCTGCTAGCCTCAATACATTTCCTAAGTTATTTGGGGTATTCAGTTTCCAACAAACAATAATGGGATGTTTTTGGTTTTTAGTACTTGTATTTTTTGATTCAAAAAAGGTTCTTGATTTGATGTATTCAGCCATAAGACGAATATAGAATAAAACAAGGATTTATTCAGGAAAGGAGTATAACAAAAAAAGCCTGTCAATTAAGACAGGCTTTATAATGTTTAGTTGAAAAAGTAATCTATTAAACGGTTTTAACGTTTACAGCATTTAAACCTTTTCTTCCTTCTTGCAATTCGAATTCAACTGCGTCACCTTCGTTAATTTCATCAATTAATCCAGTTACGTGTACGAAGTATTCTGTTTTTGACTCTTCGTCAACAATAAATCCAAATCCTTTAGACTCATTGAAGAATTTTACTGTTCCTTTGTTCATAGTGTAATTTGTAAATTTAAAGAGCAAAGATAGTCTTATATATTGAATATATAAGATTTCGGTTGTATTTATTGCATTTCACTCGAACCGCATCATTAAAAATCGGAGTCATAGGTCTTACGAGAATTGGCTATTAAATTGTTGATTTCGTCCAATTCTTTTTTGCTTAGGTCTCTCCATTCCCCATATGGAATGTCGAGTTTGATATTCATGATACGTATTCTCTTGAGTTTATATACCTCATAATTAAGATAGTCACACATTTTACGAATCTGTCTGTTCAATCCTTCTGTTAATGTGATTCTAAAATAGAATTTATCAATTTGTTCTACTTCACATTTTTTAGTAACGGTATCCATAATGGGTATTCCGTTTCCCATTTGTTCAATAAATTTTTTAGTGATGGGTTTATTTACTCTTACCTCATAAACCTTTTCGTGGTTGTTTCTTGCTCTTAGTATTTTGTTAACGATATCACCATCACTGGTTAGCAAGATTAATCCCTCACTGGGTTTGTCCAGACGCCCAATTGGAAATATGCGTTTGGGGTGCCCTATGTAATCAACAATATTATCTTTTTCTGCTTTGGTATCTGTAGTACAAACAATGCCTCTTGGTTTGTTCAGGGCTATGTAAACGTGATTTTCTTCCGGAGCTGAAATCAGGTCCCCATCAACATAAACTTTATCATCTGAAGTGATTTTAGTTCCTTTTTCTGGCACCTGTCCGTTTATGGTAACACGCCCTTCTTCAATGAGTTTATCAGCAGCTCTGCGAGAGCAGTAACCTACTTCGCTAAGATACTTGTTGATTCTCTTAAGTTGAACTTCTTTCATTTCTCTAGGTTGTTGATTCTTGTTGTCTACTAAAATACTTTCTACCTTCCACTTATATAATTCGTACTCTAATCTTCTTCTTTTTTAATTTTGTATTGTTTAGTTTTTTAATGAGGTTATCAGCCTTTTCTGTAGGAACGGAAACAAAGGCACAATCTTGTTTCAACTCAATGGTACCTAATTCATCCCCAATAAGGCCACCTTGTTTGAAAAATAAACCGGCGATATCTCCTTTTGAAATTTTGTCTTTCCTACCGCCAGAAATAAATAAAGTAGATTTTCTGGTGGTTTCGGGAGGTAATACCCCGGTTAGTTTTTCTTCTTCCATCTTATTGATGAAGTCGGGTAATTTTTCATCTTTCCAATGAAGAACATAGGCGGTACCCTGTTTATTCATTCGAGCAGTTCGCCCATTTCTATGGGTAAATTCTTGACGACGCATTGGAAGGTGGTAATGGATGATGAATTTTATTTCAGGTACATCTATTCCTCGTGCAGCTAAATCGGTAGCAAGAATTAACTGATGGGTTCCATTACGAAATTTAATGAGTGCTCGTTCTCTATCTTTTTGCTCCATACCTCCGTAAAAACAACCGTGATTAATGTTGTTAGCTGTCAGGTGCTCACTTACTCTGTGTATAGATTCTTTAAAATTACAGAAGATGATTCCGGGTTGGTTTCCAAGGTGGTCGAGTGCCTGAACCAAGGTTTCCAATTTATCTTTAGAAGGAGAAATGATTGATTTTACTTTGAGTTGAGACTCTCCTTCTTTCAAGTAGTTTACATACACGGGGTTTGTGAGGCCTACAAATTTCGGTACCCGTACTTTTTGTGTAGCAGAGGTAAGTATTTTCTTTTTGACCCTTGATATTGATGAGCAAATGTCCGTCATTTCTTTTTCGAAGCCAACTTCTAAAGATTTGTCAAATTCATCCAGAACTAAGGTTTTAATATTTGAGGTTGAAAATGTATTTCTTCGAATGTGATCAGAAACTCTACCTGGTGTTCCGACGAGGATTGCAGGACGGTGTTTTAAGTCAATTTTATCTTTTGAAAACAATCGACCTCCATAAACCACAGAAGTTTTGTAGCCAGAGCCCATTTCGCGAAGGACTTGTTCAATTTGTATGGCTAACTCTCTTGAGGGAGCAACAATCAAAGCTTGAACTTCTTCACATGAGGGATCTAGTTCGGCAATAATGGGCAATAAGAAAGCTAGGGTTTTACCCGTTCCAGTAGGAGATAATAGGATAATGTCGGAACAAGAATGTATTGCTAATTGTGCTTCCTCTTGCATAGGATTTAGTTTCTCTATACGAAGTTTGTTGAGGATGCTATTTTGATTTTTTAGGGCTTGCGACATGACGCAAATATACTTTAATTCATTTTTTTGTTTTGCAAAAAAAAAATCCCTTCCAAAAGAAGAGATTTTAATATTCTTTGCCAGACTAGTGTTCATGACCCCCTGGGCCGTGAACGTGACCGTGTTCTATCTCTTCTTTGGTAGCTTCTCTTACTTCAACTACGGATCCCGTGAAGTGAAGATCTTGGTCAGCTAACGGGTGATTGACATCCATAGTAACTGTTTCTTCATTTATCGAGACTACTTTCGCAGGGACAACCTGTCCATTTTGATCTTGCAATGGAAGTACATTATCCACGACAACTTCTTTGATGAGTTTGTCATCTTGCTTGAACATATCCTGAGGTAATTCAATGACAGCCTCTTCATTTCTTGTACCGTATGCGTTCTCAGCTTTGATTCCAAATGAAAATGTTTCACCGACATTTAAAGCAACAACTTGTGCTTCAAATTCAGGAATCATTTGTTTGACGCCAGATAAAAACACTAAGGGTTGTTTACCTTCTGTGGTTTCTATCATTTCTCCTTCCGCATGGTCTCTAAATAATTTATAGTCTAGAGATACTACTTTGTGTTTTACTTCACTCATGTGATTAAATTTTTTGCAAAAATAAACTTAATAACGGTGTCAAGAACTTTTTTAACAGATTAATTGTTTAACCCACAGTTAAGTGAGCATTAGGGTATTCGTAGTTGTGAGATTTCATCTTGCTACTCAATGCAAAGGCTAGAGTTAATGTTCCAATCCTACCCACGAACATACAAATCATGATAATGACTTTTCCAAAGGAAGATAAGTCAGCAGTTATTCCAGTTGAAAGTCCAACGGTAGAAAATGCAGAAACAGCTTCGAAAGCAATGGGCATCAGGCCTTTATCACCATCACTTATACTAAGAATAAAAATAGCTAAAAAGATTGCTGAAGATGAGAAGAGAAATATTGAAAATGCTTTGTGAAGTAGTTCTGGTGAGATGGTACGTTTACCGATTTCAATTCTTTTTTGGCCTCTAATTGTATTCATTGCAGAATAGATGATTAATGTAAATGTTGAGGTTTTAACCCCTCCACCCGTAGAACCTGGTGATGCTCCAATAAACATCAGAAAGATGAAAATAATCAACATTGGAGTTCCAATCATGGAAAAGTCTACAGTATTGAACCCAGCAGTTCTTGCTGTTATTGATTGAAAAAAGGAAGTAATCAATTGCCCTTCGAGCCCCATTCCGTTGAGTGTGTTTTGCTGTTCTAGGAAGTAGAACATTAGCATACCAAACGCAATGAGGAATAGTGATGTATAAAAAGAAATTTTAGTACTTAGTTTGAGTCCAAGCCATGGAGTTTTTAGGGTTCTTTTTATTCGTTCAAAATTAAATAAGTCCTCAATAACTGGAAACCCTATGGAACCGAAAAAGATAAGTCCAGCAATAATAAGGTGCATGTTAAATGAGTTTTGAATAAGGTGGTCATTGAGTCCATCACTGAATAATGAGAATCCAGCATTGTTGAAAGCCGAAACCGAATGAAAAATGGAGTAAAAGAATTGTTCTTCTAAGTGTGCAAATTTGATTTCAGGGTTCCAGGTAAAATACAGTAAAATCATCCCTATAGTCTCCATAAAAAAACTGAACAGGAATATTTTTCTCAAAAGGCCTTTCCCACTCAAAAGGGATTCAGAACTGAAGTTTTCTTGTAGGATGGTTTGGTGTTTTATTCCTAATCCTTTTTTAGAGAAAATTGCAAACAACGTGGCAAAAGATATGATGTTAAGCCCTCCAAGTTGAATTAATAACATCAGAACAATGTGCCCTTTTTGTGTAAAGTATGTAGCAGTATCTACGACAATTAATCCGGTAACACAGCTGGCACTTATTGAGGTGAATAATGCCTCGAAAAAAGGCATCATATGGACTTCCTCAGTCATTTCAGGCATCATCAATAAGCCTGTTCCAATCAGAATGAGAAGTATGAATGAGAATATCAGTAACCGAGGAGGGTTTACTTTTAAGAATGAAAGTTTAGGGCTGGCTTTCCCGAGTCCAATACCTACCAAAACAAAAAAGTAGCATTGGATGAACAGCATGTAAAAGTTTTCTAAATGAAATAACTCTATTTCATTCCCGATAGCGTTCAGTAGGGATTGTTCAAAGATTAAACGTGAAACAGCATTGATGAGAATTAAAAACAATAGGAGCCCCTCAAACCAAGTTTCACGAATTAATTTAAAGGGTTCGTAGGAGTATAATATATCAACGAGATACTTAATAATGTAAAAACCAAAACTGGCTTTTATAAAGATGATAATCCAATTTTTAATCTCTGTGTTTGGGTCAAAACCGAATTGATAAACAAGCAGAGACAAAATAAATGTAGCAGTGATAAAACTACCTATTTTGAAAAGTCTCAAAACAAGTTCTTTACTGTCGTAAAGTGCTAGATTAATTTTTTCTCGTATGGATCTGATCGACATACTTTGTTTACTTGTTATTGAAGATTTATATTTAATAAATCGTCCTTTAGAATAGGTACAACCCCTGCTTTCTCACAAACCAATCCTCCAGCTAAGTTAGCAATTCTCATTAAAAGTTCACTTTCTAGCTTACATGCAAGTGCGAGTGCGGCAACGGATACAACTGTGTCTCCGGCTCCTGAAACATCAACAATTGTTCTTTTATGTGCCTTTTCTCTGAAGATATTTTCTTTGTTTTGAAAATAGACACCGTATTCAGATAGGGTAAGTAATACACCTTTGGCTTTGAGTTTCGTTCTGAGAATTTCAACGTATTTAGATAGATCTGATTCAGATTGAACGTCAAAGTCTACGTTCATACCCTCTTTAATTTCTTTGAGATTGGGTTTGAATATATCTACTCCTTCGTAGGCGAAAAAGTTATTTTTTTTCGGATCTACAATGGTTGGAATGCCTTTTTCAGTTGCAGATTGGATGGCTGTTTTTATGAGTTTTTCACTCAAAAGGCCCTTGTTGTAGTCTTCGAAGATGATGACGTCGAAGGTATCAGTGAGAATTCTATTTTTTAGATTCTCGATAATTTTTTCATCCCGAATCATTGACACCTCTTCCTCATCTATTCTTAAAAGATGTTTATTATCGCTAATGATTCGCGTTTTAACCGTTGTATTCCGATTGGATATTCTTTGAATTCCTTCAGTTGAAAGATTCTGTTCCTCCATGAGTTTGAGGAATAAATCTCCATAATAATCACTTCCGATGCTGCTAAAAAGGACAGGAGTTGCTCCAAGGGATTGAATGTTTAGGGCTACATTAGCCGCTCCACCCAGTCTGCTTTCTCGTTTATTTATTTCAACAATAGGGACTGGAGCTTCTGGCGACATGCGATTTACTTCACCCCACATATAGGCATCAATCATGGAGTCGCCTATAACCAATACTCGTTTTGATTCAAATTGATTTAAAATGTTTTCTATTGAACTCATAGATGTTATTCATGTTCAAAATTAATTAAACATAGTACTAATTTTGGAAGCTTTCAGATACAAAAGAACAAAAAAAATCCCCTACATCATGTAGGGGATTTTTTAATTATACTAATTTTTCAAGAGCTGCTTTGATTCGATCAGCAGCTTCGACAAGTTTTTCATCTGCTGCGGCATATGAAATTCGTATGCAATTTGGTGAGCCAAATGCTTCACCCGTTACAGTAGCTACATTGGCTTCGTTTAATAAATACATACAGAAGTCGTTTGCATTTGCAACCTCAGTTCCTTCGAAAGACTTCCCGAAGTAGGAAGATACATCAGGGAAAATATAGAAGGCTCCTTGAGGGATACTCAACTTAAGCCCATCAATTTCTTGCAGTTTAGCGATCATTAAATCTCTTCTTCTGAGAAATGCAGCTCGCATATCTTTTGTAAAGCTAGGGTCAGCAGAAACGGCAGTTTCAGTAGCTTTTTGTGCTATAGAACAAGTTGCTGAAGTTGTTTGACCTTGCATTTTAGTACAAGCTGAAGCCAACCACTTAGGTCCTCCTAAGTAACCAACTCTCCAACCTGTCATGGCAAAGCCCTTGGATACACCGTTTACAGTGATAACTCGGTCTTTAATAGATTCGAATTGACCTATACTTACATGTTCTCCTAGGAAGTTAATGTGCTCGTATATTTCGTCAGAGATGATCATAATCTCTGGGTATTTTTCAAATACTTTAACCAATTCTGCTAATTCTTCTCTGCTGTATACCGAACCCGTTGGATTGCAAGGTGTACTGAATAGGAAAGCTTTCGTTTTTGGTGTGATTACTTCTTCAACTTGCTGAGCGCTTACTTTAAAGTCAGCGTCAACTGTAGCTTCAATGACAATAGGTGTACCTTCAGCCATTTTCACCATTTGGTAGTAACTTACCCAATACGGAGCAGGAACAATTACTTCATCACCTGGATTTACAATGGTAAGTAACAATTGGGATAAGGTTTGCTTAGCTCCAGTAGATGCTACGATTTCATCTGCAGCATAGTCAAGGTTGTTATCTCGCTTGAATTTTTTTGAAATGGCATTTCTCAGCTCACCTAATCCAGGAACAGGAGTGTAGTGAGAAAAGTTATCGTCAATCGCTTTCTTTGCAGCTTCCTTTATAAATTCAGGAGTGTCAAAGTCAGGTTCCCCTAAACTTAGTGAGATTACATCTACGCCACTGTCGCTTAATTCACGGCTTTTACGAGCCATAGCGATGGTTTGCGATTCTTCTAAATTTAGAATACGATCAGATAAAATGTTCATGCTTTTGAGGTTAGTGCTTAATATATTTTTTCGTGCCGCAAATATAGTCAAAGAAATTAATTGTAGGCGCTTCGTTTGTTTGATTTTCCCATTATTAAGATAATATATTACAGGGTGTTAGATGGATTTAATACTTGATGAAGCTATTCTGTCAATCTACAATTTTTAAATATCTTTGTGGTATGAGCGAAACCCTACTTTTTTCATCAGATACAACAGCGCATATCAAACGAGGAACAGCACTTCCTGTAATGGAGCATTTTCACACCATTCAAGGAGAAGGTTTTCATTCTGGAGCCCCCTGTTACTTTATTCGATTGGGTGGTTGTGATGTAGGCTGTCCCTGGTGTGATGTAAAGGATAGTTGGGAGCAAGCTAAACACCCCATTCATTCTGTTGAAGAGATTATTAACTGGGTGCTTACCTCTAATGCTCGAAAAGTTGTTGTTACGGGGGGTGAACCTCTAATGTACTCTCTGGATATTTTATGCGACTTGCTTCATCAGAAAGGCGTTGAGTGTCATATAGAAACATCCGGAGCTCACCCTTACAGTGGAGATTGGGATTGGTTTACCTTGTCACCTAAGAAGCGAAAACTTCCTCAGCCTATCAATTACACAAAAGCAAATGAACTTAAAGTGGTTGTTGCTCGACGTAATGATTTTCAATTTGCTGAAGAGCAAGCTCTAAAAGTAAACCCTGACTGCAAATTGTACCTTCAGCCAGAATGGTCTAAAGAATCTCTTATCCTTCAGGATCTCATATCCTATGTCAAGGAAAATCCCAAGTGGAGTATTTCTTTACAAACGCATAAATACATGGATATCCCTTGATATGCGTATTCTCCTACTTTTCTTTTTTTTAAGCCTTAATCTCTTTGCTCAAGAAACAACTAGGTCTAGAAAGGCTGCGAAAATATTTAGAGAAGCTAAGAGTGCTGTTGCTGTAAAAGACTACCGTTCCGCAAAAGTGTATTTGGAACAAGCTCTAATGATTGATAGTCGTTTTGTTGAAGCCTGGATCCTGTTAGGTGATGTTAGCATGGGGCTTGGAGATAAGCAAGGAGGGATAGAGGCATACAGGAAATCTATACCTGTCGCACCTCGCTTTTCATTTCCGATGTACTATCGTTTGGCTATTGCAGAACATTCCCTTGGTTACTATTCGGAGGCTTTACAGCATATTCGCAAATATTTAAGTTTTAAAAAGGTTTCTGAGAAGTATCGGAAAAAAGCCAATGCGCTAAAAAAATCATGTGAGTTTTCTATCGTTGCGATGAAAAACCCTGTAACCTTCAACCCTGAAAATTTGGGAGAAAACGTGAATACTGAAGCAGATGAATACTTACCTGCACTTTCTGCTGATGGATCTACATTGATATTTACGAGAAGCAAAAGGGTTGATGGTTCTCGAAATGAAGATTTTTATTTGTCTCTGAACGATACTGAAGGCTGGTCTTTTGCTAAGAATTTGGGGCAACCCATAAATACGCTACAGAATGAAGGGGCCCAATGCATTACTGCCGACGGTAAAACACTTTATTTTACGGCTTGTTCTCGGCAGGATTCATACGGGCGCTGTGATTTGTATTCTTCTGATTTTGTTAATGGATATTGGACGGAACCTGTGAATCTAGGTGGAAATATAAATTCCGAAAGTTGGGAATCTCAGCCGGCTATTTCTTCAGACGGTAGACAATTGTTCTTTGTTTCCAATCGGACAGGAGGTATAGGAGGAAAAGATATTTGGGTTTCCTATAAAAATGCGAAAGGAAACTGGACCCAAGCAAAAAATTTAGGCAAGGATATCAATACAGCTAAAGACGATATTTCACCTTTTTTACACTGGGACAACCAAACTCTTTATTTTTCTTCCAGAGGGTATGTAGGTATGGGAGGTTTTGATGTTTTTCTTTCTCGATTGGATGAAGTTGGGCATTGGGGGACCGTCAAAAATATGGGCTACCCCATTAATTCTCCTTCGGATGAAAATTCATTGATTGTTGCCAAGGACGGACGAACGGCTTATTTCGCCTCCTCTTATTTTCAAGAAGGTAGAATTGATTTAGACCTTTACACCTTTGATTTACCTGTTGAGAGTAGGGCAAGAGAAGTTGCATACATACAGGGGGGGGTGATTGATGCAAAATCGAAAAAACCTTTAGTAGCTGAAATAGAATTGGTAGATTTAGAATCAAATCGTTCTTACAAGAGTTCTAGAAGTGATGTGGGTGGTGATTTTATGTTTTGTTTGCCTTCTGAAGCCGAATATGCATTGACTGTATTGAAAAAGAACTATCTTTTTTATTCTGAAAATATTAAGATGGAACAAGAGGGAACAATTCTTGTTAAGAATTTCAAGCTACAACCTATAGAGGTCGGCGAGCAAGTTCGGTTGGATAACATTTTCTTTGAAGTAAATTCTTTTGATTTAAAGGATGAATCTGCGACAGAATTGAACAAGATTCTTCAATTTATGGAATCCAACCCTTTTGTTACAGTAGAAATAGCTGGACATACTGATAATAGTGGTTCTCAAAATTATAACTTAGCTCTTTCAGAACAGCGAGCTAAATCTGTAAAAAATGTTTTACTACAAAGAGGATTGCCATCCGATCGTATTCAAACCAAAGGTTACGGAATGATGGAGCCTTTAAATTCCAATACTACTGAGCAGGAAAGAGCTGAGAATCGAAGAACAGAATTGAAAATCATCGCTATCGAATGATACAAGTTGTAGAGTGCCCGAGGGATGCCATGCAAGGTGTCAAGGAGTTTATTCCAACGGAGAAAAAGGCTGAATACATCAACATGCTTTTAAAAGTGGGTTTTCATACCATTGATTTTGGTTCTTTTGTGTCGCCTAAAGCCATCCCACAAATGCGTGATACAGCTGCCGTGTTTTCTAAATTGAATTTAGATGCGACAGATTCTAAATTATTGACAATTGTAGCGAATCGAAGAGGTGCAGAGGAAGCTTCTTCTTTCGATGAGATCCAATATTTAGGGTATCCATTTTCAGTTTCTGAAACCTTCCAGCAACGCAATACAAATCGCTCTATCGAAGATTCTTTAGTATTGGTAGAGGAGATGCAGAATTTGTGTGTGGCTAAGAATAAAGATCTGGTCGTTTATCTTTCTATGGCTTTTGGAAATCCTTATGGTGAAGCCTGGGATGTTGATGTCGTAGCAAAGTGGTCGGAGGTTTTAGCCAATATGGGTGTAAAGATTCTAGCTCTTTCAGATACTATTGGTGTTTCTTCTAAGGAAACTATTACACCTTTATTTTCTCAGCTGATCCCGGAATTTCAGGAAGTAACTTTTGGAGCTCATTTACATACCACGCCTCAATCCTGGAAAGAGAAAGTCTTGGCGGCTTATCAGGCAGGATGTACACGTTTTGATACCGCGATCCAAGGTTTTGGAGGTTGCCCTATGGCAAAAGACGATCTCACCGGAAATATGCCTACCGAAAAGGTGTTGTCCTTTTTAAACGAACAAAAAGAAGATGCCGGCTTAAATGCATTGGCTTTTGAATCTGCTTATAATAAAGCCAGAGAGGTCTTTCTCTGATTTGAGAATTTGAAAATTTATTTTAAGAACGAATTGTCCTTCGGTCCATGAACTTGTCGAAGGGGAGAAAACCATAGGGGTGTAATTGATTTTAAAATTTGACAATTCGAAGGCTTCTTAGTTAAGTTTATTAGATTCTTTTTTCATTAGTTGTACTATTTCTTTAGCTTGTTCAAAATGTCTAAGTTCATGAGTGATGATTATTAAATAGTGTTTTAGGTTTAGTTGATCAATCCTATTTTGTATGTTTCCAGAGCTCTTTTTCTTGCAAATTTATGATCAATGATGGGTTGAGGATATTGGTCTGAATTATATTCAGGAAGCCATTTCTTAATGTAGATCTTGTTTTTATCGAATTTTTTTTGCTGTTCTATGGGATTAAAAATTCTAAAATATGGAGCAGCATCACAACCTGTTCCTGCAGCCCATTGCCAATTTCCATTATTAGAGGATAGTTCGTAGTCCAATAATTTTTTTGCAAAATATGCTTCTCCAAGTCGCCAATCGATAAGAAGATGCTTACATAAAAAACCTGCAGTGATCATCCGTACACGATTATGCATGTAGCCCGTTTCATTTAATTGACGCATACCTGCATCTACAAGGGGATAACCGGTTTTACCCTGACACCATTTTTGAAAATCAGTAGGATCATTCAACCATTTTATGGCATTGTATTTAGGTTTAAAGTTTTCAGTAACTACATGTGGGAAATGATAAAGGATCTGCATAAAGAATTCACGCCAGATGAGTTCGCTTTGGAAAACATGATTTTCGGGTTTAAGCTTTGACAGCACTTCACGTATGCTTACGGTTCCAAAGCGAAGGTGTGGGCTTAAGTAGCTGGTTTGGTCTGTGTGAGGATAATCTCTTGATTTTTCATATTCATCTATTTTCGAGAGGTCAAAGTCTTGAACTTTAATGTGAGACTTTTTTATTCCCAATTGATCCATACTTGGAAATGGTCTTATTTCTCGATAGAAATGATCGTAATTTAGTTCCGATGAATATTGATCTTGCTCATATAATTCCAAACATTTTTTCTTAAAAGGTGTGAATATTGTGTAAGGCTTGTTGTCATTTTTAAGTACATCATTTTCTTCATGGATGACCTGATCTTTTAATGAGAAAAAAGAAATGCCATTTTTTTCTAATAGTTTTTGGATGTTATGATCGCGATCTCTGGCATAAGGTTCATAATCTTTATTTACGAATACATTTTTTATTTCGAATTTTTTGATCAACTCTTTCCATATTCTTATGGGTTTTCCTTTTAGACAAAGCAAAGAGGAATGGTGTTTTTTAAGGGTCTGATCGATTCTGTTTAAGTTATGGTAGATAAAGTTTACACGTGGGTCATCATCCGGTAATTCTTTTAAAATTTCATCATCGAAAATGAAAATAGGAAGTACTTTTAGATTTTTACGAATGGATTGATTCAAAGCTGTATTATCCCTTAACCTTAAATCTCTTCGGAACCAAAAAATAGAAATTTTCATAGACGACTTTTGTCATGTTAATAGTAAATTTTAAACTTAAAAATACCTTTATAATTTATTTAGTTTGATAGTTTCTTTAGCATTCCTTTAAAAATGAACTTATGAAAAATGAGTGTGGATAACCAATAGAACCTTCCCAAGACGCCTAAAGGTCTAAAAGTACTGGTTTGAATGATCTTTCCGGATTCTAATTTGAATTCAAGCCAAGCGTCGCCCGGAAGTTTCATTTCAGCGAAAAGTAGCAACCTTCCTTCTTCTTTATTGGCGTAAAGAACTCTCCAAAAATCAAGTGTATCACCTGCAAATATTGAGTTTTTAGAGGTGCGCCCTCTTCGTAAACCAACGCCCCCAACTAATTTATCAATAAAACCCCTAATTTTCCAAAGCCAATTTCCAAAATACCATCCGTTTTCGCCTCCAATAGACCAAATTTTTGCCAGACAATCTTCATGGTTTTTGTAATTTTTTTCCAGTTTATGTTTGTAGCAGCCGAATGAAGGAACTTCAATAAAATCGGAAATATTGATGTTTATGTTACTGCTTATGTAAGAATCTTTCCAACTCGAAATGATCTGATTGTTCTGAATTTTATCAAAAGCCCTTCTTAAAGCATCTTTGTATGTTAAAGGTTTGATCCCTAAAATAGTATTTAGGTCATTGTTTCGACATATGATTTCAACCTTCATGCTATTTACAAGTGATACAGCTAGTTTGTAAGAAGTAGAAGTAATAAAATACAGCCAATAAGAAGATATTCTTGGACTCATCACGGGTACGATAAAAATTTTACGATAAAAATTTCTTATTTCGGCAAAGTCGAGGAGCATGTTTTTGTATGATAGTACGTCAGGACCACCAATATCAAAGTTACGATTAAATGTTTTTTGATTGAACAAGCATTTAGAAAGGAATAAGAGAACATCTGATATTCCTATAGGTTGGCATTTTGTTTTAAGCCACTTAGGAGCAATCATTACAGGTAGTTTTTCTACTAGATCTCTTATGATTTCAAAAGAAGCACTTCCTGAACCAATAATAATCCCAGCCCTTAAGGATGTGAAATTGTAACTTCCTTCACTGAGAATCATTTCAACATTTTTTCTTGATGTCAAATGTTTTGATAATCTACTATCGTTAATAATTCCACTCAGGTAAATCAGGTGCTTAATGCTTGTGTTTTTTAGTGCATTTTTAAAGTTTAATGCTGACCTCTCTTCTAGAGGTAAATAGTCTTTGGAGGAAGACATGGAGTGAACCAAATAATAGGCTCCATCAATATCCTTTGGGATCAGTTTCAAAGAATTTTGGTCTAATAAATCCAATTCGATTACCGTGATGTTTTGCCTGATTGATTTTGACGTATGAAATCTATCTAAGTCTCTAACACAACAAACTATATTGTGGCCTTGATTAACCAAAATCGGCAGCAATCGTTTCCCAATGTATCCCGTGGCACCTGTTAGTAATATTTTCATTTAGATTAATTAGCCCTAAGGTTATTCAGATTTATTTAATTGATCAATTTCGTCTAGAATTTCATTTGCTTCGAACATTTTACGATCACTTAGTTTACGATTAACTTTTGAATGTTTATGAGCTTCTTCCAGAAGTTTTTTATACTTTAATTGAAGCTTTTCAACTTTTGATTTTCTTTTAAATATTCCAAACATAATTTATTATTTGTAGTGTTGATTTCAATTATTTCTAATCGAATTAGATGTTCTGTTTTTTACTGTATTTCCCAAGGAGTTTATCTTATTAAACTAATACGCTTCCCTACTTTATTAAGCAAACATTCGTACATCTTTAGCAGTCAAATGTATAGCTATTTACTTATTAAAAGTATATTTTACATTGGGAATAAATAAATCTAAATAATCTTTTTGTATTGTGGTATATTTGCTGCGAATTAAACAGCGGTTATTTTGAAGAGTTTTAAAGAATTAGGTGTACACAAAGATTTTGTAAAAGCATTAGAGGGTTTGAATATCACTACGCCTACAGAAATCCAAAATTTAGCGATCCCGATATTGTTGAACGCTAAAACCGATTTAGTGGGTCAGGCACAAACGGGAACTGGAAAAACGGCTGCTTTTGGATTGCCACTTCTTCAAAGTATCGATGTTTCTCGCAATGAGATTCAAGGTCTTATTCTTTGTCCTACGCGTGAGTTAGGACAACAGATCGCTAAAGCTTTATTCAGATTTACGAAGTTCTCAGACAAAATTTTTACTGAAGCTGTTTATGGTGGAGAAAAGATAGATCGTCAGATCGGAGCTTTGCGCAGACCAACACACATCGTGGTGGCTACTCCGGGCAGACTTATTGATTTGTTAAAGCGTAAGGCTTTGAGTTTGGACAAGGTGAAAACCGTCATCTTAGATGAAGCTGATGAAATGTTGAGTATGGGCTTTAAAAAGGAGCTCAACCAAATTTTAGATTTCGTTCCTAAAGATGCCAACAAATGGTTGTTTTCGGCAACGATGCCACATACCATTCGCGAAATTATCAAAGAGCACCTTTCTGCTGATGCGCCTAAGATCGAGACGAGTGGAAAGACTTTAGTTAACGAAAATATACAGCATAAATACTTTGTTTGCGACGAAGATGAAAAACTTCACGTTTTGATGCAATTCATTAAGTCGCAACATAAAGATAGAGGTATCGTCTTCTGTAGAACGAAGAAAGCGACACAGCACCTGGCAAAACAGTTGATTGCTAAAAACGTGGCTACCGATGCCATTCATGGTGATTTATACCAAAAGGAACGCGATAAGGTAATGCGGGCTTTCAAAAAGGAAAATTTACAACTTATCGTGGCTACCGATATTGCTGCCAGAGGATTAGATATCGATGCACTTTCGTACGTGGTTCACTATCAGTTGCCCGAAAGTGAGGAATATTATACACACAGAAGTGGACGAACTGCTCGTGCCGGAAATGCAGGGATCTCTATGGCTTTTGTGACCGCCTTCGAAAGAAAAAAATTAATGGACTACGAAAAGACGCTTGGGATTACTTTCGAGAGAGTTCGTTAGTAATTTGAAATAGTTTTGAGTGATGAGTTTTGAGTTGGGAATTACCCTTTCAAATTTAAATACTCACTATCGACCATGTCCACCCATTTCTTCATCTTCTTTTGGATGATCTTAAAGTGGTGTTTGTCTTCGGGAGTGATTAAAGAAATCGCATCTCCGGGTGATTCGGATCTACCTGTTCTACCTATTCGGTGAATGTAATCTTTAGGTGAGCGAGGTAGCTCGTAGTTAATTACATGTGGAAGGAATTCAATATCGATACCACGAGCCAGCAGATCTGTTGCGACGAGCACTCTAAGTGTTCCTGCTTTAAATCGCGCTAAAGATTCCAATCTTGCAGTTTGACTTTTCTTGCTGTGAATAGCTTGGGCATCCACTCCAT
>ERZ1047985.423-NODE-423-length-33814-cov-7.427501_pt1 | contig 33814 bp, 30 predicted proteins | sample MGYA00383097_ERZ1047985 | MGnify/ENA primary metagenome ERZ1047985 (study PRJEB29581, sample SAMEA5548367) | metagenome | biome: marine; feature: coastal; material: water | depth 50 m | study: Short-term variability in the microbial, nano- and picoplankton...
GCAAGAACGCTGGCCTTCGGTGTGCCGCCCCTTGTCATCGCACGGTCTTGGTCATGTTGACGGATCAGATCACCCAAGGCTTCCCAATTGTCCTGACGCACGAGCAGATGCGCAGTTTTATGGAGACGGGCCTTTTCTTCGCAATCCTTGGATTCCTCTGGAACCGGAATTGAAACCTGTTGGCGAATATCCATCAACGAAAAACCGGTGATGTCGTCAGCAGGTGCGACGTGTTCAGCGACCACACGGGGCCCCATTGCGCGGCGCACTGCGCCTATCAGGGATTTGGTGTGGGAATGTGATGTTGTAATAAAGGCCATGTGCTGCTCCGAAGTAGTCGATTTCCTCAAACTTGCTTCGGAACTGGGGCTAAAACGAGGCATCCAATTGGAGTTTTGGCGGTTCTTTTGGGCCGCCGGTATTCAGATGGTAAGACTTCATTAACCTAAAGTAGGGCGAACGGATTCTTTCGAAACGCGAGTTCACGTAGGGTTAATTCCCGCTCTAGATCTTTCAGCGGTGGGGTCGAAGGCTGCGGAAGCCTTATTTTACGGCCCGATTTTAATTCAACGCTCAATTTGACCGAGCGGTCCATCCTAAGATCAATTCTAAAGCGTTCAATTTCCGATAGTTCAATTGTGGCAGAATTCTTACCGTGGAACCAAGATATGTCATTTTCTGATAGAAACATGCCAGATCTTGTATCCATTGCCAGATCCCAAATCGCAGGAAGCGTAAATGTAAACACGATCCCAACGATCCAAATCGATACACTAAGAAAAAGCATCGCTACAATCAGGACAATGTAGACGCCAGCTATTACAAATGCCGCCGCAGATGAACGCCCGCGTCTCCCAAACGTAAAGTCTTGGATCATCCCAATATCCTGCCGACCATCTCGGATGTGTCGCGCGAAAGGTTTGGTGTCGCGGCGATCCGCTTTAGCTGCTCTTGAATAAGGGCTTGGCGTGATGTGTCAAAGCGTCTCCATGTCTCAAACACAGAACACATGCGCGCTGTGGTCTGCGGGTTGGCGGAATCTAGTTTGATCAGCCAATCTGCCAGTAGTTCATAGGCAGCACCGCTTTCAGCATGAAACCCTGCGGTGTTCAGTGCCAATGATCCAAACACAGCTCTGAACCTATTGGGGTTAAGATGGTTGAAGTCTGCATGAGTTGTCAGGCCGGCAGTCACACGGGCCGCATTCGTAGGAGAGGCGCGCCCAACCTGAAGTGCGAACCACTTGTCGATAACCAAACGCTCGTGTTGCCACTGGTCATAGAACGCCTGCAATTCAGTGTCTCCGGTTTCTGCGCCAAGCAATTCGCTAAGAGCAGATAGCTGCTGGGTCATGTTGTCTGCGCTGGCGTATTGCTTGCGCGCTGCTGCCCCACCATCCAATCGGGACAAAAGCCCAAGCACGCCATTCGCTAGATCGCGTTTTGAGGCCTGATCGGCGTCTGGGCTGTATGCTTCATCAACCTGATGCTCGGCAAGCAGCTTGGGCAACAGGTCCTGCATTCTTTCGGCCATTGCTTGTTTCATAGTCTCGTGCGCACCCCAAATCGTGGTTGGATCGGGTGTTTCACCAGCTTCAAAAAGCGACTGCGCCAGATCGTCTTGGGACGGCAATCTAAGCGCCAAAGCGCGGAACGCCGGATCCAGTGAGCTATCGCGCGTCAATGTGTGGAGTGCGTCCAGATAAGCGCCGTCCGGAGCCTCGCCATGCTGGATCATACGCAGCAAGCTGTCTTTCGCCAGATCGCGACCGGCTTCCCACTTGTTGAACGGATCGGTGTCATGGGCCAAAAGGAATGCACGTTCGGAGTTTGTCGTGGCTCTCTCCAAGATGACCGGCGCTGAGAACCCGCGGAGGATCGACGGAACAGGCTTTGAAGACAGACCTTCGAACGTGAACGTTTGTTCGGCTTCAGTCATTTCCAGAACTTGGGTTGGCAGAACTTCGTCGCCGTTTTGGCCAAGAAGACCAACGGCAATCGGTATAACGCGCGGATCTTTTTGGTCCTGCCCGGGCGTTGCCGAGGTGGTTTGCCTAAAACTTAAGGATAGGGTGCCATCCGCAAAATGCTCCTCAACGGACAACCGCGGCGTACCAGCTTGCGAATACCAGCGTTTGAACTGTGCAAGATCACGCCCCGTCGTGTCTTCAAAAACCGTCAACCAGTCTTCAATTGTACAGGCCTGTCCATCGTGACGCTCAAAATACAGATCCAAGGCCTTTGAATAAGCTTCATCCCCTACAAGGGATTTTAGCATGCCAATCAGCTCGGCACCTTTTTCATAAACTGTGGCGGTGTAGAAATTGTTGATCTCTTGAAAGCTCTCAGGGCGAACTGAATGGGCAAGCGGCCCACCGTCTTCGCGGAACTGACGGCCACGCAAGGCCAATACGTCCGAGATTCGTTTCACAGGCTCTGAGCGCATATCAGAAGTGAACTGTTGATCACGAAAGACCGTCAGACCCTCTTTCAGGCAAAGCTGGAACCAGTCGCGGCACGTAATGCGATTGCCGGTCCAGTTGTGGAAATACTCGTGCGCGATAATGGCTTCGATACGCTCAAAGTTTGAATCTGTGCTGGTTTCAGGTGACGCTAGCACACAGGACGAATTGAAAATGTTGAGACCCTTGTTCTCCATTGCGCCCATGTTGAAGTCATCAACTGCAACGATGTTGAAAACGTCCAGATCGTATTCGCGCCCATAAACGTCTTCATCCCACTTCATGGATCGCTTTAGCGCCTCCATTCCGAAGTCGCATTTGTCTTCGTCGCCAGAGCGCACATATATATTGAGCGCAACATCTTTGCCTGAGGCCGTCGTGATGTGGTCGGGATTGGCAATCAGATCACCCGATACCAAGGCAAATAGGTAGGCTGGCTTTGGCCATGGGTCATGCCATTCCGCAAAGCCGTCACCAGTTGCGCCGGGATTGCCGTTCGACAGCATAACAGGCAGATCGCTTTCAACACGCACAGTGAATGGGGCCATAACGTCGGGGCGATCAGGGTAGTACGTAATCTTGCGAAAGCCTTCGGCCTCACATTGGGTACAATACATGCCGTTGGACATGTACAAGCCTTCGAGCGACGTGTTAGCGGCTGGATCAATCTCAACTTCAGCTTCCCAAACAAATTCGCCCGAAGGAACTTCGCATGTCAGGCCCTTGTCTGTAACGGTCGGTGTAGCTCTTACGCCGTTGATCTGCGCCCATTTCAGATCAAGCTTTTCGCCATGCAAAAAGAATGGCTCGGCTTGATTATCGGCGTTGGCCGAAAACTCGATCCGGCTTATCACGCGCGTGGTGTTTGGGGACAGCTTAAATATCAGATTAACGCTGACAACTTGCCAACCAAAGGGTGTGTAGTCCGAAAGATAGATCGTTTCAGCTGCGTCGTTCATGAAAGCCCCGTGTATATAGTTCGGTCGCAACCTATCACCGAAATTTGCGGCTACAAGTGCGCGATCTTGCGTGCGATCACGTGATTTAAAATTCTACTTGAAACAGCATCACCAGTATTGGCTATAAACCCTTACCAGTCGTGTTGCCTATAGGAATCCAATCCCTTATTCCTTTGGATATACACACTTGGGAGAATGTCATGACTGAACGGGTTGAGCGAAGTGGCCTTCAAGTAACCGCGGAAATGGCAGCCTTTGTCGAGACTAAGGCGCTGGACGGAACCGGCATCACGGTTGATGCATTCTGGGCCGGTTTTTCGGCCATGGTTCATGATCTTGGTCCCAAGAACGCATCCCTTTTGGAAAAACGCGAAGACTTGCAGCAGCAGATTGACGATTGGCACATCGCCCACCGTGGTCACCCGCATGATCACCTCGCGTATAAATCTTTTTTGGAAGACATAGGCTACTTGCTGCCAGAGGGCGACGAGTTTGAGATTGATACCCAAAACGTCGACCCAGAAATCGCTTCGATCCCTGGACCGCAATTGGTGGTTCCAGTCACGAACGCCCGTTACGCACTCAATGCTGCCAACGCCCGTTGGGGCAGTCTCTATGATTGCTTTTATGGAACCGACGCAATGGGCAACCAGCCACCCTCGGGCGGTTTTGAGCGCGGCCGCGGCGCGCGCGTTGTCGCGAAAGCCCGCGTGTTCTTGGATGAAGCCTTTCCCATCGAAGGCACCAGCCACACTGACGTTCGCCGATACTATATTAAAGACGGCCATTTGCTGATCGACGACAAACCCCTAGTCGATCCATCGAAATTTATTGGCTACACGGGCAACCCAAAGGCGCCCGATACAGTTGTTCTTCGTAATAACGGCCTCCATGTCCAATTGGTGTTTGATCGCGCTCATATGATCGGTAGCCGCGATCAGGCGGCCTTGGCCGACGTTGTTTTGGAAAGCGCAGTTTCAGCAATTATGGATTGCGAAGACAGTGTGGCCTGCGTTGATGCTCAGGATAAGGTCGTGGCCTATTCAAATTGGCTTGGCCTGATGAAGGGCGACCTGACAGCTAACCTAGACAAAGGCGGAAAAACCGTAACGCGCCGTTTGAACGATGACAAGACCATCACAACGCCATCAGGCGACGAGTTGGTATTAAAGGGCAGGGCGCTGCTTTGGGTCAGAAACGTCGGCCACTTAATGACCAACCCCGCTATTCTAACGAATGATGGTTCCGAGATTTACGAAGGCTTGATGGACGCGGCGATCACTACGCTTATCGCAATCCACGACCTTAAACGCGAAAGCGGGAATTCGGTGCACGGGTCTGTCTATATTGTGAAGCCCAAAATGCACGGCCCTGAGGAAGTTGCTTTTACGGATGAGATTTTCACAAGCGTTGAGGGCTTTCTTGGGCTTCCTACCAACACCGTCAAGATTGGGATTATGGACGAAGAGCGCCGAACCTCGATCAATCTGAAAGAGTGTATCCGGTCCGCGAAGTCACGCGTTGCTTTCATCAATACAGGTTTCCTAGATCGCACAGGCGACGAGATCCACACCTCGATGGAGGCTGGCCCCTTCAGCCGCAAAGACTTTATCAAGCGAAAAGCTTGGATCGGGGGTTACGAAGACCGTAACGTCGATATCGGCCTTGAATGCGGTTTGTCGGGCAAAGCCCAAATTGGCAAAGGGATGTGGGCCATGCCGGATTTGATGGCTTCGATGCTTGAGCAAAAAATCGATCACCCGAAATCTGGCGCGAATTGTGCATGGGTACCGTCGCCAACTGCGGCGACCTTGCATGCGTTGCACTACCACAAAGTAGATGTGTTCGCCGTTCAGGATAAACTTCGCAAAGGCGGCCGGCGTGCCCATGTGGATACGCTTTTAGACATTCCTTTGGCTGCTTATAAACGGTGGAGTAAAGACCAAATCATGCGCGAAGTTGAAAACAACGCGCAGGGTATTTTGGGCTATGTCGTGCGTTGGATCGACCATGGTGTTGGGTGCTCGAAGGTGCCTGACTTGAACGATGTCGGGCTGATGGAAGACCGCGCGACCTGCCGTATCTCAGCGCAACACATCGCCAATTGGCTGCACCACGAAATCGTCGATGCGCAAGAGGTTATGGCCGCTCTACATAAAATGGCTGCTGTGGTCGATCGTCAAAACGCAAGTGATGCTGGCTATTCGCCAATGGCCCCAGCCTATAGCGGCATTGCGTTCCAAGCAGCGTGCGATTTGGTGTTCAAAGGCCGCAGTCAACCCTCTGGTTATACGGAACCTGTTTTGCATGCGCGCCGGTTAGAGTTGAAAGCTAGCCTCTGATCTGTTCTGATCATGATAGGGGGCGATACGCCCCCGCATGGTCCCATGGACCATTTCACACCGGACGTTCTCCGGTTCAGAAAATGAGGCAGAAGATGGCTGTATTATCTCTTCGCAAGGCACGCACAATAATTCGCAAAACGCTCGAGCACGGTAAGGAACAGGGCTTTCGGCCTTTGTCCGTTGTAGTCTTGGACGACGGCGGAAACGTCAAAGCCTTTGAACGTGAGGATGACGCAGCACCGGGGCGGTTCGCCATTGCCCATGGCAAGGCCTTTGGGTGCATTATGCTGGGCATTCCAGGCTCTGCGCAAAAAACACGCGCCGAGGAGCAAGCCTATTTTATGCAAGCTGTAAACGGTGCTTATGGTGGGCAGGTCATTCCGGTTCCGGGCGGTGTTTTGCTTCGCGATAAACGGGGCCGGATTGTTGGTGCTATTGGCGTTACCGGCGACACCTCCGAAAACGACGCAGAGGCAGGCATGGCCGGAATTGAAGCCTCAGGGTTGATCGGAGAGGCTTGAACCCTTTTGCTGGCACGAAGGATAGCATATGAAGACCTTGTAAAAGAGGTTTCGCATGACTCGTCCCGTCGTTGGCATAATTGGCAATCAATATCTTTTGAACGATGACTATCCGGTTCACGCCGGTGGCATGATGAATTCCGAGGCAGTGGCTAAAGTTGCCAATTGCATGCCGTTGCTCATTCCGTCGTCACCCAAACTTGTCGATGTCGAAGAACTTCTGGCGACCTGTGATGGATTTCTACTGACAGGTGCACGTCCGAATGTGCACGCTGAAGAATACGGCGATAGCCACACCGAAGTTTACGGCGATTATGATCGTTGCCGCGATGCGATCACCTTACCTTTGGTCCGCGCCTGCGTTGAGCGCGGGCAACCGTTCTTTGGTATCTGCCGTGGCTTCCAAGAAGTGAATGTCGCGATGGGTGGAACACTCGACCCAGAAATTCGCGACCTACCTGGCCGACTGAACCACAGAATGCCCCCCGATGGCACGATTGAGGAAAAATTCGCGTTGCGCCATGAAGTGACATTTACACCTGACGGCCCATTCCAACAGCTTTTTGGTGCGCAAAAGGTGATGACCAATACGCTGCATGGTCAAGGCATTCGCGACTCTGGTGCGCGCATCGTCATCGATGGTCACGCACCGGACGGCACCGCCGAAGCCATCTACGTCAAAGACGCCCTTGGCTTTACGATGTCTGTTCAATGGCATCCTGAATACAATGCCGCCAACGATCCTGTGTCGCGCCCATTGTTCGAAGCGTTTGGTGAAGCGGTTCACAAATGGCGGTCAGGTCGAATGGACGCCCGTCTAAGCGCCTAAGCCGCGTCTTTAAGGTTTGCGGTTTCAGCAACGCTGGCCAGTAAACGGGCTTCGTGTGCTTTTAGGCATGGGCGTACGGTCTCGCCATAGGATGCAATGTCGTCTTTAAGTTCAGGGAACGCCTCAAACATCCGATCTTTGCAATGGGTCGAGATTGTCGACAAGCCCTGCTCGGATGCATAAAAGCTTTCGGTCTCAGCGCCCTCTGCGAACAGGATCTGGTGGCGATCAAGCATAAGATGGAAATACGTGACCATCGGTTGTGCTGCGGTTGAAACGCCCGCCATTCCGGTAAGATGCTTGGCTGCAACTAGAACTTCTTGCGCACCGAAAAGCAATTCGGCCTGCATGCCGCTGATAAGCATACGATGCTGAGGCGATACTAGCAGATCATCCTCAAGACCGGGCAATGCACCCTTTTCGAACTTGATCGGGGCCAGTTTTGTGCGCCCATCGACCGAACGCGCGCCAATCCAGCGGAGTTCTTGCAGGCCGTCATCGCGGGTCACTACCTTGTCACCAACCTTAAGATTTTCGACGGCGACGGGGCCATGCTCTGTTTCAATCCGCGTTCCAGCGGCGAAACAGATTATGTTTTCGATGTCCGAGAAGTTCAGCGTTGTACCATCAAACAGAGTGGCCGAACCGGTAAAACTGCCAGTTCCATCGTCGGTGTAACTAAGGGTATTGCGATCAACGAGCGTGTTTAGATCAAGGGTGTCACCCAAGGTCTCGTCGTCTTCTTCACCCTCAATCGTGATTGTGGTCGTGCTACCGTCGCTGAAATCGGTGAGAACAAAAAGGTCGTCGCCAGCGCCGCCCCAGCCTTCGTCGCCATGGCCAAGATAAAGCGTATCGTCACCGTCTTCGCCGAAGAGCGTGTCGTCGTCTTGGCCTGCCGTCAGCGTGTCATCGCCCGCACCAGCATAAAGCGTGTCAGATCCCGCGCCGCCGCTTAGACTATCCGCACCAGCCTCTCCGGTATCGGGGATGGTATCGAAATGGACATCAGACACCCAAAGCGCTTGGCCTCCGGTGTCACCGTTAGAGTAAGCGATTGAGATACTCGAAACGGGGCCCGCAATTGTCACCAAGGCGCTGCCTTCGGCATCGGCTTCGCTGTCGCCGCCCTCGGCTCCGGTGATCGTGTCACTTGTCACAGTGTCTGAACCGGATGCGGTAATCGCGACGGTCACAGGGTTCCCGTCGCCATCAACTGCGGTGACCGTGATGATGTCTTGCCAACTGCCAGAACTGGCGTCGATGTCGTTCAGGCGGAACTGAACGTTTTCAACTTCATCCGACATGCCGCCACCGGACGACGCATTGAACGAGATGTCTGTTGTGGTCGTCCCCCCAAGGCCAGTGCCCGAAACGTATAGGCTCGAAGTCGTGCTGAAAGGTTCACCACCCTCGGTGTAAAGCACGTCGTCATTTTCATTGAGCACCAGGTCTTGGTTGCCACCGTCCGTGAAACTGACCGAAACATCCATCGTGCCGGTGTTTTGTACAAACCCGTCCGAAATGTCGGTGTTGTCGGCGCCCAGGCTGCTCCAACTGATATTCTCAGTGGTCGAAGTCGTGGTAATCTCGTCCCCACCGTAGATGAGGTCATTGCCGCTGTCGCCAGACAGAACGTCGTCGCCTTCTTGACCATAAATCGTGTCGTTGCCATTGCCACCTTCGATGGTGTCATTGCCCACGTCACCAAGCACGGTGTCGAACGCGACGTCCGAAATCCAAACGGTCTGAACATCCGGTTGACCATTTGCGTAGATGATCTCAATTTCCGCGGCGGGGCCTTCAATCTCAACAAGGACCGAGCCTTCGGCATCTGGCGAAGCGTCGCCGCCTTCAACAGCGGAAACAGTTTGACCTGCGACTGTGTCGCTACCGCCGGCGGTTAGTGTAACCGTGACTGCATTGCCGTCGGCATCATAGGCATTCACCGTCAGGATATCCTGATAGTAGCCAGTGTACATATCGATGTCGTTCAGGCGGAAACTGATGTTCTCAACTTCGTCCGAGAGGTAGGATCCCGAGGAAGCCGCGAAATCAATGACCGTCGTTGCCGTGGCGCCCGATCCTGATCCGGCTATGAACAGGTTTGAGTTGGGATCAAACGGTTCGCCAGATTGCACGTAGGTCGTGTCAGAGCTTTCAACGCCAAAGAACAGGGCATTTCCATCGTCCACAAAACTGACGGTAACGTCGATATCGCCGACGGTTTGCGTGAACCCAGCCGAAACATCCGTGTCGTCAGCGGCCACTGACGACCAATCGGTCATTTCGCTTGATGTAGTCGCCGACGGATCGTGATCGCCCCAAAGAACGTCTTTTCCGCCGCCGCCGTTGATGGAATCCGAACCCGCACCGCCATAAACCGTGTCAGCGCCTGATCCAGACAACACGGTGTCATCGCCTTCTCCGGCCATGACGCTGTCGTTTTTGCCAGTGCCTCCGAATCCCGTGCCGCTATCGACTGCATCACCGTCACCATCGGTGTAGCTGGCATCGATCAGATCGTCGCCTGAGGTTCCAGTAACGATTTGGTCGGTGGCCGCTGGATAGGTTGGGCCGTTGTCGACCTCGCCCGATTGGATATCTGTTAGTTTTCCAGAGTCCGCTTTGAAATATACATTGCCGTTGGTCGCAAGGTAGAATTTGCCAGTTGCATACTGGTTTGTGACGGTTGATGAATCCCAATAGATCGCGCCGTTGCCGAGTACATTGTCGGTGGTAAACAGGACGCGGGATGTGCTCAGTGCATCGCTCGGATCGAGCGTGCCATCCCCTAAAAAAACCTGATAGCCTCTTGGCATCGTTTACCTACAAAAAACTGGGCGGCCCTAAAGGGCCTTTTCTAACACGTCAGTTTTAGGCAGAAGCTTTGTTCGCAATTCGTACAAACCATGGCAAATGCAGGGCAAATTTATAGACAATGACCACAAAATGTCCCGATTGTTTCGACTTTGCGCGCCGTGGTTGTACGTAGGTCGAATGGACCCACACCCAAAGGGTGTGACAAGCTTTTCCTCGACGTAAAGTCACATTCATACTATTGAATAAAAACGCGTCACGTTGTTCCAAGGACATGCCATGAAGATTGCCACATTTGTATTCGTTTCTTTGTTCGTTGCTAGCCCTGTGTTGGCCAGCGAAGATATCGCAGATCAGTATCCCCAATCCGAGCTTTACTCAAAACCGGTTGAAGTCATACCAAACGTGTATTCCGCAATCGGTGCAACAGCCCCACCCACCTATGAAAACGCAGGTCATAACAATAACTTATCCTTCATTATAACCGGTGATGGAGTGGTCGTTGTCAACGGTGGCGCGTCGGTCCGATTGGCCTCTGCTTTACACAATGAAATTAAGGCCATCACCGATCAACCTGTGAAGCTCGTTATCAATGAAAACGGTCAGGGGCACGCGATGCTCGGGAATGCATATTGGGCGGATTTAGGTGTTGATATCCTCGCCCACGCCGACGCAATTCACGAAGTTGAAGAAAACGGAGATTTTATTCTTCAAGGCATGGAGCGCTACAACGGTGATCGTGCTGAAGGCACGCGTGTTGTGAATGCCAACATTTCGTTTGACGAAGAATACGTTATCGAAATGGGCGACGTCGTCATTCACGCACTTCACTTGGGGCCGGCGCATGACCCTGGCGACACACAAGTTTGGATTCCCGAATGGGGCATGATGATCGCCGGTGACATCGCGTTTCACGAGCGTTTGTTGCCTATCTTTGAGTACACTTGCACCAGTTGCTGGCTTGAAACTTGGGAAGAAGAATTCGAGCCAATGAACCCGACCTACGTCATTCCCGGCCACGGCCACCCGACCAATTTCGCACAGGTGAAGCGCTACACTTACGATTACCTCGTCGATTTGCGTGAAAAGATCGGAGAGCATATCGACGATGGCGGTGATTTGGCTGGGTCTTATTATGTCGACCAAGAGCGTTGGCGGCATCTCGATACATTTGAGGAATTGGCGACCAAAAACGCCGGTCGTGTTTATGCAGAAATGGAATGGGAATGAGCGCCACTCGCTGGATTGACTTGCCGCCCATTTGGCTGGGCCTGTTTGTTGCCCTCGTTTGGGGGCAGGCAAAATTCTATCCTGCAGGTCTCCACTTCGGTGGGGCTAGGGCGGATTTGCTTGGTGGTTTGATGGTCGGGGCTGGCATCCTTTTGATGCTGCTTGCGGTTTACGAAATGCGCAGAATGCGAACGACGATCGTCCCACACCGAGACGCCGACAACTTGGTCCAATCCGGTATTTTCAGTCGCAGCAGGAACCCGATTTATCTGGGCGACGCGCTGGTTCTGACGGGGTTGATATTGAATTGGAACGCAGTGCTTTCGCTGCCGATGATTCCCATTTTTGTCTGGATTATCGAAAAACGCTTCATAATTTCCGAAGAAAACCGCCTTCGTCGCAAATTTGGGGCCGATTTCGCCCGATATGAGCAAAAGGTGCGACGATGGGTCTAGGGTAAAAAAGCGAACATACGTGTGTTAGCGCCGACATATTATTGTGCGGGCGCAGCCATTCCACTATAGGAAACTCAACTGACGAGGCCCTCAAAAGGCTCAGTCATTTACGCCAACCAATCTGAGGGGATTGATAACGTGAAAATTGGAACACCCAAAGAAGTGTTCGCTGGTGAAAATCGCGTCGCGATGACACCAGACTCTGCCACGCAACTACAAAAGCTTGGCTACGAATGCGCAATTGAAAAGGGTGCTGGCGCGAATGCCGGCTTCTCTGATGCGGACTATAAAGCGGCAGGGGTCGAAGTTATCGGCACCGCTGCCTCATTGTGGAAATCCTGCGATATCGTCGCCAAGGTCCGCCAACCAGACGACAAAGAGCTTAAGCGCCTAACGTCTGACAAAACGCTTATATCTTTCTTCAATCCCGCTGGAAATGAAGATGGTATGGCCGCAGCCAAGGCCAAAGGCGCGAATGTTATTGCCATGGAAATGGTGCCTCGTATCAGCCGCGCTCAGAAAATGGATGCGCTGTCTTCGATGGCAAACATCGCCGGTTACCGCGCCGTTATTGAAGCGGGTAACAACTTTGGCCGTTTCTTTACGGGCCAGATCACAGCCGCCGGTAAAGTTCCTCCAGCCAAAGTTTTGGTCGTAGGTGCGGGTGTTGCAGGATTGGCCGCAATCGGCACGTCTACGGCGCTTGGTGCGATCACCTACGCATTCGACGTACGTCCAGAGGTTGCCGAGCAAGTAGAATCGATGGGCGCCGAGTTCGTTTACCTCGATTTCGAAGAAGAACAGCAGGATGGCGCCGCAACTGGTGGCTACGCAGCGGTTTCTTCGCCAGAGTTCCGCGAAGCACAGCTTGCGAAGTTCCGTGAGTTGGCCTCAGAAGTTGACATCGTCATCACCACGGCGCTGATCCCGAACCGTCCAGCCCCTAAGCTGTGGCTTGAGGATATGATTGCAGCAATGAAACCGGGTTCGGTTATCATTGACCTCGCAGCCGAGCGTGGCGGTAACGCCGAAGGTACCGTGCCTGACGAAAAAATCGTGACAGAAAACGGCGTAACAATCGTTGGCTACACAGACTTCCCAAGCCGTATGGCCTCGCAGTCTTCGTCGCTCTATGCCACGAACATCCGTCACATGATGACTGACCTGACCCCTGAAAAAGACGGTCAGATCAATCATGACATGGAAGACGACGTGATCCGCGGTGCAACAGTGACCCACCAGGGTGAGATCACCTTCCCGCCGCCACCGCCAAAAATTCAGGCGATTGCAGCCAAGCCCAAGGAAGTTGTCCCAGAAAAAACACCCGAAGAAAAACGCGCAAAAGAAGATGCAGCGTTTAAAGCGCAGACACGTCAGCAAGTCACATTGTTGGCCGTTGGTGGCGCGCTGTTGCTAGGTGTTGGCCTTGTGGCCCCTGCCAGCTTTATGCAGCACTTTATCGTGTTCGTTCTGTCGGTCTTCATTGGTTTCCAAGTCATTTGGAACGTCAGCCACAGCTTGCACACACCGCTTATGGCTGTGACCAACGCGATTTCGTCGATCATCATTCTTGGCGCGATACTTCAGATTGGCTCTAGCAGTGGCATTGTCATCGTGCTCGCCTCGATCTCGGTATTCTTCGCTGGGATCAACATCTTCGGCGGTTTCCTCGTAACACGGCGCATGCTTGCCATGTTCCAGAAATCTTAAGGAGGGCCGAGAGATGGAATTGGGCTTTACTACTGCCGCATATGTTGTCGCGGCTGTTCTTACGATCCTCGCGCTTGGTGGCCTATCAGGTCAGGAAAGCGCTAAACGTGCTGTTTGGTACGGTATTGTCGGCATGGGCTTGGCTGTTGCGGCAACCCTTATGGGGCCGGGCGCTGGTTACTGGTGGTTGTCTTTTGTTCTGATCGCCGGTGGCGGTCTGATCGGCTACAAACTGGCGAACGGTGTCGAAATGACCCAGATGCCGGAACTTGTCGCTGGTATGCACGCTCTGGTCGGCTTGGCCGCTGTGTTTGTTGGCTTTAACGCCCATTTCGAGCTAGGCAACGTTATGGCAATGGACGAGAGCGCCAAAAAGGCGCTTGAAGGCTTTGCGGCACTGCTTGCTAAGAAATCCGGCGCTGAGATTAGCATTCTGCGCGTCGAAGCATCGCTTGGTATCTGGATTGGTGCCGTGACCTTTACAGGTTCGGTTATCGCCTATGGCAAGCTTTCGGGTAAAGTGAACTCGGCAGCGACGAAACTTCCGGGTGGTCACCTTCTGAACGCAACAGCTGCGGCCGTCTCGGTTGCCAGCTTGATTTGGTATCTGAACTCGGGCGATCTATTGCCGATTTTGGTACTGACGCTCATGGCGCTGTTCATCGGTTATCACCTGATTATGGGTATCGGTGGCGCTGACATGCCTGTTGTTGTGTCGATGCTGAACTCATACTCGGGTTGGGCAGCGGCTGCGATTGGCTTCTCGCTAGGCAACGACCTATTGATCGTTGTTGGTGCGCTTGTTGGTTCGTCCGGTGCGATCCTGTCGTACATCATGTGTAAAGCGATGAACCGTTCGTTCGTCAGCGTTATCCTTGGTGGATTTGGCGGAACCACGGGCCCTCAGATGGAAGTCGAAGGCGAGCAGATAGCTATCGATGCGGACGGCGTTGCCTCAGCTTTGGAAGAAGCTGAAAGCGTCATCATCATTCCAGGCTACGGTATGGCGGTTGCGCAGGCTCAGCAGAACGTCGCTGAACTGACACGTCGTTTGCGCGCCAAAGGCAAGAACGTGCGCTTCGCGATCCACCCAGTTGCGGGTCGTTTGCCGGGTCACATGAACGTGCTGCTGGCCGAGGCCAAAGTGCCTTATGACATCGTGATGGAGATGGACGAGATCAACGATGACTTCCCAGAAACGGACGTCGCTATCGTTATCGGCTCAAACGATATCGTGAACCCAGCCGCACAAGAGGACCCGAATTCGCCAATCGCTGGCATGCCGGTTCTTGAGTGCTGGAAGGCCAAGCAGGTGTTCGTGTCTAAACGTGGTCAAGGTACTGGCTATTCTGGCATCGAGAACCCGTTGTTCTTTAAAGAGAACACACGCATGTTCTACGGTGACGCGAAAGCATCCCTTGATACTTTGCTGACCAAAATCAGCTAAACGTATCAATATCTTGATTGAGAAAAGCCCAGCCATTGCGCTGGGCTTTTTATTTGAGCGTTACAGTAATTTGTATACACCGGTATTCACGTAACATATTGAAATAAAACAAGTTCTTTACATTTAGGAGGGAATGCGTAGGTTGATCTAAAGTCAGGAGCTTGAAAATGCCGCACTTGGATGATCACCCGCTACGGTATTCGCTGTCAAACGAACTGCACGCGCGTCCGTTTCCGCTGCTGAAAGCCCCTTGTCGTGCGATCTTTCTTGCAATCAAGCAGCCGGGTGCTGCTGAAAGCCGTGACCGTTCCGCCGACCGCAGGCATCTTATCGACCTGCTTGATCGGTATGGGGCCGCTCATCCACAACCAGATGCCACGCATTACTTTGGCAAAATCGGACGGTTTGAGTTGAAGTGGGAACAACACACCGAATTCGTCACCTACACCGTGTTCATCAAAGGCCTTAGCGATCGACCCTTCGATCCGCAGGACTTTGAGATTTTCCCAGAGGAATGGCTCGAGGATGCTCCCGGGAAGCGGGTTACCTCTGCATTGATCCGAATTGAGGCGATAAACGACGAAACTGACACGTTGGCAAAATGCGAGGATTGGTTCGTTCAGGAAAGCCTTGCACTTTCACGCGTTGTAGACAGCGCGGCGACAATCGCCGGCGACTTCCGCATCGACGCAGCTGGCCATGCCCGGTTCGCGATTTTTGTGGATCCGTCCAGTGGCAAACGGCGTGTTGGGCGTATCACGCAACGCGTTTGTGAGATTGAGACCTACAAGTCCATGTCGATGCTCGGCCTTAGTCGTGTTCGGAAAATGAGCGGCCGATTGAACGAGATTGAGCATTCTCTGACCAGTCTTATGGCCGATATGACGAAGCAGGACTCAAGTGCCGAGGAAACGCTCCGCAACCTTCTTACGTTGTCTGCTGAGCTTGAAAGCATGTCCGCACAAGGGTCGTTTCGCTTCGGGGCGACAGGGGCATACGAGACTATCGTGAATCAACGGATCAAGGTGCTGCGCGAAACCCGTATCCGTGGGCGCCAAACGTTCGCTGAATTCATGATGCGCCGATATGATCCCGCCATGCGCACCGTGCAATCTGCTGAGACGCGGATGAAATCTATGTCCGAACGGGCGATCAGGGCTGGGGATTTGCTGCGTACGCGTGTTGATGTCGAACGCTCTGCACAGAATCAAGCCTTGCTAGAAAACATGGATCGACGCGCTGACCTTCAACTGAGGTTACAGAAAACTGTTGAAGGCCTATCGGTCGTGGCTATCAGTTACTACGCCGTTTCACTGGTAGGATATTTGCTTTATCCAGTCGCGGGTATCTTGGGCATAAGCAAAGGCATCCTGCTTGCAGTCGCAACCATCCCCGTTGTTCTTTTGGTTTGGCTGGCAATTCACCGTATCCGCGAGAAGATTGAGAAGTAGTTTCTTGTCCCCATCTGTTTGACACTTGGCGGAAACCCCTTGTAGCGTCCGGCTTTATATCAAAACCAATCTTTGGGGATCAACATGCCAGTCAAGAATAGATTTGCAGAAATGCAGGATGAAATCACTTCTTGGCGCCGAGATTTGCACGAAAATCCTGAGCTCATGTTTGAAACCCACCGAACGGCTGCCTTTGTTGCGGATCGATTGAAAGAGTTTGGTTGCGACGAAATCACAACGGGTATTGGACGCACCGGCGTTGTTGCCACGATCAAAGGTCGTGCCGATACGAACGGCAAAGTCATTGGATTACGCGCCGATATGGACGCGTTACCTATCCTTGAACAAACTGGTCTTGAGTATGCCTCGAAAAACCTGGGCGTAATGCATGCGTGTGGTCACGATGGCCACACAGCAATGCTGCTTGGTGCCGCTAGATACCTTGCAGAAACCCGCAATTTTGACGGAACAGTCGTTTTGATCTTCCAGCCCGCGGAAGAGGGCGGCGGCGGCGGTAAGGAAATGTGCGACGATGGAATGATGGACCGCTGGAATATCCAAGAAGTTTACGGAATGCACAATTGGCCCGGCGTCCCATCGGGCACATTCGCAATCCGACCAGGCTCATTTTTTGCAGCGGCGGATCAGATCGAAATCAATGTCACCGGCAAGGGTGCCCACGCCGCGAAACCTCATGAAGGGATCGACCCAACTGTGGTCGCCTCAAAAATCGTACTCGCGCTTCAAACCATTGTTAGTCGGGGTGTCGACCCGATCAGTCAGCTTGTGGTCTCGATCACCTCCTTTGAGACGTCCTCGAAGGCCTATAACGTCATTCCAAGCTCGGTTCATCTGAAGGGCACAGTTCGGACAATGGACAAAGCGGTGCAGAAATTTGCGGAAAAGCGGATCAATGAAATCGTGACCCATACCGCCGCCGCTTTTGGTGCCGAGGCTGAGGTGATTTATCATCTCGGATATCCCGTCATGGTCAACCACGAAACCCAAACCGAATTCGCAGCCAAGGTAGCTTCGGATGTTGCAGGGAAATGTGATCAGGCGCCGATGATCATGGGAGGCGAGGATTTTGCCTTCATGCTCGAAGAAAGGCCCGGTGCATATATCCTTGTTGGAAACGGTGATACCGCACCCGTGCATCATCCCGAGTATAATTTTGATGACAACGCAATTCCTGCAGGGTGCAGTTGGTGGGCAGGTTTGGCAGAGACTGCGATGCCTATACGCTAAGTCAACTAACCGCGAAGAGTTTGCACATTGGGCGTAAATCGCTCATGATCGTGCTAAATTGATTTAAAAGGTATTGCCCTATTATGGCTCGTCGACAGGCAGGCAGTTTGTCCCCCTATACACTGATGGGCGCATTGGCCCTCGCTCTTTTGGCTGGTATGAGTTTCTTCATATTTCTAAAGGAATTGGATCAGTATTCCCGAGGAATTTTGGACGACCGGCAGGGTTTTGAGCATTGGATAGATCCAAACCATCAAACCCCACTTTCAAACAACGGTCAGATCGATCTTCTAAGCGGATGCATCTTTGCCCTCGAAAGCTGGAAAACGCGGTTTCAGTCGCAAACAGATATCGCGAAAGTTGCGCGAAACTGTGCCGATGAATCAGCACGTATCTTGGCGTTTAATCCGATGCTGTCCGAAGCCCATTACCTAAGGGCTTACACGGCGTTTATCGAAGACGACATTGATGATGCCACCAAGCATTTGGCCTTGGCTCAGTCCTCCGCGCCGACTGACCAATGGCTAGCAGTTCGCCGCGTAGGTCTGGCGCAGCTTATGCTTCCGGGTGAACCAAATATCGACCACTACGATTTGCAAAATGATCTTGGTCTGTTGATTGCCTCAAACAGGGGTCTTGATACGGCAACGCGGCTCTACATCAAGCATCCGCAGTTGCGTGACATGATTGTGGCTTCGACAGAAAAACTAAGCGACCGAGATCGCGTACGGTTTCTAAGCAAACTTAAATCTTCCGTTGCGAGGCGCTGATGTCTGAATTTACCGCCATCGGCACCCGCACTCGTATCCTGAACCAAGCGCTATCGGTGTTTATCTTGATCGTGCTTATCATTTCGCCGTTGATGATCGGCTCGAACCGCCCAGTGTTTTGGTTGATAAACAGCACTGCTGTTATGTCCGTTACTGCCCTTGTTTTGCTTCTTGCAACATTCGGGATCATGCGTATTCGTGTCAGCTTAAATCGCTGGAGGCTTATCGCGGCATTAGGTCTGATCTATATTGTCGGCGTGACGGTCCAAATGGGACTAACTGGATTATTTCCAAACTCAGGCATGCATTCCCAAAGTACGGTGTTGATCGGGCTACTCCGTGTTATCTCCTACGGTTGCCTATTTTTCCTAATCCTGCAGGTTGCCTCAAATGTGAAACGCGCACGCAGATTGGCGTGGGGTGTGTTCGGCGTCGTCATCGCGATGGCAATATATTCGTTGGTTTCACAGCAAGCGCCAGAGTTGTTGTTTTATGAAAAGGCCGAAGGCGTGAAGGTCGTGACCGGCCCGTTCATAAACCGAAACTCTTTGGCCACATATTTGGCATTTGGCTGTGCCCTGGGAACCGCACTGGTTTTGCGCGGCGACCGAGAAGGCAAAATGCGCAACAAACGCAGACGCATGGATGTCGAAATGGTTGCTGGCCGTTTGGCGCTATTCGTTGCCGTACTATTGATGTTCGCCACCATTCTAACCACAGGCTCTCGCATGGGAACATTCGTGGGGTTGCTTGGAATTTTCGTCCCAGTTGTTTTGCGCGTCAGTCAGGCGGAAAAGGCCAGCGGTTCGCGTCAAGCATTGGTTGGGCTTTCGATAACCGTCGTTGGTGTCTTGGCGTTTGTCGTCGTCTCTGCGATGTATGGTGGGGTCGTCTTTGATCGCCTTGGCTCAACTGGATTAGCATCTGACGTTCGTTTGGCGCTTTATGACAACATCTGGAACGTCGTGATGCAACGGCCGTTCACGGGGCACGGCTTTGATAGCTTTGAACTTGCGTTCCGCACGGGACATGAGCTGCCGGTCAGCCCTGATCTTAGGTGGCAAAACGCACACAATACCTATTTGGAGCTGTGGGTAGAATTGGGCCTGATCCTTGGTTCAATACCTCCGCTGATTTGCGGAGTAATCTTGCTGAGACTGATTAAGCGCGGCGCGACCAATCAATACACAGGATATCTGGCCCAAGCTGCAGTGGCAGCAATTGTGATCGCGGCCGTGCATTCATTTGTGGATTTTTCATTGGAAATCGAAGCGAATGTGTTTTTGTTCATCGTAATTCTTGGCCTAGGATTGGCGCCCGATGACAGCAAAATCAAGTAGTCCGAACAGATGATCTGGTGGCGTAAGAAAAAAACAAACGAAGCCCGACAATCTGACGCTATCGTTCAGCAATTGCCGGACCACATCCAAACCGTTTATGCCATCGGTGATGTGCATGGCATGATTAATCTGGCCCGAAAGGCAGAGCAAAAAATTGCGTCTGATGTTGATTTCGATCCTGACACCTCACTCATCCTTTATCTAGGCGACCTCGTTGATCGCGGTCCCGACAGCGCTTTCTTACTGGACTTCCTGAATGTGCGCTCAAAAACTGGCGCCGAGAGGATTTTCTTGCGTGGCAACCATGAAGCGATGATGCAAAATTTTTTGGACGACCCCGGGCAACACATGAATTGGCTTGATTTTGGGGGATACGAGACGCTAAATTCCTATGGCGTAATGGAGAGCCTGAATAAACTTCACAAGAAACGCCCTAAGGATTTTCTGATCCTGCTTCAGACAACAATATCTGAGTCTCACAGACGTTTCCTCGACAACATGATCGACGCCGTTGAGTCCAATAACTTCTTTTTTGCCCATGCGGGAGTGGTACCCGACGTGCCGTTGGCTGAGCAGACACAAGACGATCTTCTCTGGTCGCGGGATCGCTTCATGCGCCATGAAGGTGGCTTTGAAAAGACGATCGTGCACGGCCATACGCCAGTCTCAAGAGCAGTGCACAGCCATGATCGGGTCAGCATAGACACAGGTGCCTACCAAACAGGTCATCTTTCGGTTGCAAAAATATCGATTGAGGCTGATTCCGTCGATTTCATCGTGGTCAGAGAAGGCGACGATTGATATGAGAAACTTAATTTTATTTATTTGGTGACTTCAGTGACTAACTTTTCCGACACAAACGACGAGATTGATATCAAAAGCCTTTTCGGTGTTTTACGCCGTCAATTCCGCATTATCGCATACGCAACAATAGCCGTGGTCGCACTGGCGCTGGTTTACCTTTTTTCGGTAACACCAAAGTATACCGCAACAGCCCTTATCGCGATTGAACCAAATCGCAATATCATGACCGACGCCGCTGCCGAGCTTAGCAACGCAACGGCAATGTCCGCCACCGTTGATGGTGAGATTGAAATCCTTAAATCAAACGATCTCGTTAAATCGCTCGTCGCGGCGCAAGGCTTGGTTGTTGACGAAGAGTTCGGCGTTCAACTGGGTCGTATGGCGGAATTTCGCGCCATGCTCGGTTTTGAAGTCGAACAGAAACAAGATCCTGAGCGTGCTGTTCTCGGTGTAGTTAATCGCGTTAAAAACGCGATTTCGGTTAGCCGTCGCGGCCGCACATATTTGGTTCAGCTGTCATTTACATCAGAATCTCCTGAAAAAGCGACGATGTTGGTGAATGCACTTGCCCTGCACTACATCGAATCCCAGGTTCAAAAGAAAATCGACGCAACCCTTATTGCACGGGACATCATCTCGGCGCGGGCATCCCAAGCAAAAGAAGAGCTTGAGTTTGCAGAAAACGGCGTTGAGGGCTTCCTTGCAGACTTCACAGCCCAGTACGTTGGTCAAACGAACCGCCCAGAGCTTCTGTCGCTTGAGGCTGAAATAAATCAACGTAGTCTGTCCATTTCACAGCTTGAAGCTTCGTTAACAGCTTCCGCTTCAGGTCTGCAATCACGCGATTGGGCGTCACTGGACGGCCAAATCTTGTCGGATGCGTCTCGTCAATTAATCAGTCAACGTGACAAGCTTAATACTCAGCTGGGCCAAACTGATGATGCAAACCTTGATCTAGAAACTCTCAAAGCTGAGCTTGCGAAACTAGACGAGCAAATTGCCGCTTCAACAGCTGATGATTTGAGTGCAACTCGACGCAATATCTCGGTGTTTAGGACCGAGCGGGATGAGTTTGAACAAAACCTTCGCGGCGAAGTTTTGAACTCGGATTTGCCACCCGGCGCTTTGACGGACCTCTACCAACTCCAGCAAGAAGGCGTGATTGCGCGAAGCCAGTATCAAGACCTTCTGCAACGTCTTCGCCAGTTGGATTCAATGGCTGAGCTGCAAGTATCTGACGCATCCTTGGTGTCGTCCGCGCTGGAACCTACATCCGCTTCCTTCCCCAACCGCCGCCTTACTTTGGCGCTTGGCATGGTTCTGGGTCTGATGCTTGGCACTGGTTTGGGCTTACTGAATGAATTCGTCATCGGCGGTGTCGTCAGTGAAGACCAGCTGGCCGACCTGTTGAAAGTCCCGAACGCAGTTGGCATTCCTGCTTTGAGTGGAAACAAAGATCCGGCTAGCATTGCAGCTTCCGTATTATACGAACCCATGTCTGGGTATTCGGAAAGTTTCCGGCAATTGAAACACGCACTCGAAAGTCAAATGGCTCGGAAAAAGCCGATTGATGACGGGCAGGGCCGTGTAATTCTTGTGACATCCGCGGTTCCGTTTGAAGGCAAAACTATGTCTTCAACCTCACTCGCTCGCACGCTGGCTTTGGCTGGCCACCGCGTTGTGATCGTCGATATGGACCTTCGTAAGCCGTCAATCTCTGAGCGTATGGGCGTTGAGGCCAATGATTCCCTTTTGCGTTATCTTTTAAGGGAATTGGATTTTGAGGCACTTGGCAAGGCTTACGGTGAAGAAAAAGACACTGGCCTCAATTATCTCGTTGGTGGCGGTCGTGCGAAAGTGCCAACCGATGCATTGATCGGTTCGCCCCGTGCGAAAAAGTTGTTCGAGGTTCTGCGGGAAGGCTTCGATTACGTCATCATAGACTCTGCGCCTGTGCTGCCGGTTGTCGACTCGCTATACCTCGCCCCATTTGTGGACGCGGTCGTTATGGCCGTGCGATTTGCCTCTACCGCGCAACGTGATGCAGTTCGCGCTTACGAGCGTATTTCTGCGGCACTGCCGGACGATGCGACTTTCGTGCCAATGCTGACTTTGGAAGAAGGCCAGCGCAGGCGGGCCTATTATTACCGTGGCTATTACCACGGTTACGGCCAATCAGAGGAAAGCTAATTCAAAGGGGCCGCAAGGCCCCTTATTGCTAGTGCTTTCTAATCAATTCCCGAAGTGTACAATGCGGGTCTTCAGCCCGAACATTCGTGTGCAAAATCTCGCACCAAGCATTCTCGTCAAACGCCGGAAAGAAAGCGTCAGCCTCGTCAATCGATAGATCAACTTCCGTCAACAACAGTCTATCTGCAAGGGGCAGGAGATCTCGATAAATAGTCTCTCCGCCGATGCCGTAAACGCGATGATACCCAGCGTTCTGGCAAATCGAGACTGCCTCTTCAACGCTTGCAGCTACGTGTTCCGTTAATTCTCTATCACGCGATACGACAACATTCAGACGGTTTTTGAGGGGCTTAAACGGCAAGCTTTCCCAGGTTTTGCGGCCCATAATGATCGCGCCACCAGTCGTTTCTCGTTGGAACATCTTCAGGTCTTCGGGTGCATGCCACGGGATGTCATTGCCTTTTCCGATGGCGCGGTTACGGGCCCTTGCTACGATCAGTGTCAGCATCGTTTACACCGCTACAGGGGCTTTGATGCCCGGTAAGGGATCGTAACCCGGAAACTCAAAATCTTCAAACTTGAAGTCAAAAATAGATTGGACATCGCGTTTCAAAATCACGCGCGGCAACTCACGCGGGGTGCGTGAAAGCTGTTCGTTCACCTGATCGATATGGTTGCTATAGATATGCGCGTCGCCGATTGAGTGGACAAAGTCGCCGGGTTCATAACCTGTGACATGCGCCAGCATCACTAAAAGCAATGCGTAGGATGCGATGTTGAACGGCACGCCGAGGAACATATCCGCCGAGCGTTGGTAAAGTTGCAGGTGCAGCTTGCCATCGAGAATTCGAACTTGCCAAAGCGTATGGCAGGGGGGAAGCGCCATTTGGTCAACCTCTCCGGGGTTCCAAGCAGAAACCAACAGGCGCCGACTGTCGGGCGTTTTGTTGATGGCCTCAACCAGTTTGGAAATTTGGTCGACTTCGGCCAGCAAGAACTTGGCGTCTTGATCGTCGGTCTTAGTAACCTTTGGGAAGTGTCGCCACTGGTGCCCGTATACGGGTCCGAGGTCGCCGTTCTGATCAGCCCATTCATCCCAAATCGAAACACCATTTTCTTTGAGGTACTTGATGTTCGTATCACCCGACAAAAACCACAAAAGCTCATGAATGATCGAACGCAGATGTAGTTTCTTGGTGGTCATCAACGGGAAGCCGTCTGCCAAAGAATAACGGGTCTGCATACCGAAACACGAAATCGTTCCCGTGCCGGTGCGATCGGTGGACTCAACCCCCGTATCCAATACAGTTTTAAGAGCCGCCAGATATTGCTGCATGGCAGATTTCCCAATTCTTTGTGTTTTTGGTTCGTCAGACCGCTAAGTGTTGTGGTCCATTCGTTTTAGCGCCCTTTGGTGACCTCTGCCAAGGGGCAATCCTTAAGATCTATGGACATGCTCAGGCGCATGGTTACTATGGGGGCAATAAAGGGGAAAGCAATGGCGACAAAATATTTGCACACGATGGTACGGGTCAAAGATCTTGATGCTTCGATCGCATTTTTTAAACTGCTCGGACTCGAAGAAACGCGCCGGAACGACTACGAGGCTGGGCGTTTCACCTTGGTGTTTCTTGCGCCCCCCGATCAGTCTGAGTGTCCGGTTGAATTGACCTATAATTGGGATGGCGACGAAGGCTTGCCATCTGACGGGCGTCATTTCGGACATCTCGCCTATGAGGTCGATGACATTTACGCGATGTGCCAGACGATGATCGACAATGGTGTGACGGTAAACCGACCCCCACGGGATGGGCGCATGGCGTTCGTTCGGTCGCCCGATAACATCTCGATAGAACTGCTGCAGGCGGGGGGTGCTCGACCACCTGAAGAACCTTGGCTGAGCATGGAAAATTCAGGTCATTGGTAATCCGGTGAAACGCATACTTATTTATGGGGACTCCAATTCGTGGGGCTATCCATGCGACGGCATCAACAGCCGGTTGTTGGATCGTTGGCCGGTTGTCATGGCGCGAGATTTGCCAAATGTTGAGGTGATTGAGGAGAACCTTCCAGGCCGCACAACAGTACACGATGACGCCGAACATTTGGGTGAGGCCAATAATGGCCTTCGATTTCTTGAAACGGCCCTGCGCAGCCACGCGCCGCTGGATGCTGTGATACTCTTTTTAGGAACCAACGACCTCAAATCCCATATCACGCCCGATGCACGGGTGATTGCTGACAATCTTGGACGTTTGGTTCAACGCATTCGGGCTGTTGGCGGTAAATCAGAAGTTTGGGACGACCCTACTGCGCCACCAGTGTTTTTGTTTGTACCGCCACCCCTATCAAAACGCACCGATGACCCAATATGGGACAGGTGCAGCGAATGGCAAGGCGCTCGCGCAGCCTCTCACGGATTGGCCGAAGCCTTCAAAGAAGTTGCCACAGATCTCAAAGCGCCTTTGTTTGATAGCGAACCATTTGTTGAGGGTGGCCAAGATGACCCCATCCATTGGACGACCTCTAGTCACGTTCGCTTCGGTCAAGCCGCCGCCAAATGGGTGAGCTTGCAAGAATTCTAGTAGATATAGCGGATTTGATCGGCCCAATAACGTTCGATCCGTTTTAGAACGAACGTAATCTCGTCCATTCCGTTCGGCCCAAGCACACCAGCCTTTTCCAACCCGCTTGCATGTCGTTCAAACAAACCGCCCACAATACGCCGGACTTCGCGGCCTTTTTCGGTAAGTCGAACCCGAACCGAACGTCGATCGATGTGGCATTTTTGGTGATGCATATAGCCAAGCTCAACGAGTTTCTTGAGGTTATAGCTGACGTTGCTGCCTTGATAATATCCGCGCGATTTCAACTCACCCGCCGTCACTTCATTTTCGCCGATATTGTATAAAAGCAAAGCCTGAACAGGATTGATTTCAAGAATTGCCAATCGTTCAAACTCGTCCTTTACAACATCAAGCAAAAGCCGATGCAGTCGCTCCACTAGCGCCAGTGATTCAAGGTAACTGTTTGAAAAATCGTGTGGTTTTTCTAGAATTGGGACGTGTATGCTCATATTAGTTCCTGCCTTTCGTTGAGGCTGAAACTAAAGACCAATTGCCCAATATTCGGTTAAACTACCCACGCTTAATTCAATTCGTCTGGATTTAGCGATCCATATTGGCCGAGATATCCGTCATCAGACCAAGATACTCTGCCGGAGTTGCCGACTGTCCGGATACCCACTGATACATATCCAAATCAGACTCAGACAGCAGCGCCTCATAGAGATCTAAGTCCGCATCCGACATGGTGTCCAAATTGGCGTCGGCAAAAGAAGACAGGATGATGTCCATCTCCTTGATGCCACGCCGCATGGATCGCATTTTCAAGCGTTTCTGACGGTATTCCCGCGTTTCGCTCATTGCTGTTCTTCTTGAAGTTTCGCGCGCAACCGTTTTTCTAGCAAGCTGATCTTATCAGCAAGGCGCGTCATTTGCGTACGGACGTCGCGGATTTGCAAAAGAATTTCGTTCACGTCCGACGGCAACTCTGCTTCGTCATCTGGTGCACCGATCCCATCGCCTTCGCCGTTCAGCAACCACATCAGAGACACGTTTAACAGGCCCGACAACATTTGCAGTTTGTTGGCGCGAGGTTCAGCCCAATCTTCTTCCCAGGACTTTTGCGTCGAAACTTTAATACCAAGCCGTTTCGCCAAATCCTTTTGGCTCATCCCAGTTTTTTCGCGCGCGGCTGCTAAGCGGTCACCAAACGTCGCTGTCTCGGGTCCGTACCAATCGTCGTTCGTTTCCATCAATTTCCCTTTTGGCAATGCCATCTGTCTTGAATGCTTTTGGATCATATCCTAGGACGTCTGGGTATACCTCACAAACAGGTTCAATTATGTCTTTTCTATCTGCGACACTTTCCCGCGTGAAACCCTCACCTACAGTCGGGATGACTGGTAAAGTTGCAGAATTGCGCGCAGCCGGCAAAGACATCATCGCGCTTGAGGCCGGCCAGCCCGATTTTGACACGCCTGAGCACATTAAAGATGCGGCGAAGGCTGCAATGGATGCAGGCCAAACGAAATACACGACCGTGGATGGAACACTTGAGTTAAAGCAAGCGATTGCCGCCAAGTTCCAGCGCGACAACAATCTGAGCTATCAGCCAAATCAGATTTCAGTTTCGACTGGTGGCAAGCAGGTATTGTTCAACGCTTTCATGGCGACACTTAATGCGGGCGACGAAGTGATAATTCCTGCCCCGCACTGGGTTAGCTATCCCGATATGGTGCTTCTAGCGGGTGGAACCCCTGTGATTGTTGAGGCAGGGGTCGAAACAGGTTTTCGTCTTACAGCCGACCAACTTGAAGCGGCGATTACACCGAATACCAAGTGGTTCCTGTTTAACTCGCCCTCAAACCCAACCGGATCTGCCTATTCGCGCGCAGAACTGAAAGCACTGACAGACGTATTGATGCGTCACCCTCATGTTTGGGTGATGACCGATGATATGTATGAGCATCTGGTTTACGACGGGTTTGATTTCTCGACGCCTGCCGAAGTTGAGCCGGAACTATATGACCGTACGTTGACGATAAACGGTGTTTCCAAAGCATATTGCATGACCGGTTGGCGGATTGGATATGCGGGTGGACCGTCGGATTTGATAACGGCGATGGGAAAGGTTCAATCGCAAAGCACCTCTTGCCCGTCCTCAATCAGTCAGGCTGCAGCCGTTGCCGCTTTGAATGGCCCGCATGATTTCATCGAAGATAACAACGCGGCTTTTGTGCGAAGGCGCGATCTAGTTGTGCGTTTGTTGAACCAGATAGACGGCATCGAATGCCCATCGCCCGAGGGCGCATTCTATGTTTATCCCTCGATCAAAGCATTGATCGGCAAGACAAGTGCAGCTGGGGTTCTGATCGAAACAGATGAAGACTTTGCTGCGGCATTGCTGGAAGAGCAGGGCGTTGCACTGGTCTTCGGTGCAGCCTTCGGACTGTCGCCTAATTTCCGTGTTAGCTACGCCGAGAAGGATGAAATCCTTGAGGAAGCCTGCCGTCGAATTCAGGCCTTCTGCGAAGGGCTTACCTGAAGGGTCCACGCGTCTTTCCATTCTCAGGATGAAGCGGTACACTTATTGCGTGAATTGAGGACAAATCAGTATGAGTGCTAGCCTTCCCGAATACTACTTCCGGACGCGCGATAACGGTGCTGCTGTTTTTCGCGTCGATACAGAAAATCGACAACGCCGCATCGAGATGGACCAGATCGCGATCATCAATATTCGCAACGGTGAGATAAAGCCGCATGGCGATCGCAAACTGACCAATGACGATATTGGTGCGATCCGTGATTGGATGGAAGAGCGTGTGAAGACACTCGCTTGGCGAGACATCGACGATATTTTGCGCACCGTAGATCACCTCAATCTGACGACCCAATGGGCCCAATCGCGTGCAACGGTTGATCAATTGGACGAGGTGACGGATACGCTATTGCTTGCGATGCACGATCTGCGTTCGGTCCTTGTTCGCAAAAAGGCCGAAGCATTGATGGCCAAGGACAAGCGTTAAGCTTGGGCGGGACCTTGCGCCAATATCCTGAATCTTCCTAGCATTAAAATAGTGGCCGATGTCAGCCCAAGGGTCAGCCCAAGCCATACGCCGACGGCGTCCCATCCTACGACGACCCCAAGCACATAGCCCGATGTTACGCCGATCCCCCAATAGGAAAACGTCGCGAAATACATTGGGATTTTCGTGTCTTGTAGCCCGCGCAACAGGCCAGTGCCCATCACCTGCAAAGCGTCGACGAACTGGAACGCCGCAGCAATATAAAGCAACGTTGTGCCGCGCTGTATTAAGGTCTCAAGGTTGGGTTCGTCGGGTGAAACAAAGGCCAACAGCAAAATCTCTGGGAATAAGAAGAAGGTAATGCTGGCCAACAACGCGACGGTAAACGATATCACGAGCGCGACTTTGGCGCCGGCTCTTAGCCCCTCCCAATCGTCACGCCCATGTGCGTTTCCGGCCCTAACCGTGACGGCATGCGAGAGACCAAGATGGAACATAAAGGACAGCGACGCGACCTGAAGCGCGATCCCGTGCGCGCCCAACTCAACCACGCTGACCCAACCCACCATGACAGAAGCGGTGGTGAACATGCCAACCTCGGCCAAAACGGTAACGCCAATTGGCCAGCCAAGCTTAAACACGCCCCAAAATGCCTCGGGGTCGGACCGCCAAAAACGTTGGAACAGGCTGTGATTGCGGTTTTTTCTGCCAGCATAAATCGCCAACACCAAAAAGCTGGTGGTGTGTACAAACAATGACGCGACTGCCGCACCGCGTAACCCCATTTCTGGAAATCCAAAATTGCCGAAGATCAGTAGATAATTTACGCCAGCGTTCAGCGTCACACTTGCAATGGTGACGTAGAGGATGATGCCAGCTTGCTCGAGTGCGCTTAGGTAGCTACGAAATACATTTACCAACAAAGCCGGAAAGATCGAAAAACCCATTATTTTGAGGTAGTCGTGTGCTTGTAGCGAAAGGTCTGGGTCTTGGCCAATTGCGATGAATATCTGTTCCGCAAACAGCAAAATCGGTACGGTAATAGTCGCGTAAATTAGGACCAACCAGATCGCCATTCGTGTCGATCGTCTGATTTGCTGGTCGTCGTCTTTTGCGTGCGCATTCGCGACCATCGGCTGAAGACCAAACGCAAAGCCAGATCCCAAGATCAGGATGATGAAGAATAGACTGCCACCTAGAACCTGCGCGGCAAAGGCCTCAAGCGAATAGCGGCCAAGCATAATCGCATCGGTCAACCCGATGGCGAATTGCATGATCTGGCTGCCGATCAGCGGCCAGGCCAGTTTCATCAAGGGTTTGGAATGGGCGCGAAAACTCGCGATTTGCGAACTCATAAAGAATGAGTATCCCGACCTTTCCCCAAGTGGCAACCGGATTTAATAGCCGAGACTATTTCCGCCGTTGATCCGGATGCAACGCCGCCCCAAGGATGTGTTCAGACTGACGGATATGGTGGTCTGTCCCACTGACAATCAACGGGTCAGTAGGGGTTACGATTTCAAGATCCTTGCCGGGGTATTCCAAAGAATTCAGAAAGTGCAGCATCGTGTTAATCCGCGCTCGCTTCTTGTCGTTCGACTTAATCACCGTCCAAGGTGCATCCGCAGTGTCCGTGTAAAAGAACATCGCCTCCTTGGCTTCGGTGTAATCGTCCCACTTGTTCAATGAAGCTTTATCAATCGGGCTAAGCTTCCATTGTTTCAACGGGTCAATTTCGCGCGATTTAAAGCGTGTGCGTTGTTCTTCTTGGGTGACGGAAAACCAGTACTTGTAGAGCCTGATGCCAGATCGAACCAGCATCCGCTCAAGCTCTGGTGTCTGACGCATGAATTCCAAATATTCGCTCGGTTCACAAAATCCCATTACCCGCTCAACCCCACCGCGATTGTACCAAGACCTGTCATAGAGAACCATCTCACCTGCTGTTGGTAGATGATCGATGTAACGCTGAAAATACCATTGTCCGCGCTCTTCTTCTGTTGGCTTGTTAAGGGCAACAACGCGGGCATGACGAGGGTTCAAATGCTCGGTGAAGCGCTTGATCGTGCCCCCCTTGCCGGCAGCATCGCGACCCTCAAAAAGTAACACAAACTTCTGGCCGGTCTCAAGCGCCCAATGTTGAACTTTCAGCAACTCGGCTTGCAATTTTGCCTTGGTCGCCTCGTATTCTTTGCGCCTCATTCTGTCCTTATACGGGTACTTGCCGTTCTCAAATGATCTCAGAAATGAATCCTGCTCCGGTGCCGGAACACTGATGTCAAAGTCGGCGGCTTTTGTTGAATCGATCATAGGTGGCCTCTTGTTTGCTTTGCGCCCAGTCTATCAGACCCAACGATGCCTGACCTTGAGGTGGCTCAAAACTGGCCCCTAAACGCTGGTTGCCAACACGCGGCTAACTTCGGTCAGGCCTCGTCCGCTTTGATCCATCCACGTGTTAAAGGCATCTTGAACATTGCGCATCGCTGTTTTCGATGTCGGGGCTTTGTCGACGATACCTTCAGCCACCAGACGCGCCACAACATCTTGCGAAAGAATGAAGCTATCCTTGCCCATGAAGCGCAAACCATATTGGGCCGTCGACCCGCCAAAACGAGATCCCCGCTTTTTGAGCATTGCCAGCAACCCAATGAAATCGGTCGAGGGCCAGTCAGCGATGACCTTGCCAACCCCACCTTCTGCGCGAAGCTCAAGAAAGAACGCCGCATTGTCGCGAACCGATGCAATCTTTGCCCCATGTCGCACGACCCGTGTATCGGTCAGCAAGCCGTCAAACATCTCATCATCCATGAACGCACATCTACCAACATCAAAACCGAGAAAGGCTTCTTCAAAGCCCGGCCACTTGTTTTCGATCACTGACCAATTCAGTCCTGTGCGAAATACAAATTTGGACAGTTCCGACAGCCAACGATCTTCTGGGATCGCGGCCAATTCACCAGCGGGTTTCATGCGATGCGACGTGATAATCGCCTCAAGCGCCTGAGGTCCGCCTTTTCGATTGGCCGATATTTCGTAGATATCTTCAAATGAACGCATGCTGGATCCTCCTAAGAACAACTTGGCGATCATCCCCAATGCAATCAACATTTGATGCGCTTTGTTTGTATCAAATTCTCGTGCTAGGCTGGTCCCATTCTAACTCATGGCAACCATGGAGGGAAAATTGGGTAAGAAAATAATTGCAGTGATCGTGGGCGTTATTGGCGGCATGGCCGCAATGATGGTCATCAATTTCATTTCCGTGATGCTCTATCCCATGCCTGAAGGTCTCGACGTAGCCGACAAAGCGGCCATGATCGCCTACATCGCAGGTGTGCCCATCGGTGCCAAATTGCTTGTGGTCGCAGGTTGGATGATCTCAGCCTTCGTTGCCGGACTGGTTGCCGCACTGATCGCCCCTGAGGGCAGCGGCCGCACAATGGCCATCGTTGCAGGCGGCTTTTTGATGCTGGGCGGCATTATGAACATCGTGATGGTCCCGCATCCGATTTGGATGATGATCGTCGGCCTTTTACAATACATCCCATTGGCCCATCTCGGGGCAAAGGCAGCAGGGAAGTAGCTGGACCTTTCTCGGCGTTTGCCGTGTTGCCTCTTCCCCCCTTGGCATACGCCTGCCATAATGCCGCTCAATTAAAACAATAAGCCTGAGCGGTAATCCATGGCCAACGATCTCCTCGCGCAAGACAGCGAGCAAACTTACGACGCCTCTTCCATCGAAGTGTTGGAGGGGCTTGAGCCTGTCCGTAAACGCCCCGGCATGTATATTGGCGGCACCGATGAACGGGCGCTGCACCATATGGTGGCCGAAATCCTCGACAACTCGATGGACGAGGCTGTGGCGGGTTTCGCCAACAGGATCGAGGTAGAGCTACACGAAGATTACAGCCTGACCGTTCGCGACAACGGCCGCGGCATTCCGATTGATCCACACCCCAAGTTCCCTGACAAATCCGCGCTCGAAGTTATCCTCTGCACCCTGCACGCAGGCGGAAAGTTCAGTGGCAAAGCCTATCAGACTTCCGGCGGTTTGCACGGGGTCGGGGCCTCGGTCGTGAATGCGCTTTCTGATCGCATGGTCGTTCAGGTTGCCCGTAACAAGGAACTCTACGAGCAAAGCTTTAGCCGAGGCATCCCGCAGGGACCGGCCGCCAAAATTGGATCGGCCCCCAACCGGCGCGGGACGACGGTGAATTTTCACCCTGACGCGGATATCTTTGGCCACCATAAGTTCAAACCTGCACGGTTGTTCAAATCTATCCGGTCCAAGGCCTATCTGTTCAGTGGCGTCGAAATCCGCTGGAAATCCGCAATTGACGACAACGAAACCCCGACCGAAGCGACCTTCCACTTCCCCGGCGGTCTTGCGGATTACCTCAACGAAACCCTTGGCACCGCCAGCACCTACTCGGCGCAACCTTTCGCAGGCACCGTGGACTTCAACGAGAAGTTCAACACGCCCGGCAAGGTCGAATGGGCGATCAACTGGACCCCGTCTCGTGACGGCTTCATCCAGTCTTATTGTAACACCGTGCCCACACCCGAAGGCGGCACCCACGAAGGTGGCTTTTGGGCAGCAATCCTGAAAGGCATTCGCGCTTATGGTGAGTTGGCTAACAACCGTAAAGCCAAGGACATCACCCGCGAAGACCTTGTCACCGGTGGTTGCGCCCTTGTCAGCTGTTTCATCAGCGAGCCGGAATTTGTTGGCCAAACCAAAGACCGCCTTGCGACGACCGAGGCACAGCGTCTGGTCGAAAACTCGGTCCGGGACCACTTTGACAATTGGCTGGCCGCCGACACGAAATCCGCAGGCGCGATTCTCGACTTCCTGATTTTGCGCGCCGAAGAACGTCTTCGCCGCCGTCAGGAAAAGGAAACCCAGCGCAAAACCGCGACCAAAAAGCTTCGCCTGCCGGGTAAGCTGGTCGATTGTTCGGCCACCAACCGCGAAGGCACCGAGCTGTTCATCGTCGAGGGCGACAGCGCGGGTGGCTCGGCCAAGATGGGCCGGAACCGCAAGACGCAGGCGCTATTGCCGCTGAGGGGTAAAATTCTGAACGTTCTTGGGGCGGCCTCCTCAAAATTAGGGACAAATCAGGAAATCTCAGACCTGACACAAGCGCTGGGCGTCGGGCTGGGGACTAAATTCAACGTGGATGATCTTCGTTACGATAAGATTATCATCATGACGGATGCGGACGTCGACGGCGCACATATTGCCGCGCTTTTGATGACATTTTTCTTCACTCAGATGCGCCCGATGATCGACACCGGCCACCTATACCTTGCCTGTCCCCCCTTGTTCCGCCTGACCCAAGGCGCCAAGCGCGTGTACTGTCTTGACGAAGCCGAGCGTGATGAATGGTTGGAAAAGGGTCTAGGGGGTAAAGGTAAAATAGACGTTAGCAGGTTTAAGGGCTTGGGTGAGATGGACGCCAAAGACCTGAAAGAAACCACCATGGACCCGTCGTCACGGCAATTGATCCGCGTGACGATAGACGAAGACGAACCCGGCGAAACCGGCGATCTGGTCGAACGGCTGATGGGGAAGAAACCCGAGAAGCGGTTCGAGTATATTCAGGAGAACGCGCGGTTCGTGGAGGAGTTGGATGTTTGAGGG
>ERZ1047985.424-NODE-424-length-33802-cov-7.045871_pt1 | contig 33802 bp, 34 predicted proteins | sample MGYA00383097_ERZ1047985 | MGnify/ENA primary metagenome ERZ1047985 (study PRJEB29581, sample SAMEA5548367) | metagenome | biome: marine; feature: coastal; material: water | depth 50 m | study: Short-term variability in the microbial, nano- and picoplankton...
TTTCTTTTGGGATGGGGTGTTTAGGTGGAGGCGCCTTTCGGCGCCACTCGATGAGCTTGCCCTAAGTCGGGCAGGCAGTTGGGATACTTTTTGACAGAAAAAGCAGTTTAGGCTTCGCGTCCGGCGATAACCAGCTTGGCACGCAATTGTTGTGCAATTGGATGGCCGGTATCGAGCGCGAAGATATAGGCGTGAGTCATGTAGAAGTATTTGGCGTCATCTGTGTTCGCATTATCCGCCGCTTGCGAATAAAGCGTCACGAGCGCGGTTTTATCCCCGCGCTCGTGTGCATTTAGAAGTTCGCGGTCGAGCGCGTCACTCATTCAGCGGCCTGTTTTGTGGCGCGGTGTGCATCTATTTGGCTGGCGCACCAATCATGGAAGCAATGGGTTGGGCTATCCATAACAGGCGAGAAGTGGCCTCCGTCAAATCCGATTGCATGGCGTCCGCGTTGCATACCTTCGACAACGCCAATGTCTTCAACGAAGACTTCTTTCCATTGGGCTGCATTTTTGGCGCGCAAGGCGTCGTCGGTTTCTGGTGTTGAATAGTACAAGTGAACGTGTTCGGTCGTCTTATCCTGTTGGTTCGGGGTCAGGATGATCGCAAATGCATGATCGCGGTGCACGCCAAGCATTACATTTGGATAGCACGCGATGTATTCTGCCGCGGTATCCCACTTTTGTGAGAGTTTTGGGAAATCTGGGAACATCGCACCGTTCTCACCGTTGAGTTGGCGATAAACCAACGTGCCTTGACCCGAGTGATGCTCTGGTTTTTCGATATGGTAGTGATCTTCGAGGCGAGAGTAGCTGTTTAAACCAGGATGCACCCAGGGCAGATGATAGCTTTCGCAGTAGTTTTCAACGGCGAGTTTCCAGTTGCAGTTTACTTCTAGCGAGAACTTACTGTCTGCGCCGCCGTGGTACACGGGTTGTTCAAACTCTGACCAGCGCTGAATGACTTCGTGCATAGCGTCTTCGAATTCAGGCGCGTCGCCTGACACGTTGATCCACACCACATCCCGCCAGATTTTGCTGCGAACTTCGATAAGGCCAAGTTGTTTACGGTCAACGCTTTCGTGGGTATTTTGTCCTGGGCCGCCGACATGGGGTGTCGAAACCAAACGGCCATCTAAACCATAACACCAAGAATGGTAGGAGCAGCGAATGGCGCCTTCGATCTTTCGGGGTTCTTCGACAAGAATCATACCACGATGACGGCAGATGTTTTGGTAAACGCGCACTTGATTGTCGCGATCACGGAGTAGAAGCATAGGCATGCCGAGGAATTCGATCGGGACGGCATCGCCAATCTCAGGCACATCAGCGGCAACAGCTATACCTGACCACTGCGAAAAAAGCAGGGCATCGCGTTCTTCCAGAAAAACATCCGGATCAATATAGTGGGCGTTTGGGAGGCCGTTAGCCTTATCTACGCTTTGGCGAACGGTGGATAAATCGGTTGTGGTAGCCATGATAGAATCTCCTGAATTCACGGAAACGGTATGTCTGGCTACTTTTGTTGAATATCAAATTTGCGACCAAAATGTCGGTGCGGCCGAATTCTATTTGAAAGCTTCTTGAGTGCGCAGCAGCCGTTTGTGAAATGGCGGAAGGTCATCCTCGGTACAAAAGCCGATACTCCGGGCGGCATTTAGGATTAGTCCTGTGTCGCGATCTAAGTGTTCAAAGACCATTCGTACAGCGCGGCTTCCGTCTATGCCTTCTGGAACAGTGCGCGTTGCGAACCCAACCCAAAAGTTGCTTTGGAATGAGGGTACTTTGTTGAGAAACCCAAACGAACAAGTTGTAGCGTTCCTACGGGAAGAGAGCATTGTGATGCCTTCTTCTTGCATCATTACGGTCCCACGATATTCGCGCGATTTCACGTCCCAAGGTAGGCCCTGTTGCTTGAAGGCGGCCTTGGCTTCGAGACCTCGTACAAAGCAAAAGCCGTCTACGCGCCAAACCATGACAAGTGCTTGAATAAACTGGTTGGGTTCAACAAAACTTGGGCGGGAAAAGCGATAAAACCCGTCTGGAAACATTGAAGGGGAAACATTGGTAATCTGCTGTCCGAAAAAATCATTCAACACCGGATGATGTAAAAGGTCTTGGGACGCGTGATCAATCTCATCTACCGGTTCCAAAAGAATTCGTGCGTCGCAGCCAAAGAACGTCGCGATGCGGTGTAGGATGTCCGGCCTTGGAAAGCTTTCGCCAGAGAGGTAGCGGTTGAATTGGGTCCGATTGATCTGCAGTTCGCGGCAGAGACCCGCAATCGAGTCGTGAGACTTCGACAGTTTGCGAAGGTTTGCTCCGAAAACTTCGCGAAGCTCCGTAGGGCTTGGCGAGTTTGATTTTTTGACCGTGATTGTCACGATTTCTCCAGATCTGTTTTACCCTGTTATTCCGGCCCATTTTGAACGAAATAGCAATTTGCAGTCGTGAGTGGTGCTGTTTGGCGTCATGAGTGGCGCTAGTTAGCTACACCATTCACTTTGTTCGACACAAATTCAAGAGAGAAGACGCGGAACTCTTAATTTTCAAAAAGAATTTCGTAGGACATCATTGACCCGTGACCAAAATGGAGGGCAGGCAAGATGATGGGTGTAGTTTTGTGGAGTGACCAACAAGTTGGTAAGGCTGTGATCTGGTGTGAGGATCAGGGAAAACTAGCCTATGTCACTGGCGATCAAGCAGAAATCTGTACTGACCTTGATCTTGAGGCTGGTGATCTTGTTAGTTTCAGCCTGCGCATGCAAAGCCGCTTGCGATTTGCTGAAAACCTCAAAGTGGTCGAGGAAAACGGATTTCAGGGTCTAAATGAAACTTTGACAGGGGATAATGATCGGCACAAAACGCATTCTGTGCCGATAAGAGATGAGGGCGCAGAGATTATTCCGTTCCGCGCGAAAGCGCCGCAACACCGGTCCGTGCAACCTCTTGCAGCCCTAGCGGGCGCATAAGCTCGGCGAACGCATCAATTTTGTCAGGCGTGCCAGTGAGTTCAAAAACAAAGCTTTGAAGCGTGCTGTCCACGACGCTGGCGCGAAAGATATCCGCCAACCTTAGGGCCTCGACACGCTTCTCGCCGCCACCAGTAACCTTGATCAACGCTAATTCGCGTTCAACAGCAGCACCTTCAACGGTAAGGTCGTGCACTTCATGTACGGACACGATGCGCGTCAATTGTGCTTTGATCTGCTCAATGACTTGCGGCGTTCCTGTAGTCACAACAGTGATACGTGACAGGTGACCTGTGTGATCCACTTCGGCAACGGTTAGGCTGTCGATGTTGTAACCACGACCGGCAAACAGCCCGATAACGCGGGCCAATACGCCGGGCTCGTTTTCAACGATGACCGCAAGCGTGTGGCTCTCCTGCTTGTCGCTGAAGTTTGGGCGTAGGTTATACGCGGAATGTTTGTTGGAGCCTTTTTTTATGTGCAGTGCAGCCATGGGATCATTCCTTGTGGTTCTTAAACTGTTGAATTCTTAGCGCTTTGTCAGAGTTAACGACGTCTGGCGCGCTTATTGTGCGATTATCCTGCATTCAAGTCTCGCCTAGATTTGTACGCCGTTTTGACGCGATCCAAGACCATTTTTTCAAAGGCATCTGACGTCGCTTGGTCATAGGGCATCTTATATGGAAAGTTCTTAGCATGATCGAAACTGTGCCGCATTGACGGGTTTAGTTCGTAAATGAAGATTTTGCCTTCGTTGTCGACGGTAAAATCAATTCCAAAAAACTCGAGATTGGTCGCTTCGGCAATTTTGTAGAGAATATCAGCGTTGCCTTGGCCAACATAGTCTTTCCAATTGGCTAAGAAGGCCTTTTCTTGCGCCTGTAGGCTTTCGTCGTTGCGCATGATCTCTTTGCGATTGCCACCGTGTACGTTCCAAATTTTGTCAAGATGGCACACAACAGGGTAGTATTCTCCGTCTATGCAGAACAGACGCAGTTTGCGGAAGTATTCACCCTGCCAAAGGATCTCTCGGTATGAAATCGCGTAAAACTCACCCGAAAGCGGCTTTCGGGCATAGTTCATCAAGTCGTGGCCACCGGTAATCAATTGAGTGGTGCGACCAGTTTGAGTGCCGACACGCCGTAGAATGACTGGGGCGCCCATGTCGAGCTTGTTCAACTGCTGCGCAAACTCACCCGGACCAGCGTTTTTGACGCGAAAACGGACGGTTTTTGGGAAAGTGAAATCCGCTAGTCCATTTAGACGCTCGTAGTTTCGATCACGCGCTGTTTGCCAAACCGGTTCCGGCTTATTGATTACCGATGTCTCTGGATTTTGATCTAAATAGGATTGTAGCGATGTAAGCGAGGCGCCTTCGATGTCCGGTTCCGCGATAGTGTTTAACATAACGTCAAAGTCGGGAAGAAGGGCATCGTTGATGCCTAGTTGACCTGGGATAGTGAATGTCTGACGTGGAACTGCGTTGCGGGGTAAAAGATACTGGATCGTATAGTGTCCGCCACGCAACTTCGGTTTATATTCCCCGCTTGTGCGCAATCCAATTGTCGGACGCGTTTTGTCGAAGCCTCGAACAACCAACAGCAACGGGTCTTTTTCGTGTCGCCCTTTTGGAGCAATCCCCAGTGGGTTTCTCTCAACAAACGCGCGATAGGAATCCCGCGCTGCCTTTGAGTGCTTGAGTTTTGTCAATGTTCCGGCGAACGCCAATTGGGTTCGTCTGTCATTTGGAAGCAGTTCTGCTGCGTCCTGCAGAATGGACACGGCTTCTTCAAATTCGCCCTTGCTCAGCAGATATTGCCCCCGAAGTGAAAAATCTTCGGGGGATTCTGTGTCGCCTCTTGGACCAGACAGATTAAATGGTTCAGACATCAGCTTGGCTGCTTAAACCATAACCGCGCCGGACGAACCGATCGCGTCTTGGGTGCTCGCGTTAGGCAATAGCATCTTGTTATGAGGCTCTCCCGACGGGATCATCGGCAAACAGTTTTCATGCTTTTCAACCAAACAATCAAATATGACCGGTCCATCGTGGTTGATCATTTCGAGGATCGCATCATCAAGATCGGCCTCGTTGTCGCAAATGATACCCTTAGCGCCGAACGCCTCGGCCAATTTTACGAAATCAGGTAGAGCTTCAGACCAAGATTGCGAATAACGCTCGCCGTGCAGAAGCTCCTGCCATTGGCGAACCATCCCCAGACGTTCGTTGTTCAAGATGAACTGCTTGACGGGTAGGCGGTATTGAACCGCGGTACCCATTTCCTGCATGTTCATCATCCACGAAGCCTCGCCCGCGACGTTGATCACCAATGAGTCTCGGTGTGCCATTTGAACGCCAACGGATGACGGAAAGCCGTAACCCATAGTTCCAAGTCCACCCGACGTCATAAAGCGGTTGGGATCTTCGAAGTTGAGATATTGTGCCGCCCACATTTGGTGCTGACCAACTTCGGTACAGATGTAGCGGTCGTGATCCTTGGTTAGCGCCTCAAGGCGTGCCAAAGCGTGCTGAGGGCGGATCGTGCCGGGTGCCTGTTTATAGGCGAGGCAATCAACGCTCTTCCATTCTTCAATCTGCGACCACCACTTTTCGACGGCTGCAGAATTTGTTTTGCGGCCACGCGCCTTCCAAACGTTCAGCATATCTTCAAGAACATGGGCAACGTCGCCAACGATTGGGAAATCTACGCGGATGACTTTGTTGATCGACGACGGATCAATGTCGATATGGGCTTTTTTGGATTTTGGGCTGAATGCATCGAGCAGGCCTGTAATCCGGTCATCAAAACGCGCACCGATGTTGATCATAAGATCGCATCCATGCATCGCCATGTTTGCCTCATAGAGACCGTGCATTCCGAGCATGCCAATCCATCTTTTGCCAGACGCGGGATACGCACCTAGGCCCATTAGAGTTGAGGTGATCGGGAAGCCTGTTGCCTCAACCAACTCACGCAACAAAATGCTGGCAGAATTGCCAGAGTTGATGACGCCACCGCCGGTGTAGAACACTGGGCGCTTTGCTTTTTCCATCGCTTCGACAAGCTCAGTGATCGTGGCCAAATCGCCTTTGACCTGCGGCTGGTAATGGCTGCGTGCGGGCGTCGGGGTCGTGTATTCGTCTGTTGCGAACTGAACGTCTTTTGGGATGTCGATCAAAACTGGACCAGGGCGCCCCGAAGTTGCGACATGAAACGCTTCGTGGATCGTTCCCGCTAGTTTTGACGTCTCTTTCACAAGCCAGTTGTGTTTGGTGCACGGCCGCGTGATCCCAACGGTGTCAGCTTCTTGGAACGCATCCGAGCCGATCATGAATGTGGGAACTTGTCCTGTCAGAACAACGATTGGGATTGAGTCCAACAGCGCATCGGTCAGGCCGGTAACAGCATTCGTCGCGCCGGGCCCTGATGTCACAAGAACAACACCGGGTTTGCCAGTCGAGCGGGCATAGCCCTCGGCCGCGTGAACCGCGCCTTGTTCGTGGCGAACAAGGATGTGTTGAATGTCATTTTGCTGAAAAATGGCATCGTAAATCGGTAGAACCGCGCCCCCGGGGTATCCGAATACGACGTCCACGCCCTGATCTTTAAGGGCCTGTACCACCATTTTCGCTCCGGTCATCTGACGTGTCATCGTAATCTCCAAATTTATGACACCCTGCATTCTGCAGAATACGTTTCAGTTTAGCCTCAAAAAAAAGCCCCCGTTCAATTTCGGAGGCGCATGGTTTCCTTTAGGGAGTCCGTTACCGGCCCATGCGTTTTTTTCCCACAATGACCACGAGTTTGGTCATGTACCTTCTCCTTGCTGCTATGCGGCACAATATTGTTGACAGTAAGAAGGGTCAACAGCGATATTGCTAGATTAGTGTCGTTTGAGGGGCTGATTTTGTATTTTTCTTACAAAATTTGGAACGAAAATGGAATTTTGGCAAAAATCGCCGTCGTAATTGGACTGTTTGAAACCGACTTGGGTGGTCTTGATTAGAATAGAACCAACATTGAATCGCTGTTTGGATGACCTCATCGCTAAAGAAGGTCACCGTAAATGCACATAAGCACGCTTGTTGATATGGGACGCTACCCTTTGGACTTACCCGACAGCAAGTCTTACGGCGATCTGATTTCGAACTTTCACGAGCAAATTCACGAGGATGGTTGCGCTGTTCTAAAGGGGTTTGTGCATGCGAAAGGCATTGAGATCCTTGCAGCCGAAGGTGACAGCGTGGCCCACAAAGCCCACCGCTCGTTCAACCGGACCAACGTGTCATTTACCAAAGACGATCCGACATTGCCGGACTCTCATCCAATGCGCCAGTTTTTTGATCGCTCAAATGGTTTCATTCCAGCCGACAACTTTGGTAAGAAAAGCCCTCTGAGAAGTATCTACGAATGGCAACCCTTTATGCCGTTCATTCGCGATGCCCTAAATGAGCCGGAAGACAAGTTTTTCAGGTACGACGATCCGTTGGCTGACGTCATCATTAACATGGTTGAAGAAGGCGACGGCTTTCCTTGGCATTATGATACCAACAATTTCACCGTCACACTCGCCATTCAAAACGCGCTGGCTGGGGGAGAGTTTGAATACGTCCCGATGCTGCGAACCCCAACGGACGAGCGGTTTGAGGATGTTGGCGCAGTTCTAGCTGGCGATCGGACACGTGTAACCCAGTTGGTGCTTGAACCCGGCGATCTTCAGATTTTCAAAGGCAGGTATTCACTTCACAAGGTAAACCCAGTTCAAGGTGATCGTCGCAGATATGTCGGCATTTTTTCGTTTGTTGAGAGGGAAGGAATGTGCGGCAGCGTCGAGCGTACTCGGCAGTTATACGGCCGTGTTTTACCACATCATTATGAACGTGCAGGTCTTCGCGAAGACAGTCTAATTGACTAGATGCCGACGCGGGTTCCCTGCAGCACACCATGTTCAAGGGCATATCGCGTTAAGCCAGCCGTCGAAGAAATACCAAGCTTACGCTTGATGTTGCGCCTATGGGTCTCGACGGTTCTAACCGAAATATCCAGTTTTAGCGCGACCTCTTTGTTCGATAAGCCTTGGGCAAGTTGCAATAGAATACTCTGCTCGCGGTTGGTAAGAGGTTCGCGTTCAGTTTCGTCACTGTCAGGTGCAATCGAGCTTTCGGCACCAGAACATAGATAACGGCGCCCAGCCGCAACAGTGTCCACGGCAAGTTTGATTTCCTCGGTCGGGACGTCTTTAAGTATATAACCCATCGCCCCGTGGTTAAGTGCGGTCGAGATGTACTCAGGTGTGTCATGCATCGAAAGGATCAAGACCGCTGTGTCTGGGCAAGTTTCCAAAATCATCTCGGTCGCCACCAGACCGCTGACCTTTGGCATATTCAGATCCATCAAGATAACATCAGGCTGCATTTCCTTGGCGACATCAACGGCCTGTTGGCCGTCACTGAGTGTCGCCAAGACTTCGATATCGTCATAACTTTCCAACAGAGCTTCAATGCCTTCGGCCACCATGGGGTGGTCGTCGACTATGATTAGGCGAATATTCTGGGTCATTCTGCTGCGCTTTCAATCTCTGCGGATATGCCGGTGCTGGTAGGTGATAGCATATGGCTAAGGGGAACGCGCGCCTCGATGACCATACCGCGGCTTGAAGAGGATATTTTCAGAGTGCCGTCCAATTGTTCGATGCGCTCCTGCATGTTCTTAAGGCCGATACCAGAGGTTGGATCTCCACTTTTTCTGCCGCCCTTCATCCCTTTTCCATTGTCGGAAATGCGCAAAAGCGCCCCGCTTCGATGACCGCGCACATCAATTACAACGGCAGTAGCATCAGAGTGACGCTCAATATTCGTCAATGCTTCTTGGGCAATTCGAAACAGCGCGATTTTGGAATCTTGATCAAGCCGATTGCGAAACACAACGGTATCGACCGAAACTTTGATGCCTGTTCGGTTTGAAAATTCCTCGGCCAACGTCTTGATTGCGGGCCCAAGTCCTAGATCGTCGAGAACACCAGGGCGCAAATCGTGGCTGATCCGACGGACCTCGAGGGCGGCCGTGGCCAAGTTATCGATACCCTTGTCCAGATTTTCAACGGCGCGTTCGTCACCCGACATCATGCGTCGCTTGGCTATTTCGAGCGCGTAGCGAACTCCGACAATGTTCTGAGAAATGCCGTCATGAAGTTCACGCGCAACGCGGCCGCGTTCCTCTTCCTGTGCATCGAAAACCTTTTGAGTCAGCTCCTTTAGTTTTGCATCTGCCAAACGGCGTTCGCGAATGTTTAGAAACAAGCCAGAACCAAACACCATCAAGATCGCGCCCAATGCGATTGCGCCGATGTAGTAGAACGTTCTTTGGACACGCGCCTCTACTTCAGCGCGCGCCGCCGCACCGCTTGCAAGGACATCGTCAATAAAAACACCGGTGCCCACGGCCCATTGCCAACTTTGAAAGCCGGTGACGTACGACACCATTTCAGCCTCTTCGCCGGTCGTAGGTTTGGGCCACAAATGCTCAACATAACCAGCGCCTTGGCGGGCAGTCTTGATCAACTTGTCGACGACTTTTGTCCCTTGGCTGTCGGTAAGATCAATCCAATTGTTGTTGATGAATTCAGTTTGCCGAGGGCTGACAATATTTGTGCCGTCATATTCGTACACAAAGAAGAAGCCTTCATCGCCATAAATCATCGCCGCAAGAATTTGCATGACCTGCTGTTTGGCTTCTTCGTCGTCTGGCGCAGCATTGCCGTAGATGTAATAAAATCCGTTCTTTGCTTGGGTGACGTAATTCCGCAGTTCTGCCTTTTTGGCTTCGAGAAGTTCCGTTTCGAGCGATTGGATCTCGCGTTCGGCCATTTCGCTAGACTGTACTGCAACAAGAACTGAAATCGCGGCTACAGCAATGATCAATGGCAACGTCGCGAGAAGTGAAATCTTTTGGCCGTAACTGGGGCGAAGGTCTCGGATTCTGCGGAGCATGACGATTGATACGCGCCTCCGCGCAGTTTCCAGAGATTGGGTATCCAAACAATGCACGGATCGAACAAAAACGTCAATATTGGTAAAGAAACTTGGCCATCCGGGTGGAAATCAAAGGGCATTCAAGTCGAAATCAAAGACCATCCACGTGAAACTACGGGTTTGTAGGTATTCTCAGAATGGTTTTTGCTGGCTAGCGTTGGGGCACTCGAAACGACCTACACAGGGCGATTCCCTGTGCAGACATCTATGGGAGGACTAAATGGATCGTCGTTCATTCCTTAAAACATCCGCTTTCGGTGGTACTGCCGCTGCGGCAACAACGCTAGCTGCACCTGCATACGCTCAAGGCAAGCGCACGCTGACTATGGTTCAGTCATGGCCACGTGGCTTTGCTGTTCTTGACGATGCTGCAAGCTATATGGAAAAAATGGTTGCAGACATGTCAGATGGCTCTTTGACCATCGACAAAAAAGCACCGGGCGAGCTTGTTGGCGCGCTAGAAGTGTTTGACGCTGTGTCTTCGGGCCAAGCGGACATGTACCACTCGGCTGACTATTACTTCATCGGTCAGCACCCAGCATATGCGTATTTCACTGCCGTACCATTCGGCGGCACAGCGCAAGAGCTGACAAACTGGTATTACCACGGTGGTGGTGAGCAGCTTCATGATGAGCTTGGCCAGATCTTCAACCTAAAAGGCCTATTGGCTGGTAACTCTGGCTCGCAGTCTGGTGGTTGGTTCCGCAAGGAAATCAACAGCGCTGACGACTTTAACGGCCTAAAGTTCCGCATGCCGGGTCTTGGTGGTAAAGTACTTGGTAAACTGGGCGCATCTGTTCAGAACATCCCAGGTGGTGAACTTTATCAGGCACTATCTTCTGGTGCTCTTGATGGACTTGAGTGGGTTGGTCCAATGGCCGACGAACGCGCCGGCTTCCAAGAAGTTGCAAAAATCTACTACGCTGCTGGTTTCCACGAGCCAGGATCGGGTCTTGCTGCTTCGGTTAACCTTGACGTCTGGAACGAGCTAAGCGGCCAGCATCAGGCAATCCTGCGCAATGCTTCGATGGCAACGACACATCTTCAGCTGTCAGAAACTCTTTCGAACAACGGTGCTGCACTTGCCCGTCTTCAAGCTCAGGGCGTCAAAGTTCTGCAGTTCAGCGACGACGTATGGGATGCATTCGGTGCTGCTTCTGCTGAAGTTATGGACGAAAACATGGGTGACTCGCTGTTTGCGGACGTTCGTGCATCGTTTGAAGCTTCAATGGCGGCATCTTCGTCTTGGATTAACAAGTCAGATGGTTACTACGTTTCTCAGCGTAACCGTGTTCTTGGCGGCTAATTGCGTTAAGCATGATCTTGAGGGCTCCGGTTTATTCGGGGCCCTTCGGCGCACCGCGCCGTAACAAAAAGCCCTAAAAAGGGTACCGTGGGGGTATATCATGCAAGAAGAAGAGTCGGTCGGCTTCTTCGGTGCGCTATTGGACGGCGTACTTTGGGTGCTTCAGAACATCGTGGCAGCATTCATCAATTTTGGAAGCGCTGTTTCCCAACCTCAGCTTTGGCTTGATTGGTCGGACAAACAGGCGGTGATGCGTTTCGTATATTACGGCGGATCAGTCGAGTTTTTCTTTGTTGTCTTCACGTTCTTTTTGATCCTCACGATCATTGGGATCGTATCAAATCGTTTTATGTGGCGGGCCGTTCGCACGCTTGAAGGCGTGGCCAATACCGTGGGTCGTTTTTTCGCCTGGGCAGGTCTGGCAATGGTCCTGCAGCAGGTTGTTATTGTATTCATGCAGCGGATATTCACACGCCCAGACATTGTGCTTGGGTTTGGTGTTCCTTTACAGTTCGACATCAGTTGGTACGCAGAGGAGCTTAAGCTTTATAATGCTTTGGTTGTCGCCCTCTGCGCGACGTACACATTTGTGCAAGGTGGGCATGTTCGCGTTGACTTGATCTATTCGGCTGTGCGGTTCCGTACGAAAAAGGCGATCGACATGTTCGGGTCGCTTTTCTTCATGATCCCATCTGCAACCTTGATCTGGATGTATGGCTGGTACTTCATGTGGCGGCATCTGATCGTTCCAAAGCCGTCGGCGTCAGATTCGATTGAGCGGTTGCTTATGAAATCACGCGCGATGCGTTGGAATGTTGAAACCATCGGGTTTTCGCCAAACGGGTTCACGGCCTATTTCTTATTCAAAATCCTACTCGTTGCTTTTGCAGGAATGGTGTTCTTGCATGCGTGGGCCTTTTTCTGGCGCTCGTATCTAGAGCGCAAAGAAGGCGAAGCGAGTGAAAACAAGTATCTCGACAAAGATACACTGGGTGACGGCGAAGAAGCCTTCGAAGGCACACACTAATTTAGGGGCAGTAAAACAATGCTATTTGGACTTGATGGCGTCGAAGTCGGCCTGATCATCGTATTCCTTTGCCTCTTCGGGGGTATTTTATCCGGCTTTCCCGTTGCATTTGCAATCGGTGGGGCAGGGGTCATTTCATTCGGTATTATTGCCGTGTTGGACAGCGCTGGAATGCTGCTGCACCACGCAATTGATACGTCTTCGGATGCTTACGCGGCGCTTGTGGCAAGTGGGGTAAAAGAAGAAATCATATCGGTCTTCCGATACCCAGATTTGCCCACATACGCCGAACCTGTGTTCACGCGTGGTTGGGAAACTGCTCTGGATCGCAATATCAGCTTTATTGTTAACCGCATGAACGAACGCGTTCTAGCGGGGCAGTCGATTGAGACTCTGCTTGCAGTGTTGATGTTCGTTTTGATGGGCATCACGCTGGAACGGTCCAAGATTGCGAACGATCTTTTGACCACGATGGCGCGGGTTTTCGGCCCACTTCCGGGTGGTTTGGCAGTTTCAGTCGTGGTTGTTGGCGCATTCCTTGCGGCCTCTACTGGTATCGTTGGCGCGACAGTTGTTACGATGGGTCTGCTTTCCCTACCGACAATGCTGCGGAACGGGTATTCGCCAGAGCTTTCAACAGGTGTCATTGCAGCCTCGGGAACACTCGGCCAGATTATTCCTCCGTCTATTGTGATCGTGCTTTTGGGCACGCTCGCTGGGGATCTCTATTCTGCGGCGCAGGAAAGTCGCGCGATTGAGGCTGGATGTACCGATGCATTGACCTATCTCGGTGAACCGGCAGTTGTCTCGGTCGGGACACTATTCCAAGCCGCTTTGCTGCCCGGGATCATGCTGGCGGGGCTCTATGCTCTTTACGCTTTTGGCTATGCAATGATGAACCCAGACAAGGCCCCAGCCGTTGCAATGGGCGCTGGATCGGCAGAAGTCATTACCCGAAAAGAAGGCTTTACGTGGTTTATCGGCATGCCTGTCGCGTTGATCGCGGGCACGATGATGCTGTCTTCCGCTGGTGTTATCGGTTCACAATCCGTTGTGGTCGGCAGCTATTCAGATATCGGTCAAGCAGCGACACTTCGCACGAATGTGAGTGCTGAATGTCAGACATCAATGGTTGATCTTCACGGCCAAGCCGCTTGGGACGATGCAATTGCTCAGCAAGTGTCAATCGATGCTTCTGGCGGGGTCGAGGAAAGCCGCAAGCTTACAGACGAAGAGATCGCTACTGCAATCGCACAAAAGGTTTCAGATGCTGCGCCGATCGGGACTGGTGTTGCTGTTCTGGCGATCCTGATGGCACTAACATTGACCACAGGTCGTGGCGTGAAACCGTCTGCCAATCATGAGCCCATATTGATCGGTATCGCAGGCGTTGCCTTGATGATAATCGTGGACATCTTGCTTATCGGCCCGCAGACCAGCGCGTCTTTGACCGTGATTTACTTGCTGATACCCAGCTTGATTGCGTTGTATGGCTGTAAAGAGGCTGCGATCCGAATGTCTCAGAACGAGCTGATAAAAGTGGTTTTCCCGCCGCTTGTTCTGATCATCGCAGTGCTTGGTTCGATCTTAGGTGGCATCACCAACCCGACACCTGCTGCAGCTCTTGGTGCCGCTGGTGCGATCATGTTGGCGGCCTATCGCAAATTGCAAGACGAGGGCGGTTCCGGAAAAATCATTCTGAATTCGACCTTCGCGGTTGTGATAATGATCCTTATTGGTGTCAATTTTGATCTGCGTATTAACGTGTCCTCGGTCAGCGTCGAAAGCTGGGTTGCTTTCTTCTTTGCTCAGGCTGCGTATCTCTATGCTGCATTTGGGTTGGTCTATTCTTGTTATGTATTGTTCCGAACAGGAGTTTTAAGTCCGGTCGTCAGAGAGACGGCAAAGGTCACGTCGATGGTCTTTACCATTCTCATCGGATCGCAGTTGCTGAACCTTGTGGTGATTTCGTTCGGTGGCGAACATTACATACAACTATTCCTCAAAAGCTTTGACAGCGAGTTTACGGTTTTCCTGATTGTGATGCTGGTGTTGTTCGTGCTCGGGTTCGTTCTCGACTTCCTTGAGATTATCTACATCGTCATCCCAATCGTGGGGCCTGTGATTTACGGCGGCACGTTCGATCCCAAGTGGGTAACGATCATGATCGCGGTCAACTTGCAGACGTCGTTCCTGACGCCACCATTTGGATTTGCCCTGTTCTATCTGCGCGGGGTCGCCCCAAAAGAAGTTACCACCGGACATATCTATCGCGGTGTGGTTCCATTCGTACTGATCCAAGTTGTTGGACTAGGGCTATTGTGGTTCTTCCCTGCAATCGTAACGATTGTTCCGGCGCTAATAGGGAACTGATCTACAAGTTCAAAGATATTAGAAAGGCCGGGCGATCGTCCGGCCTTTTCCTATTTGACCGAGTGAACACCAGGGATTTTAATATTGGCCACTTGCTCGGCGATAGGTTCAACAGCGAGCGGATGCGTCGCCTCTTCAAGCTGACTTGGATCCTCAATCGCTTCCCATCGTTGGCCGCGATAGATTTCGAGGCCCGAGAAGTTTGCCTTGTAGCCCATCTTCGTCGAACCGGGCACCCAATACCCTAAGTAGACGTAGGGAAGGTCAACCTCTTGCGCGATGCGGATATGGTCTAGGATCACATAGGTTCCGAGACTGTTGCCTGCCAGTTCAGGATCGAAGAACGAATAGACCATGCTTACACCGTCATCGAGAACGTCAGTCAGGCAGACGGCTGCCAGATCCCGAGATTCCTGCGACGAGTATTCAATTACCCGCGTTTTGATCGGAGTTTCTTCAATCATGTTGGCAAATTCGAAAACGTCCATGTCAGCCATGCCACCGTTTGCGTGACGTGATGACAAGTAGCTTCGAAACAAATCATACTGATCTTCGGTGGCCCAAGGCGAATTGGTTCGACGGTCCAAAGTTGAGTTTTTGCGCTCAACTCTGCGCTGGCTTTTGGAGGCAGAAAAGCGCCGTACGTCAATTCTGGCTGACATGCAGGCGCTGCAATCTGCGCATGAGGGGCGATAGAGGACGTTTTGTGAACGGCGAAAGCCTTGCTTGGAAAGTGAGCTGTTCAACTCGTTTGCCGAGTCTCCTTGAAGGGCCGTGAAAAGCTTTCGCTCTTTGCGCCCTTCAAGATAGGGGCATTCTTGGGGGGCAGTTACATAAAACTGCGGAGCCAGTTGAAGTGTGTGTCTCATCTATCCATTCACTCGTTCAGTGAACGATAGCAAGAGTTCTTCGACCCGCCAACCCGATTTGCGACTGTTAGTAGCGCGCGGGTTTGTTGATCATAACACTTCCCATGACAATGTCCGTCAGACCTTGCTTTCTAGAGGTGGTCATCATCAGGATGATCGAGACCACCTGAATAAGTGGCATTCCCATCGAAACTGAGTACCCGAGAGTATGGAGAGCGGCTTCACCTAAGCCGAACTTTTCGCCATGTTGGTTTCGCAATTGGATGGATAATAATCGCATGCCGATCGTAGCCGAGCCGCCGGTCAGCGTAATAACGCGGTAGGCAAAGCCAATTACGAGTACCAGCAGTGGGAAGAAGAAGACGCCAGTAAACGCTGTAAACGGCACCACCGCAGCACTAAGCAACACGATGATAATCATGTCCACAAACCAAGCGAATAACCGTTTCATTGGTGTGTCGGCGTAGAAATCCTCTTGTAGGATAGGATCGGGATGGGCGGTATGTGTCATTGGTCCATTTTCTTGTGGTTAGGGTTATTCGCCGGTCACCAAGCGACCGGCGTTCACTTATCTAGTTGTTTGGTTCGTCGTTGATTGGCTTTGCGCCGTTCGCACGATCATTCATGAACTGGTCGAATTCTGACGAGTCACGCGCATCGCGTAATCGAATAAGGAACGCGTCAAAGTCACGGCTTTCACGCTCTAGGCGGGCCAACATATCTGAACGATATGCATCAAAACTCGCATTTCCAGACGACGAATCTGCACTGATACTTGGCACGACCGACGCAACTTTCTTAGCGCGGGCTTTTTTGCTGTAGCCTTTGCCGCCAAAAGTACGATTTCCGGCCCAAGTGCTAGTGATGATGGCTGCTACGGCCAATCCAGCGATCCAGTGGGCATCAAAAGCCAAGGCAACACCGACGATGCTAAAGACTCCGAAACCGATCACGCTAAGGATCTGAACGGGTAGCGGCGGGGTTTCACTATGTGCGGAACTGTCCATATGGGCGTGATGATCGTCCGCGAATGTGTGATACTCGCCTTGTGTGGACATGGTCATGGTTCTCTCCTGTTAGATAGAAGGGACCGGCAATTGTGCCGATCCATTGATTGTGCTGTCGGTGTTACGCAGGTGCGGTTTCACTGTCAGATGCAGGCGCAGTTTCAGCTGCTGGTGTTTTTGCGCGCTCGTCCATGAACTGATCGAACTCGTTCTTGTCTTTCGCCGCACGAAGCCGCTCAAGGAAGTTTTCAAAGTTCTCTTGCTCATCCTGAAGGCGGCGTAGAGTGTCCGACTTGTATGCATCAAAGGCTGTGTTGCCTGATGAACGGAATGTTGTGTGCAGTTTGTGGCTACGTTTTGTGCAGTTTTTTGAGAACATTTCTTTGCTCCAGATCATGTAAATCATCAGGGCCAGTCCAACTGGCCAAAAGAAGATAAAGCCAAGTACCGCTGCTGCGATCCATGCACCTTTACCTTTGCGGTCAAGCCATGCTTCGGCGCGCGCAGGCCAATGTTTGCCTTTGCTATCGAACCATGCCTCGCTGCTGTTACCCCAAGCCTCGTTCGAGGTGGATTGGGATGAATTGGCATAACTTGTCATTATTAACTCCGTTTTTGGCGTGATGTGAATTCCCTTCACATTACCAAGATTGGAGTTCTCCCATCGAAATGCAAGGGTCAATGTAAAAGTTTTTTACATTATTTTTGTAACGGTAAAATCGGCTGTCTTTGCGCCTGACATGTTAGCCAATTGATTAGGAGTAGAGCTGAACACATGATGGGGTGTCCCCGCGGCAGCCCAAACAACCTCGAATTTAAGTAGGTGTGGATCGATCCAACAGCGGATAGGATTCTTGTGACCAATCGGAGAAACGCCACCGATTGCGAAGCCAGTCTGTATACGAACCAATGCGGCGTCTGCTTTGCCCAATGGTTCCTCGGCAAGGTCCGAGGCCTTGGTGACATCGACCTGATTGCCACCTGCGGTTAGAAAAAGAATTGCTTCGCCCGTTGTTTCGCCTTTGAAGATGATGGACTTGGCAATTTGATCAACGTCTACTTCCAGTTCGTCAGCAGCCATTTGTGCCGTGCGCGCCTCACCGGTTTCACGAACCTCGGTTGAATGGCCAAAGCTTTCCAAGGCTCTTTTCACGCGTTTAAGGCTTTTACTCATCGAGATCTCACACTTAGTGACGTTGTTATTCTAGACTGTGCTTCTTGACCATTTGACCCGCACAGAGCAATGTTTTGGGCATGAGTTTCGAAGCCCATATTACCCGTTCTCCCCGTCCTTTTAACACCGAAAAAGCGAGTGATATACGGGAATTGTATTCCGATTGTTCGGCGGTTCTTCAAGATTTGGTCGCGGGAACTGCCGGCTGTAGTCCCTATTTGGCAGGCCTTCTTGACAAAGAAATTGAGTGGATAAAACCCGCGTTCGATGCACCAGAGACCGCGATATCAGACGTATTTCATCAATTGCGAGAAGTCGACGCTTCCGCTTTAGCGTCTGAACTTAGGCGCGCGAAACGAAGGATTGCCTGCCTAACGGCACTGGCTGATCTGGCAGGGGTTTGGCCGCTCGAGACTGTCACGCAAACGTTGACCAATTTTGCCGACTTATCGGTGCATCTTGCAATACGTGCGACCGTGGGGGCAGAAATACGCAGGGGCAAACTACCCGGAGCCGCAGCTGAAGACGCCGAAACTGGTGGTGGTTTGGTGGCCCTTGCGATGGGTAAGATGGGCGCGGGAGAGCTAAACTATAGTTCTGATATCGACTTGATTTGCCTATTCGACGAAACACGTTTTGAACCTGATGTATTTCTTGAGGCGCGTTCTTCATTCATTCGGGCCACCCGAAAAATGCGTGCCATGCTCAATGATATCACGGCCGAAGGGTATGTTTTTCGCACCGATCTGCGTTTGCGCCCCGATCCATCTGTGACGCCCGTTTGCCTTGGGATGGAGGCCGCAGAGCGATACTACGAAAGCTTGGGACGCACGTGGGAACGCGCGGCTTATATCAAGGCTCGGTCGTGTGCAGGGGATATTGGTGCCGGTGAAAACTTCTTAAAAACACTTACGCCGTTCATTTGGCGCAAACATCTTGATTTTGCGGCCATTCAGGATGCGCATGCTATGCGGCTGCGCATTCGTGAACACAAAGGGCTTGGCGGTCCAATCACGCTGCCAAAACACCATATGAAATTGGGGCGCGGCGGTATTCGCGAGATCGAGTTTTTCACTCAAACTCGCCAACTGATCGCTGGCGGGCGAGATCCGTCTCTCCGGTTGCAAGGAACAGTTCCCGGATTGGCGGCGCTTGCTGAAAAGGGTTGGATTGAGCAGGAGGCGAGCGCAACTCTGGCAGGCCACTATAGGTATCATCGAGAAGTCGAACATCGGTTGCAGATGATAAACGATGCGCAAACCCACCTATTACCAGGATCAGACGAAGGATTTGAGCGATTGGCGTGCTTCATGGATGTTGATCTTATTGAGTTCAAAAAGGAAATCTCAGATCGCTTAGAAGAAGTGCATTGCCTGACCGAAGATTTTTTTGCCCCTGACACTGCCGCACCATCCCAACCTCACGATTTTGATACTGCGGTTTTGTCCAGATGGCCGACCTATCCGGCATTGAGATCCGAGCGCGCTTCTGACATTTTTTCACGTCTAAAGCCGGTTATTCTAAATCGATTGGCTCAGTCTGCCAAACCAAACGAGGCTCTCGTAGCGTTTGATGGGTTCCTTGCCGGTCTGCCTGCTGGCGTTCAGTTGTTTTCGCTGTTTGAAGCAAACCCCCAGCTGATTGATCTCTTACTGGATATTGCTGGAACAGCCCCTGATCTAGCACGCCATTTATCGCAACATGCGTCTGTATTTGACGCCGTATTGGGTGGCAGCTTCTTTTCGAAATGGCCGAATGAAGACGGTCTACTTGAGGCTTTGAACGAAGAGTTGAAGGCGCTTTCTGACTATGAAGCAAAGCTAGACACAGCGCGGCGTTGGCAAAAAGAGTGGCATTTTCGCGTTGGTGTGCACCATCTTCGGGGTTTGATCGATGCGATAACCGCCGGCCAACAATATGCCGACATTGCAACGACCGTGTTGCGGGGGCTTTGGCCCGTTGTGGTCGATCAATTCTCTATCAAATCCGGCCCGCCACCAGGGAAAGGCGCGATCATACTGGGCATGGGGTCTTTGGGTGCGCAACGGCTGAATGCTCGGTCTGACCTCGATCTAATTGTCATCTACGATGCAGATGGGGTGGAGTTTTCAGAGGGTCGCAAACAGTTGGCGACGCGCACTTATTACGCCCGGCTTACGCAAGCCATGGTGACAGCGCTCTCTGCGCCAATGGCCGAGGGAAAGCTGTACGAAGTGGATATGCGTCTTCGCCCCTCGGGCAATCAAGGTCCAGTGGCAACCAGCATTGCAAGTTTCAAAGACTATCAAACGAGCGCCGCATGGACATGGGAGCATTTGGCCCTGACGCGCGCAAGACCGATTGCGGGACCAATTGGTTTACAGGATGATATCGAGAGCTTTCGTAGGGAATTGATAGCTGGCGCTCAGGACGTGCAGAAGATATTCGACGACACCGCCGCCATGCGCGAGAAAATCGAAGCCGCGAAAGGGCAGGGCGATGAATGGGATGCAAAGCTTGGTGCTGGTCGGATGCAAGACATTGAGTTGTTTTCACAAGCGGCATGTTTAACGTCGGGGGAAATTGACCGCTCAGTGTCTGCAGGAATTATGCAAGCCTTAGGGCTAAAATTGATCTCCAAAACCGAGGCAAAAATGCTTGACGACGCCTATTCTACATTTTGGGCCATTCAGGCGGTTTCTAAACTGCTGTCTGAAAAACCGTTGGAACCTGGCGAAATCGGGCTTGGAGGGAAGGATTTTCTTCTGCGTGAATGTGCGTCTGAGCGTCTAGAGGACCTTAAAACGTCGCTTAGAGAGCATTCGGAGGCGGCCGCAAGTGTCATTGATCAAGCTCTGGACGGCAACTTGGAGACCCAGACATGAAGGGCGATCTACACGACCCCAAAGCACTCATTCGGGAAGCTTATGCGATTGAGGGCATCACTGACGCCCAGTGCCGATCTATTTTTTTGGACTGGGCACTAAGTCTACCCGCCTCAATGGATACGCAGGCAAGTCTGTCCGTTCTGGTGAAGCGCTATGCCCTAGAAGCACCAGACCATCCGATGAGCGAAGTTCTAAAGAATGGTCAGCAAACGATGACCAATCCTAAACGACGCGGTGGTTGGCGATCTCGTCCGAGAAACTAGCGTTTAAGCGCTGCGGCCTCTCGGGCAAGCACTTCGATCGCAGTCCAGTCTTCAGCCAATACTTTGTCCTTTGGCGCAACCCAACTTCCACCAGCGCAAAGCGTGTTGTCCAGCTTAAGATAATCGTTGGCATTCTTTAGCGAAACGCCGCCAGTTGGGCAAAACTTAACCTGTGGAATTGGCGCGCCGATTGATTTTAGGGCTGGAGCGCCACCGTTTGCTTCGGCGGGGAAGAACTTTTGAACTGTATAGCCACGCTCAAGTAAGCGCATCACTTCACTTGATGTGGCGGCGCCTGGCAAAAGCGGAAGATCGTTGGCCTCACACGCGTCAAGAATTCTATCGGTCGCACCGGGTGACACGCCAAACAGCGCACCGGCTGCTTTTGCGGCCTCAACGTCTTTTGGTGTAAGCAATGTGCCAGCGCCGACAACACCACCTTTGACCTTGGCCATTTCTGAGATGACCTCAAGCGCGCAATCCGTTCTTAGAGTGACCTCAAGCGCGGGTAACCCACCGGCAACCAAAGCGGTAGCTAACCCATGTGCCTTTGAAACATCATCAACGACCAAAACGGGAACGATCGGAGCCATAAGGCAGATTTCGCGCGCCTTCGTACTGGCTTGGGTGGGGGTAATCATATTTCTGCTCCAGGTTTTAACCGTTGGGATTTCATGTGGCGTGTATTAGACCACAACGCCAGCACCAGCCGTTGCAAGGCCAACATTATTTCGGAATACATCGAATAACTCTCGGCCTAGTCCTGAGTTGTTTGCGCTTAGATCAATGGAAATTGGCGCACGCTCGTCAAAACCTTCCTCCAAGCATTCCAGTAGTCCCGTCTCGGCATCGACCACGACGCGGTCGCCGTCCTTGAGCTTTGCCAGCGGTCCACCTAGGGCGGCCTCTGGGGATACGTGGATCGCAGAAGGCACTTTGCCCGAGGCCCCAGACATTCTGCCATCGGTGACAAGAGCAACCTTAAGACCACGATCTTGCAGAATGGACAGCGTCGGCGTCAGGCTGTGAAGCTCGGGCATGCCGTTTGCATGGGGACCTTGGAACCGGACCACAACAATCGTGTCCTCGGTAAACTCGCCTGCGTTGAAGGCATCTTTGACAGGTTGTTGATCGCTGAATACACGGACCTTAGCCTCAACGACGCGGCGCTCAGGTGCGACGGCGCTGACTTTCATAATGCCAGTCCCAAGATTGCCGTTAAGCGATTTTAGACCGCCGGATTGTTGGAATGGATCTTTAGACGTACGCAGGATCTTTTCATTCAAAGATTTTCCAGATCCTTCTTCAAAGACCACACGACCTTCTCGAAGTTTTGGTTCTTTGGTGTAGTCACCCAAACCATTGCCAATGATCGTCGTGGAATCCGCATGTAACAAACCGTTGTCTAAAAGATCACCGATCATATAGCCAAGACCGCCAGCCGCATGGAAATGGTTCACATCAGCCAGACCATTTGGATAAACCTTTGCCATCAATGGAGTGACAGAACTGATTGCTTCAAAGTCTTCAGTCTCAAGAAGAATACCGGCAGCACGGGCCATCGCCGGTAGATGGAGCACAAGATTGGTCGAACCACCGGTGGCCATCAAACCTACCAAGCCGTTTACGAAAGCCTTTTCGTCTAGGACTTGGCTGGCGGGGCGATAGTCGTTGCCTAGGGCCGTGACCTCAAGCGCGCGCTCTGTACCAGCGACGGTCAATGCGTCCCGCAACGGTGTGTTCGGGTTGACGAAAGATGCACCAGGAAGATGCAGCCCCATGAACTCCATCAGCATCTGATTGGTGTTTGCGGTACCATAAAAGGTACATGTGCCCGGGCCATGATAAGATGCGATCTCAGCCGCCATCAGCTCTTCGCGCCCGATTTCACCTTTTGCAAATTTCTGGCGGACTTTGGCTTTTTCATCATTTGGCAAGCCAGATGTCATTGGTCCAGCGGGAAGGAAGATTGCCGGAATATGTCCAAACGTGGCAGCAGCGATGATAAGACCTGGTACGATTTTATCGCAAACGCCCAAGTAAATCGCGGCGTCAAACGTGTTGTGCGAAAGGGCAACTCCGCTGGCCAACGCGATAACGTCGCGCGAAAACAGCGAGAGTTCCATACCCGGTTGACCTTGGGTGACGCCGTCGCACATCGCGGGAACACCGCCAGCCATCTGAGCTGTCGCTCCTGCGTCGCGCGCTGTTTTCTTGATCAGATTTGGAAATGCCTCAAACGGTTGGTGGGCAGACAGCATATCGTTATAGGCCGAGATAATACCGATGTTGGGGGCCTTGCCATTGATCAATTCATTTTGGTCGCTACCCATGGCAGCATATGCGTGAGCTTGGTTTCCACAGGTCAGATGCGCACGACGAGGACCGTTCGCGGCGGCTCTTCCGATTTTCTCAAGATAGGCGGAACGAGTCGGCTTTGAGCGTTCAACTATTCTTTGGGTTACATCTTGGATGGTTGCGTTCAACGTCATGTTGAGCCCTCATTTCTTGTTGTGCGCCGTTTAACATGATCTGTTAGCGCTAACAATACGTCTATTGTACCTAATTTGGCACCAATCGAATTTCTCAATTCCTCATTATTACTAGGAAATTACCTAAGTGTGGACCGTCTTCCGCCCTATTTGCGTCCAAATTCAACGCCAAATTAGAAACAATCGCGGAATAGTTCCGTGAAGTTTTTGGTTGTGGAGGCACAAATGCTTCATATTCGTACAGCAATTCTAGGTTTGGCCGCTTTAGCGGTCACGGCTTGCGGCCCATTGGACGCAGTCACTCGCACGGCACCATATGAAACGACGATGCCCATCGTTCCAGTCGTTTCAATAGCAACGCAGGACATCAACGAGGTTCCTGAAGTTGTAAGCCGCTCCGTTGCGGACATTTCGCCAATGCCTGCAGCGCCTTCTTATAAGGTCACAGGTATTCAGGTTGATGTCCCTCGTTCTCTTCGCGTCTCTGAATCCAATATGTTAATCCCAATGGGTGACATCGTTTGGCGCGGTGACCTACCGGGTGATCGTTACGAGCAAATTCAAGACATTCTTGCCGTTGCGATTGAACGTGGCACATCCGAGATGGATGGATCGCAGGACATTATCGTTAAGGTTACCGTGTCGAGATTCCATTCTCTGTCACAACGCGCACGATATTCTGTTGGTGGTAATCACTCAATCTACTTTGACTTGGAACTTTTTGACGCCGCAACCGGCATCCAAATTGGTGAGACAAAGTCAATCAATGCTTCGTTTGATGCTTACGGCGGCCAACAGGCCATCCAAGCTGAATTGGCGGGATTGACGCAGAAAGTTAGAATCATTGACCACGTCGCTAACGTCATCGGCGCCGAGGTTGACCCGCAACACACAACGACATTCATGGCGAGTGTCTCTGACCTTTAAAGTCAGGGGTTTATACCCGGAGGGAAACTGGGTACGAGGGCTGCATGACGCAGCCCTCTTTGCCTATTGTACGCCTAAAGCCTAAAACGAAACCGCAAGTCATTCGACATGGGTTTCCTTGGGTTTATGATAATGAAATCGTAACAGACCGCAGGACCAAAAGCCTCGAACCGGGAGCTATTGCTGTTCTTGAGGATTCAGAGCGCAATCCATTGGCTTTGGTGGCGATTAATCCCAACTCCAAGATTTTTTGCCGCGTTCTTGATCGTGATTTGAATGCCTTGATCGATCAGGCATGGTTCGAAGCGCGTTTGATCAAAGCATTGGCACACCGCGAAACCCTGTTTGACGCGCCATTCTACCGACTTATCCATGCCGAAGCAGACGCGCTACCCGGTGTGATAATTGATCGTTTCGGGGATATCGCTGTCGTCCAGCCAAATGCGGCTTGGGCTGACGTTCGTATCGACGAACTCTGCGCGGCTTTGATCACCGTGACTGGGATTTCCAACGTGTTGGTAAATGCATCCGGTCGTGCGAGGACGCTAGAGGGATTGGACGATGAAGCGCGGGTTCTGGCCGGTCAAGCGCCTGAGGCGCCAATTCCTGTTCCGATGAATGGCGCGACCTATCTTGCAGACCTAATCGGCGGCCAGAAAACCGGTCTCTTCTATGACCAACGTCCCAACCACGCATTTGCTGCATCGCTGGCCAAAGGAAAAACGGTTCTAGACGTGTTTTCACATGTGGGTGGCTTTTCGCTTGCTTGCTTAGCAGCAGGGGCAACAAACGCTCTGGCGGTCGACGGTTCGGCGAATGCGCTAGAACTGGCCCAAGGCGGTGCAGAAGCGAGCGGCTATGGCAAGGTTTTTGACACCCGAAAGGGCGATGCTTTTGCGATGCTTGAGGCTTTGACGAACGAGGGTCAAGCCTTTGATCTTGTTATCTGCGACCCCCCTGCGTTTGCGCCAAACAGAAAAGCACTGGACGCAGGATTGCGCGCGTATGAGCGTATTGCGCGCTTGGCAGCGCCGCTTGTTGCAGAAAACGGCTATTTAGTTCTGTGTAGCTGCTCGCATGCTGCAGATTTGCAAAAGTTTCGAACCGCATGCGTGCGTGGCATTGGCCGAGCAAACAGACAGGCGCAGTTGATTCACACCGGTTATGCAGGCGCGGACCACCCGTTGATGCCTCAATTGGCCGAAAGCGGATATCTGAAATCCCTATTCTTTAGGCTATGAAGCTACTTCTCGACGCCTGTGTTATGTACCCAACTGTTATGCGATCCGTATTGCTGGGTGCGGCGCGGGCCGGGTGCTTCACGCCCATTTGGTCAGACAGGATCCTTGAGGAGTGGGCGCTAGCAGCCCGGAAAATCGGACCGACAGGAGAACCGCAAGCACGTGCAGAAATCGCGTTGGTCAAATCCATGTTTCCAAGTGCAAGCGTCTCAGGGTTTCAAGGACTAGAAACCCGCTTGTGGCTTCCTGATGATGGCGACATCCATGTTCTAGCGGCGGCAATTTGCGGGTCGGCCGATGGCATCGTCACCATGAACGCTAAAGATTTCCCCAAAAATATATTGGCGGAAGAGGGACTATCACGAATTGACCCTGACACTTTGCTGCTGGGGTTTTACAATCAAAACCCCGACGCACTAGAAGAGGTAGCACATTCAGTTAACGCTGAGGCCAACCGTCTTAGCGGCAAAACATGGGAGTTGCGGGCCCTAATGAAAAAGGCTCGACTGCCACGGTACGGTAAGGCGCTTACTCGTTAACTCGCCACTTAGCTTCAAGCGTTTCGATTGCCTTAATCCGCTCGGCGGTTTTGGGATGGCTTAACAACCACGCAGGCGCTCGGCCAGAATTTGCAGAAGACAGCGCATCTAGCTTTCGAAACAGAGATTTTTGATGCTCGGTTCCGATGCCGGCTTTGGTCAAAAGCGCAGCTGCATATTCGTCGGCTTCGTATTCGTCGCTGCGCGATAAACGCGCCGCAAGCAGGCTGGTCAAGGCGCTTGCGATATAGCCACCAAAACCAGGAATGAACCTTGACAGAACCATACCCAGAGCCGCCCGCATCGCGTTCTGGCCGGAGAAATCGATCATTCTTCGACGCGAGTGTCCAAGGGCTACGTGCCCCAGTTCGTGGGCTACCACGCTTGCCAATTCTTCCGCGGTCACTTCATCGTTGACGAACTTATCATAGAATCCACGTGTTATGAATATTCGGCCATCTGGTGCCGCCAAACCGTTGACTGGTGCAATTTCGTAAATGTGAACCTTAACGCGGGGCAGATCGAGGGCATTGGCAAGATCGGCGGTCAGCTTTCTAAGCTTAGGATCTGCCAACTCGGTTGAGTTTTCATTTAGGTCTCGCGAGGTGCGCCAAACCGAAAACCGATAGGCAACAAGACCATAAAGAAGCGCCAACAGTATTGGGGTAAATCGAAGCATAAACCCTATATGGTCTTGCGCTGGCCTTCTGGCAAGGCGACCTGTTGATCACGTTCTTTTGCGCGCAACGATTTGACGATCCAGAACAAGGCAGACCCCGCCAAAGCAGCCGCTGCAATAGCACCTAGTGTGTTGCCAGCATAAGTTGCGGCCGTGGTTAGGTTTGAAGCGAAAACATAACCGAACGAGACATAAACGCTGACCCAAATCGTTTCGCCCAGCGTGTCCCATATGGTGAAGCGGAGCCAGTTCAACCGCATCGAACCGGCGATGAAATTCACCCAAGGACCAAGCGGTGCGAACAACCAAGTTGAAAAGAAAACACCGACTCCGCCATGTTTTTCAACCAGCTTCACTGCGCGATTGGCGACCTTTTTCCGAGCCGGCGACTTGGACAGTTTTTCGATAATGCGAGCGCCGCCCATCCTGCCGATTAAAAAGCCGGTTTGATCGCCGAGTAGAGCACCAAGTAAGGCTCCGCCATAGACCTGCCAAAACACTAAGTCTTCGGTTGCGACGAACGCGCCAGCGGTAATCATCATTAACGACGTCGGAATAGGGACCAGTAAGCAGGATAGAAACGCGCAGAGGAATAGAAAACCAGCGCCATAGGTGGTGACCAGCGTGATGACTTCGGTCATTTGCGATCACGCTTGGATTTGCGGTCTTCAATGAACCGGTCGATATCGTCTTTGAGCTCTACAATCAGGTCTTCTAGTGCAATTCCTCGGGCGTCTGCAATTTGTTGCAGATTGTCGGGCCGGTCGCTCTTTTCGATCTCAAGAAACTCTCGCATGATTTCGGGCGGAACTTTCCAAGTCCTCGAAATATATTTTGGGGTCATCCACTCTTCGATTTGCGTGTCTTTGGGTGGGGGACCATCAAATGCGTCAACGATCAAACGGCCAGAAAACCCTAAAGCCAGCACAAGGCTGATCGCGAAAATTATGGTCGCAATCGGCGCCGCCGCATATGCGCGTTTCAATTTTTTGAACATCTGGTTCCTGCCCACTTTCAAACTTGTACGCACAACAAATGACATTTTGTCGAAAAAAAACGCCCCGCAGGTAGGCGGAGCGTTTTCAGAGAAATGTCCAAGCGATTACTTAAGAATTGAACGGCCCGCGTATTCAGCAGTTTCACCTAGCATCTCTTCAATGCGGATCAATTGGTTGTACTTCGCAAGGCGATCGGAACGTGAAAGCGAGCCGGTTTTGATCTGCCCACAATTAGTTGCAACTGCCAGATCAGCAATGGTTGCATCCTCAGTTTCGCCCGAGCGATGCGACATGACGTTTGTATAGCGCGCGCGGTGGGCCATATCGACGGCTTTCAGAGTCTCAGACAGCGTTCCGATCTGGTTCACTTTAACGAGCATTGAGTTTGCAACGCCTTGAGCGATGCCGTCTGCTAGACGCTCTGGGTTGGTAACGAATAAGTCGTCGCCAACCAACTGCACTTTGTCACCGATTTTGTCTGTCAGAAGCTTCCAGCCATCCCAATCGTCTTCGTCCATGCCATCTTCGACCGAGATGATTGGATAGTCATTGCAAAGATCCGCAAGATACTGAGCATTCTCTTCAGACGTTAGAGATTTTCCTTCGCCAGCCAGCTCGTACTTGCCGTCTTTGTAATACTCGGAAGATGCACAATCGAGAGCGAGATAAACTTCCTCGCCCGGCTTGTAGCCAGCTTTTTCAATCGACTTCATTACGAAATCTAGTGCGATACGGGTCGATTCAAGGGCAGGGGCGAAGCCACCTTCGTCTCCGATGCCAGTGTTATATCCAGCGGACGACAGTTCTTTCTTCAGGGTGTGGAAGATCTCAGCACCCATGCGGATCGCTTCTTTCACGTTCGATGCCGAGACCGGCATGATCATGAATTCCTGAATGTCGATTGGGTTGTCCGCGTGCTCGCCGCCGTTGATGATGTTCATCATCGGTACAGGCAGAACGCGGGCCGCCGTACCGCCGATGTAGCGGAACAGAGGTTGCGCGGTAAAGTCCGCTGCAGCCTTTGCACAGGCCAATGAAACGCCCAAAATGGCGTTTGCTCCAAGACGCGCCTTGTTTGTTGTGCCGTCGAGTTCAATCATTACAGCGTCGATGAGTTGCTGTTCGGTGACGTCAGCGCCTACCAATGCCTCGGCAATTTCACCATTTACGGCGGCAACGGCCTCAAGAACGCCTTTGCCTAAGTACCGATCCTTGTCGCCGTCGCGTTTTTCAACGGCTTCATGTGCACCAGTCGATGCACCAGACGGTACAGCGGCGCGACCAAGTGTGCCGTCCTCAAGGATTACGTCTACTTCGACCGTTGGGTTGCCCCGGCTGTCGAGAATTTCACGTGCGATAATGTCGATAATGATGCTCATGGCTGAGTGTCCCTTAGGTCAGCGGATTATTTCGCGCTCTATACCAGCCTTAGTCGAAAAGGGGAACAGGTCATGTTAGCGCTAACTTTTGGTGCAATTTGAGCAGGTTGGGTATGTTAGCGTCGCAACCGGTTTTCGCGCCAGAAGGTGAACAATCCTGTGGCGATAATAATAAGCGAACCGACGATGGTCGGCGTGTCCAACGATTCGGAAAACACGATTATTCCGAGTGCGATTGAGAATAACAAACGGGTGTATCGAAATGGCATGATAGCAGACGCATCCGCGCCGCGCATCGCCGTTACAATTGCGTAATAACCCCCAGCCCCAAAGATCACAGCCAGAGGGACAAGATAAACCGATGCGCCTGAAAGCGGCCTAAACTCGGCAGTTAAAAGGGTTATCGGGACACCAATTATGAAAAGCGTAAAGAAAGCAAAAAATGCCACTGAGGTTGATTGCACATCTTTTGGCACGAACCGGGTGAGCAGATCCCGCGCCGCAACTGCGGCAACGGCCACTAGCGCCCAAAGCGCAGCAGGTTGAAAACCGTCAACGCCCGGGCGGATGATGATCAGAACCCCAAAAAACCCAATGACGATCGCCGACCATCTGCGCCAGCCAACGGGCTCTTTCAAAAACACGGCGGCCCCAAAAGTAATCGCAAGTGGAGTTGCCTGAAAAACTGCAGCTGTAACTGTTAGATCTACTGCAGAAAGGGATATGACATACGAGCCAGCCGCCATCGCTTCCGCGAGTGATCGTGCAATAAGCACCTTACTAGCAAGAAGGTCGCGAAAGTGAATGCGGCCGTTCAGATTGGCAAGAAGACCAAAAATCAAAGACCCGCCGAGACCCAGCATGGCAATGATTTGCCATTGAGCGAACGAGTTTGTCAGGATTTTAATGAATGTGTCTTCAACGGCAAACAACAGCATTGCTGCCGTCAAAAATAGAATGCCGTGTACATTGTTCATTGGTTGCGCCCGCTTCTGTCAATCAATCTCAACAGTAGAAGTGCGCCCGTCGCAAGGTGTTATTTTTTTAGCGGAACACCGTACAATTCAAGCTTGTGGCCTTTAAGTTTATAGCCAAGCTTTTTCGCAATTTTTTCCTGAAGGGCTTCGATCTCCGGATCAACAAATTCAATGACTTGCCCAGTGTTCATGTCAATCAAATGGTCGTGGTGTTCACGTTCAGCATCTTCGTATCGTGCACGCCCATCACCAAACTCGACGCGCTCTAGGATGCCAGCCTCTTCGAACAACTTCACAGTTCTGTAAACCGTGGCGATAGAAATGTTTGGATCGCGCGCAGAGGCACGTGCAAACAATTCCTCCACGTCAGGATGGTCCTTAGAAGACTCAAGTGTTTCGGCAATGACCCGACGTTGACCTGTCATGCGCAGGCCTTTTGCTTCGCAGCGTTCTGTAATGGTTTCGTTCATAGCGGCCCAGAAAAGTATTTGCGCCACAGGTCTACCCGCGGCGCAATAGAATTTCCAGATGTTTGAGCGGTTTGATTAAACGTCAGTGAGTTCTTTTTGATGCAACCATTCGGCATGTTTTGGTGCGCGTTTGGTTTTGGTCCACTCCTCAAGCATTTCCCACTTCACTTCGTTAAGCCTTGCTAGCATTTGCTCTTCTTCGGGATCTGGACACGCCAGTTCTACGCGATGCCCATTTGGATCGAAGAAATAGATGGAATGGAAGATTGAGTGATCTGTGACACCCAGTACATCAACACCGTTGGACTCAAGATGTTCCTTAAATGTGATCAGTTCTTCGCGATCTTTAACCTTAAACGCAATGTGTTGCACCCAAATAGGGGTGTTTGGGTCGCGTCCCATTTCTGGCTTGGTAGGCAGCTCGAAGAACGCCAATATATTGCCATTTCCTGCATCCAAAAACAGGTGCATGTATGGATCAGGCTCATGCGTTGAAGGCACATGGTCTTCGGCAATAGCCAAGACAAAGTCCATGTTAAGCATTTTGCCATACCACTCGACGGTCTCTTTTGCGTCTTTACATCGATAGGCGACGTGGTGGATTTGTTCAATTTTCAAAGGTTAACCTCCTTTTTGGAGCGAGGCAGCATCAAGCGCCTGCTTCAGGATCGCGCGGTTTCCAACGTGGTTTGCAAGGATTAGAATTAGACGCGCATTCAGCGCATCGCTTTCCTCTTTGCTAAGGCTTTCATGTGCGTCGATGAGATCAGCGTAAAAGTCATCAGGCACGTCAATATTTGCGGTGAGTGTCAACTCAGTCATCAGATCACTCCTTACCAATGGCGCGGCGGATTTCTGCACGCACGAGGTTTTCGTTGTAGATTTCACGACGGGCAGCCACATGCTGATCCGGTCGGATTAGATATACGGCCGAAGTCGCTTCACCTAGATAGCGCTCTGCTAATGCGCCCTGTGGATCATCCGAGGTTGATATATTGACCGTTCGAACATTGACGCCGCATTCTTCCAACTCATGGGGACCGTTGGTATTTATGCAAAGCAGAACAAAATCGTTGCCAAGCCTATTAAGAAGGAAGCCGTCATTAAGTTGGGCATCTGGACACGGCGAGCCTGGACGAGTGCGTTCAGGCCCCGACAATCCGTCAGCGCTGTTTAGCGAAGACCCATCATAGGTGCACGGCACGGAAAGACGACCAGAGTTCACCAACGGGCGCGCAAATTCGTAGTCGTTGGACAACGCTAGAACGGCGTCCCTAAAAATCCGGCTCTGAGCAGACTTTGGGGTGATGAAATCTGTAGATCGGGTTGAATTCATGATGTTTTCGTCTGCACCATGAACACGTTCATCGTTGTACGTATCGAGCAGGTTGTCGTCTGCAACACCGTTGACAACCAACCCCAGCTTCCACCCGAGGTTATCGACGTCTTGCATGCCAGAATTGGCCCCCCGTGCGCCGAAAGGGGATACTTGGTGGGCTGCGTCGCCTGTGAAGAGCACGCGACCACTTCGGAAACTTTCCATGCGTTTACACTGGAATGTATAGATCGACGACCAAACCATGTCGTATTTCACACCGCCAAGAAAGGCGTCGAGACGGCGGCGGATGTTTTCCTCTTTCATTTCTTCTTTGCGATCTACGTCCCAACCGATTTGAAAATCGACCCGCCAAACATCGTCGGGCTGCTTGTGAAGCAGTGTCGAGGCGCCGGACCCGTGGCTTGGCTCAAACCAGAACCAGCGTTCGGTTGGAAACTCGACGTCGTCGGTGATTTTGATGTCCGCAATCAGAAAACTGTCTTGGAATACTTTACCGGTAAAATCGAGATCCAGCATATTGCGAAGGGGTGAGCTGGCGCCATCTGCACCGATCAGCCAGTCGGCCTCAAGCTTATATGGACCGTCTGGCGTCATCACACTGATAACGACGTGATCACCATGAACCTCAACGCCATCAACGCGGTTTTTGCCACGGATTTCGATCGGGGCACCTTGTGCCTGCAACTCGCGAAGACGTTCAATCTGAAAGCTCTCGTAATAGGGTTGCTGCATATTGATGAAAGCCGGAAACTTATGGCCTTCTTCCGGTAAAAGGTTGAATTCAAAGACCTTGTGGTCCTTGTGGAAAACTTTGCCGAGGTTCCAAACGACGCCTTTTTCAAGCATCGGTTCACCGCATCCATAACGATCAGCAATTTCCAGACAACGCTTCGAAAAACAGATCGCACGGCTGCCCATACCAACGCCCGCATGGTCATCCAAAACCACCACGGGAATACCCTGAAGCCCCAGGTCCAGCGCCATTCCAATGCCAATTGGTCCACCACCCATAACGACGACGGGGTGGCGTGTGGCCTCGTCTTTGTCTTGGTCTGGCGAGCGTTCGTAGGGGTAAAGCTCGTAGGCCAGCGTATAGCGTTCATCAAGCATTGGCGGTGTCTCCTCTGGTCATAAGTCCGCAAAAACAAATGCTTGCAGACCGGCGTCGTGGTGGCCCTCCGAGTGTATCGGAAGGCCGTTTGTTGCTAGCCTTGCAGGGCAGCCCACATGTCGAGATCGCGCTGCGCGGTCCAGATCCGTGGGTTATCAATGCCGCGGGCTTCGTCATATGCACGGGCAACGTTGAACGGCAGGCAGTGCTCGTAGATTGCGTAGTCGGAATACTTAGGATCGCATTCTGCGCGTACAGCGTCCCAAGCTTCTTTGAGCGAGCCCTTACGTGCTGCAACTTTTGCGGCTGGGGCGTAGGTACTGTCTACAAAGTCACGTGTGCTTTCAATGGCGCGCTCAACGGCTTCTTTGCCAATTAATGCTCCACCACGGCCGGGCGCAATTGCGTCAACGTCAAACGACGCGATGTTGTCGAGTGTCATGCCCCATTCATTGAAGTGGCCATCGCCGCAATAGCAAGCCGAGTGATCTTCGACGATATCGCCAGTGAACATGACGTTCTGATCTGGCACGTGAATGACGATGTCGCCGGCTGTGTGGGCGCGACCTAGATGCATAAGATTGATCTGACGGTTTCCAAGATAGACAGTCATGTCTTCCGAGAAGGTCGTGGTCGGCCACGTTAGCCCCGGAATGCTTTCGTAACCTTCAAACAGACGGGGGAAGCGCTGAAATTCGCTATCCCAATCTTCTTGTCCTCGCTCGACGACCATTGAACGGTCAGTGTCTCCCAGGATGAT
>ERZ1047985.426-NODE-426-length-33717-cov-6.037461_pt1 | contig 33717 bp, 52 predicted proteins | sample MGYA00383097_ERZ1047985 | MGnify/ENA primary metagenome ERZ1047985 (study PRJEB29581, sample SAMEA5548367) | metagenome | biome: marine; feature: coastal; material: water | depth 50 m | study: Short-term variability in the microbial, nano- and picoplankton...
TGCCGGGTGGGACACCAACGAACGCGAACTCTGGTATCGCTGCTGCTTGGAATGTTCATTCATCTATTCGGTGGAAAGACAATGTAGAAACCGTGACCGGTGCTACTGCCGTAGTTAACGCTTTGCGTCCTGTCACGTTTCAATACAAAGACCCCGAAACTGGCGAACTTTCCGAGACCGTGGAGTATGGTTTCATTGCCGAGGAAGTGCGCGACCAAATACCGAGCGTCGTTCAAGACGACCCCGACGACCCAGAGTTTGCTCAAAGCGTGGACTACGCCCGGCTCACCTCTTTGCTTACGGCAGCCATCCAAGAGCAGCAGACACAGATAGACGCACTAACCGCCCGCATTGAAACATTGGAGGCAGTATGAGCGCCTACCGGTCGGCGACTGACTACCAGTCTGCTCTCCGGTATAGGGGTGTTCGGTTGTTTGCTTCCGCTGATACTGGTGCGGGTGCTGACGCTGTAAGTGTCGCTGCTGTTGTTTCGTCCTCGGATGTTTTGGCCGCTGTTGAGTCGTGGTCCCAAGGTCTTTCTTTGAACGATTCCGACAGCGGCACTGGTATCGACTCAGACGCTCTCACAGCGATCCTGAGCGCTTCTGACACTGGTTCGGGAGTTGATTCCCTGACACTGTTGTCGGCGCTCCTGACGGCCTCTGATGGCCTGTCAGCGGTAGATGCCTACATATACTTGACAGCCGTGCTAGACTCAGGGGACCAAGGGACAGCCCTTGAGGGGCTGGCCCAGATCGGCCTCGGCCTTCAGGCCGATACCGGGGCAGGAGCGGACGACCAAACATCGGGAGCGGCGTTTACCGATTCCGATTCGGGATCAGGTTTAGAGTCTTTGGCGAAGATACTGTTAGGTATCGAAAGCGATACTTTAGTTGCGGTCGAAGGGGTCGCTCCTTCTGACCGGACCCATGTCCTTTCAGAAGACATGTTGGTGGCGTTGGGTTTGATAGGGCCGTATGGTCGGGATGATTCTCCGTTGAGTTATAAGTTGAGAACTAAGTACCGGACCAGTGCGGGGCCTCGCAGAAGGTAACACTGTTCGGGTAAAGGATAGAGATGGCAACAGGAACCACACAAGCACTTAGCGAACTGATCGAAGATACTTTCTCGATTTTGTATCGCACCGCAGAACGACCGTTTCAAGTAGCGGTCGGGTCTGACGCTTTAGCAGCGGACGTATCCGATACGTCATTGACCTTGGCTACGGGCTATAGCGCTGTGTCTGCGACCGATATTTTAGAAAACGGTCAAGAGTTGATGCTTGTTACTGCTAAGAGCGATGATGCTGTGCCTGTGTTTACTGTGTCTCGTGGGTATGCGAACACTACTGTTGAGGCTGCTGCCACCACCGATGTGCTACTAGTGAACCCTTCGTTTGCTCGTCGTGATGTCTCAGAGTGGATCCAGCGGTGCTTCAAGTCGTTGATGAACACTCATTTGCCGGCTATCAGTTCTGCTGAAATGAACCGGGTCGCTTCGAAGCAATACATTGCGATGCCTTCGGACACGGTCCGTGTGTTGTCGGTGCGCCATGTCATTACTTCCACTGGTCGTATCGTTGATGTTGGTGGGTGGCAGTTCGAAGAGGATTTGCCCACTTCGTTTACTGCGACTGGGAAAGCGTTGCGTGTCCCTTCGACGATCGACGATGATGATGATTTGGTAGTGACGTATCAAGCGCCTTACGCTTGGTCTGACGCTACCCCCACCGAGGCTTCTACGATTACTTGCCCGCTGGGCGCTGAAGACATTCCCCCACTGTGGGCCGCTGCTTACGCAGTGACCCGCCGTGAAGTCCAGCGAGGGGATCTCGATAAGATCGAGGAGTGGAATCAGGACCAAGCGATGCGCCAAGGGATCAATCTTCGTTGGGCTAGGGAACTTTGGGGCGAGGTGTATCGCCGTGTCGATGATTCTCGTCGTTTGCAAAATGTTCCTAAGTACCGTCCGTTCCGTAAAATACCAAGCATCTTGTAGGTGATCAATCATGGGTAAACAATTCACTAACTTCGTGGAAGGCACTTTGAACGCTTCGGTGTTGACCGCTGCTACTTCTATCGCTGTCAACTTCGTAACTAACGGTGCGGTGCCGACTGGTTTGTCGGTCGCTGATTACATGTTGTTCGTTATCGACCCTGAGGGTGCGGAGCATCCTCCTGAGGTGGTGAAGGCGACCGCTATTTCGGGCGGTTCGAACCCTTACACCTTGACGGTGACCCGGGCACAGGAGTCCACGACTGCTCAGGATTGGGATTCAGGCCGTAAGATCGTTGCTGGCGTTACGGCCGCACAGTTGGACGATTTGACTAACGAAACACCTAGTCAGTTGCTGACCTCTATTAAAACCGTGGATGGTTCGGGTTCCGGTTTGGATGCCGACACTGTCGATGGTAACGAGGCTTCTGCTTTCGCTACTTCGGGTCATACTCACGCTGCTTTCGGTGCGTTGACCTTGAGCGGGGACGTGGCTTGGAGCACGGGTAGCGCCCGTGACGTAGGCACATACGCCACCCCTACACAAGCCGTGTACGCCGACGATCTCCGTCTGGTGGGCGGCAACGTTATAGTTGATGCCCCCGACACTAATACAGGTGACTCCGCTGAGTGGCAATCTTGGCTGGGGACTTACATTCTGGTACGCAACTCCTCTCTTACCGCCGAAAAAGAAAATATTTCTACTGACCTTGAGGGTTGGTTGACGGCTTCTATGGTCGATGATCTAGATGTTAAGATTTTCAACCGTATCACCGCTCCCAATTTCCCTGAGATTGGTTTCATGGCAGAAGACCTTGACGCTGTTTCCCCGTTTTTAGCATCCCACGGCACCGACGCAAGCGATGACAAGATTTTAACTGGCGTTAATAGGACAGGTGTTATTTCTTTACTGGTCTTAGCATTACAGGACGCTCGTGCACGCATAGCCGCTTTGGAAGTGTAGGGCCTTGTGTTGAACTTAACGAAACTCGGTGGGTCCGCTCTCGGTGTGACCGGCATAGCCGGCCGGCCGGTGCATGATTCGCCGGCTACATCCAGCGTTTCTGGCACCACTACCGCTGATACTTCAGCAAACAGTGTGGTTTCGTGGACCTATAGTCAAGCCCAAGGCGATGCTCAGGCACAATACCGTGTCTACGGGTTGAACGCTGGGCGCTCTACGACCTATTATGATTCTGGTTGGCTGACCGGAGCCGGCACAACCCACTCTGTGGGTATGGACACTGAGGGGATCCCTACAACTTCGACGACTGTCATTAACTGGCAGGTAGATGTCCGTTCGGACGACTACTTGTCTGAGCAGGCCACCTCACGTTATGAGGGGTCGAGCAACGCTGACACGTCGTATGTGTGGGGTGACCCTCAGTGCGCCATAGTTACGATCGAAGGAGTAGCGCCTTCCGGATCTGCGATCACTATCGAGCAGGCGACCGACATTACTGTTGGCTGGACTTTCACTGATGGAGCCAACACCCAGCACTCTTACCGGGTGCAGGTCCGTGACTCTTCCAGTGGTATAGTCAGGACCGACTCGGGCTGGGTTGTTTCGACCGTCACGACCTACAACATTCCGTTTACTTTTTCCGATGGGTCCCGGTACGACATCGTCACCCAGTTGAAAAATAACTTTGGGGTTAGGAGTTCGTAATGCCAGCAGAGGACGTAGTTGTAGTTGATGTAGATTTAGACGATGTCTACGATTACCCTGATTTGGATTCCGTGGGTAGTGTCTACCAGATAGCGATCAATGGTGTTGGTTACATGTTGGCCGACACCCCGGATCAACCGGCTTACCGCAAACAGGTGGTCCCGTTGGACCCTGCTCGTTTGGCTACCACAGATACTCCGTTTAGCGAAGCGGTCGAACGGTACAACTTCGCCACGTTGTCTGACGGTACGGCGGGCGCTGGGCAACGTTGGTTGAACCGTGCGTTGAGCACCGGTTCAGGGTTCTACGACTCGGAAGGTGTCGATCCTTTTACTGTGCCGGGCGAGATTTCGTTGGTCCCTGCGACGGTCGAGGAAATCGATTCCACTTACGCCACATTAGATATCGCTGTGGTGGGCCGTGCTTTGTACGCACTGACTGGCACCAACGAGTTGACTTATGTGACCACCCCGGGTGGGACTGAAACTGCGGTCACTGTTGCTGCCGCTAGCACGTTCACTGATATTACTTCCGATGGGCAGTACTGGTACGCTTGCGACGGTGCTTCTGTTTGGCGTGGTACTACTTCCGACCCGGGATCGCATTGGTCTAACCACAACGTTAAAGGGATCGTGTGGGCCGGTGGGAGGATTTGTGCAGCGGAGGTCGCTTCGGGATCTACCCCTAACAGGTTCACTACGTTTAACGATTCAGGCACGGAGGAACGGGGCAGCGGGCACATCACGTTCCCTGAGGGTTCCACTATCAACCTTGGTGGTGAAACCCAAGGCCATGTTTACTTTGGTTTAGAGTCTGGGAACGTTGGGTCTGTGTGGGCGTGGCCTATGGGCCTCACCGATACGGGTACCCAAAAGTACCCTTTCGAAGCGTTAGAACTCCCGACAGGGATGGTGCCCACTGCTGTCGGTGTTGGTGGCGGGTTCGTTTGGGTACGAGCACACCAACCCGAGGGCACCGGCAAAGGAAGGACCGTGCTGTTCCAGTGCGCCCCTGATCAGACCGGTGCGCTTATCGCTACGCTCGTAGCAGAGTTGGCCCCTGTAGGTACGGCCGTTGATCACAGCGTTGGTGGTTTTGCCACTAACGGTAACTTCATGTACTTTGGTTGGAAGGGCATGGCTAACAGCAACGCTGGTGTCGGTGCCGTGTACCTCCCCACTGGCGGTTACGCCAAGTGGTTCGAAGCGGGCGGCGACGGAGATGTTGCTACCGTTGACGTGTGGCAGGGGATGCCTGTGATGGCTGTCCGTGGCCAAGGCGTGTACCGTGCATCGTCCACGACGTACGTTACGACCTCCAACATCACTACGTCTATCGCTGACGGTGCGTCTGCGCTGGATAAAGTATGGGACGATGTTTCGATCGTTCATGACCCGTTGCCTACCGGTGGGGCCGTGGAGGTTCAATACAGTTTAGACAATGGTGGGTCTTGGACCTCGTTGGGGTCTTCCAGCACTGCTGGCACGAAAACTAAAGTTTTCGGGTTGGCCAAGGCCGCAAAAACGTTGTCTTTGAAAGCGATCATCACGCTGGGTTCGGGCACGACCGCTCCACAAATATCTACTTTGCAAGCCCGGTACCATGCGATCGGTTTGGCTGATGAACAAGTCCAGTTGACGATCGATTGCGGCGACAACCTGAAAGGTTTGAACGGGCATCCGTTACCAGAGAACGGCAACGGTGCGGGGGCAACGAGAGCACATGTGCTCCAGCACCTTGTACAAGAACGAGTCAAGTTTCAGGACATCGACTGGCATCTCATTGGTCACGGCGGGGTGTACGACTGTGAATCTATAGACATCGGCGCAACCATCATGTACGATCCGCAAACGTCAGGCCAGCGTGTACGCATGCTAGCAACGATTACGCTCCGGGCAGGGAAGAGTTGATATGTCCGGTGATGTGGCCGCCGCTTTAATAACCGCCGGAGGGGCATTAACTATGGGGCTAATTTCTGCTGTAACTTCGATGATACGAGGCATGAACAGATTGCGTTCGGAGAACGGTATCCAACACGGAGTGAACGAATCTAAGTTAGACTCATTGGGCGAGGCTTCCGAACGGATAGAGACTCGTTTGAATGATCACATTGACTGGCACATGGAGCAAAAGAAATGACTACGATGGTTAAAGCAAAAGAAATCAATTGGTTGAATGTTCTCGAGCGAGCGGCCGCTACCGCTGTTCAGGGGTTCTTAGCGGTGTGGGTCATGACCGACCTGTCCACCGTTGAGGGTGCAGCGACCGCTGCGGCTGCTGCCGCTTTGTCGGTATTGAAAACAGCCGTTGTTGAGTGGAACACTAAGTTCGAACAGGTATGAAATACTGCGGGGTGTGCGACGCTGATACCGATGGCGGTATTTGGTGCGGTGTGTGCTCCCGTGCTTACGATTTAGAAGAGGCCCGTGCAACACTGATGTCTATCAAGACTCAGGGTTTCACTGGTGATGCTTCGGTCAGCCCGCAGATGGAAAAGTTTATAGCGACCGGCGATCCGTCGGTGTTCGCTAAAAAAGGTGCGTTGGATTACAAGCCTTAGTCGCAGTAGTCCCCACAGGTGTGCTCGTAAAACGACTTGTCTAACGCTACATGCCGGGTCAACTCGACGAGGTCACCTGACATGATGCCCAACGTGACAGACGGGCCGCACATGCAAGTCCCGGAGTCTTCCGCTGTGTGCACGAACTGTTCTACCGGAACGTGATGTAGCGACACTACCGATTCGTCTTCGGTGGTGTTAGCGAATGTTTCCCATTCGCCTCCACGCAGTGGGAAAGGCATCATCGCTGTCATTCTGTATACCTATCCAGCCTGCGGCCATCAAATCTGGATCGCCCACTGAACATGGTGTCGATCTCCGTTTGTGTTAGGTATGTGCCTGTGGGCTGGAGCAAGCCCAGCACTACTTTTTTGTGGTACCCCTGATCCACATGGAAACCTTCTGCCTGCATGGCCATGTGGTAGTAGCAGAACGAATGTTCTGGTTGGGGGTCCTGTGCACATCTACCCCACGGGGATATCGTCTCGCAAGACATCTTTAAGCGCCTCCTTGGCTGCTCGCCATACCTTGTGTACATGGGACCGGGAGTACCCCAGTGATTTGGCTGCTTCGACTTTAGTCATGCCGCCCCACATTAAGAGTTCAACCACATCACGTTGTCTTTGGGGTAACGATTCGACCGCTTCAACGATCAGGCCGGCCGCTGGGTGCGGCTCGCCGACTGACTGTTCAGCGTATAACGCTGTGATCAGGTGCGGATCGTATGGGATTTCACGATAGTTCATCAACTATCGCCCTAATGGTGTGCACTAGGTGGTCGATAGTGAAGTCGTTTTTAATGGTGTGGTCCCAGACAGCGTCCTCTAACGCTGTCTCGGAGGGGTGGCTCATCTTGGGTGAACCGGGCCGGGTAATTTTAATAAGGGTCCCGCCTGCTTTTTTTATGGCTTTCATCTCGTTGGGGAAACGGACATCAGTTATCGCTACGTTCACGCCAGAGTTAAGTAGCGCCTTCGCTTTGCTTAACGCTAGTTTCACCCAAACGTCTTCACCGAGGATCTCTCGGGCACCAAGGCCAATGTTTTGCAGGAGCCGGCGCACTTCGCCTTCGGCTTTCGCTGTCTCCCAGCCATTCACATTGATGTATGCCTGCACCGGCATGCCATGCACGATCGGGTTGGCTTGTAGCAGGAGTTCACGGACCCCATCACCGAACGCTACACGCTCGTAACCGATCCCGAACGCTGCTGTGTCTTTGCCGACCTGAGCGGTGTGCCCAAGCCCTATCAGGGTGCTCATACTTGATCCACTTCGTTGCCGCCTAAACACTCGGCGTTCATCCAAGTGAGGTCTGCCATCATGTCGTGGCAGATCTCATCCAAGTCTTTCTCGTGCGCTATCTGCCGGCAGCCCGATAGATCGACAATCCATTTGCCTTTGTCATGGCCCGTTGGGCCTTGACGGTTCATGCGGGTGCGTGGCAAACCGATGAGTTCCCAAATAGGGATAATGTATTTCACTACTTGTTCGCTGGCGTTATCCTTAATGAGAAAGAACACGCCCGGGTAGTGGCGCAAATGTTTACGGACAGACAACTCGTCTATGATGAAACAGTTATGCTCTTCGCTGGGCAACGTCCAACGGGGACCGATCTTCTGATGCTTTTCTTTGATCTCTAAAAACCATCCGGGATGCCAAATATCTATAGCGTCAGTGGAACTAAACTTCGTCACCGTTGTTAAGGGTAACGCTTCGTCTACTTCCGCTTCGTATTTGTCTGCCCGGACCCTATCAAAGGCCCGTTGTTCTTTAGTTCTTGCGTACGCCATATTTGGCCTCCAATAGTTCGATGCCGAAATCCAACGGAAGGACCATCACAGTGGGCTGTGCGTCTGCTTTCCGTCGGTCTCCGGCAGCGGCAACCAGTGCCCACCGACCATCGGTGGACACATGGACTAACGCACGGCACCAAGCAGGTATCGCCCAAGCCTTCCGATGCTTCGCTTCCACAGGGAAAGGGATCCCTGAGAAATCATCGGAAGGGTTGTTTGCTTTGGCACGGTCAGCATCAGGCCATACTTCTTGCAACCTGTGCAAGAGTTCGTTCTCGAACTTCGTGCCTTTTTGTTTCGGTGGGTTAGCCATACGAAAGCCTACCCCAACCAGTCGTCAACAGTAGGCATAGCCTCTGCCACACGGCCACCCGGGACCTTGATCTGCTTGGAGTGCGGAACGAGTTCCTTTATCCTCGCAGCGGCTTCGTTGCCTGCACGGTCATCGTCTAGTAAAAGCATGACGCTCCGCTCAGGGCCGAGGTCCCTGTCCCAATGGTTACGCCACAGCGCAGACCCCGAGGGGAGGCCGAGTACCCCCACTCCGGGTTTGTTAGCGCAGTGCTTGGTTAAGCACCAAGTGTCGGACTCGCCTTCACATAGCAACACGATCTCTGTGTCGTCTGGGAGTTCCACGGCCCGGTAAAGCCGGGCAGTGTACGAGGAACCTCTCGCTGAGTACTTCGCTCCTCCGGGCAGTGCCCGTATCTTCACTCCCCTGACGATACCTGCATCGTCGTAGTGGGGTACATACATGGCGGTTGGGCCTATGTGCACACCAAAGCCTTCTATGTCGTCTACGGAAAGAAAAGGCCATTTCTCTTCCACCAGTTCGGTAGCCCATTGACGGGATTCCTCTGTTGCCTCGTCGTACCCTTCAAACGTTTCGGTCAGGTCAAGGACCTTCTCTTCTCTTGGGGTGCGACATACCTTGCGCCCGGAGACCGGGGCACCCCGGCCGAGGATCTTCAAGGCTTCACCGAAAGGTACCCGTAGGGCATCCATGACGAACTTGATTGGGTCCCCGCCTTGGCCGGTGGAGTAATCGTAGAAACTATCTCTGTAAACGTGGAGGCTGGGGGTCAACTCTCCCGAGTTGTAGATCGAAAGGATTTTGTGTTGCCGGTTAGGCAACTCCCATCCGATGATCTCCAACGCTTTGGCCATGTCCACCGTGGACTTGACATGATCCCTCAGCCTGTCGTCAAACTGCATTTGTCCTCCTTAGTAGCCGTCGTCTTTCATCGCATCGTACTGCATGTCCGCTGCGTAGGATCCCCAATCGCATTCACAGGGGTCCTCTTCGCAGTCTTCGCATACATCGGTTTCTTCTGGTTCCGTTAAACGGCTTGGGGTTTCAAGGCCGGCCATAGAACTCCACCTCCAACGCTGTCTTAGCGGCAGCATAAGTGGTGTAGTACCCAGACTCACGGGAATAAGGGCAACCGTCCTCAGAACGGTAACCGATGTAGTACCCGGCACCCGAGTCCATGACCTCTGGCTGCGCCGTGCCGTAAGGCAACGGCGCTCCTGTCCCTACTGTTTCACCTTTCATAACCATTACTAGTCCTCCTTGTTTTCCGCTTCGTACTGTTCGTCACGATCGTCGTCAAGGACCTTGTGGGACATTGTCATCATCGCAGCGAACTCGTCTTCAGAGAGTTCGTTCATGTCGTAACCCAACGCATGCCCTTCCCCAGCAGATTGCTCCTGCAATTCGGTGGAGATGTGTTGGACTAGTTTCACCGCTTGATGCAGTTGAAAGTTCCTCCATAATAAAACCCCGAACAAAGCGAGGTTGAAAATAAATACTGTCATTAACATAATTGGTCCTTACCATCTAAGTTCACTGATCTTGCCGGTCTGGCCGTTCCAGTGATGTTGTTTGCCGTCGGGGTGGATACCACCGCCGGTCCTTGTTTTCAAGAATTGCATCCGAATATCATTATCCATTGATTCACGCAGTTCCTGCGAGATCCCCGGGTTCAGGTTCGGTTTGTATAACCCAACCACATAGTCGGCCGACTCCTCGGAGCCAAACTTGCCGTCTGTGAGGTCCAGAGGGAGATGCCCACTGTTGTGGTCACCCCGCTTCACTTGGTGCAGGCACACGACCGCTACGTCGTGCTCACGGGAAAATACTTTCAAAGCCCGTGCTAGTTCCTGCACCTTTGCCATTTGGTTATCTGAATACGCTCGGATCAACTCCAAGTAGTCAACTAGAATCAACCGAGGCTGTACCCCGTGGAGTTCAACGTACGAATTAATCGTTTCCGTCATGTCCCCTAAACCAATATCTGGTTCGTCTTCTATCATCAACAGAGGGAAGTCACGGACGGTGCGTTCCAAAGGCAAGCACCTGTCCCCGGCCCTGAGTTGGGTCTCTATTTCTTTGGTGCCCACACCGGTGTGTACCGATGCGATGCGCTCCATGATGTAACGGCCATGCATCTCCAAAGAGAACATGATGGTGGGTACTTCTGGGGTGTTGGCGGCGACGTTAATAAGCCACCATGTTTTTCCTACGCCGGTCCTAGCCAGCAGGAAGGTCAATTGACCCGGTGCCATTCCCCCGTTCGTGCGGTCATCGAAAAGGCTGTACCCGGTGGGGATGCGGACATGGTCCGACACCGCCCACCGAGCCAACTCGTCCGAGACCTCTTTGAGGTCTCGTAACATAGTTAAGCCTGAACCTTCCCTTGGGCTAGGTTCGCTTGCCATTCGGCTTGCAAACCAAGACCATCCCACACCCATTTAGGTGCGGACTTGTTGGGGTACTTAGAATCAACAAGCCAGAAAGCCAACTTGTTGCCGTTGTTTTCCACGTTCTCGTGAGAAACATCCGGTGCACGACCGCCAGAAGCGGACGACTTGTCAGAGCGCCACACCTTCCAGTCGGCAGGGTGGTGGTAAACAGCGTCTTCCCAAAGGGCAGTGCCCTTGGAGTCAGCGGTGATTACCTGTGGTGGGCCGGGCACATATTGTGCTTCGGACCCGGGGAAAGCCCCGGTTACCACGTTGCTAGCAGCCTGCTCTTGAGCAATGCTGATAGGTGCGACCGCCACAGGGGCGGGCGCTGCCGCAACGGGCGCTGATGCCGCTGGGGCACCGGTCCCGATCCGGTCAACTAGGTCGTTGTGGATTGTCTCCACAGCGGCCAAGTAGGCATTTGTATCGCCTGTGCCTGAACACAGGTCTGCGGCTGCCTTAGCCGCAACTTGAGCCACGATACTGGCTTCTCTTGCTTCCATACTGAACTCCTGTCAGTTGTTGGTTAATGGATCTTATCGTCCTGCGCCGAACTGGCACTCTTGCCAGAAGTCGCAGAAGTTCTTTGAGCACCACCAGCCGGTGGTATCTGGTGCAAACGCTTCAGCATCAACGAGGTCGCCGATGATGTTCGCTTGCGAGACTACGGACTCTACCTGTTGACGGGTGCAGGTTTCTTCAAACCTAGCGAACCTGTCTTTGGGGTTGAGTTCGTTTCCTCTCCCGGGCCTACGGGGTGCCCATGCGAGCACATCGTAGAAGAACCCGATGTCTTCAATTGGGGTGTCAAAGAGTTGGCTAACAGCCCAAGTGTAATACGGTGCTTGGGGGCTGTCGTTAGGTCCCCAACGTGATCTCGTTGGGAAGTCTTTAGAAGTTTTGTGGTCGGCGAGGATCAAACGTCCCCGGGGGTCACGGATCAGGAGGTCCCCTGTGCCGTGCGCCATGTGCTTCCCGGAAGGGAGGGGGAGGTCAAAGGAGATCTCCACTTCAAGGATCTCGTAGTCGTCTGGGTAGCCCCAGCCTTCGGAGAAGTACAGCCGGATGAGTTCGTCAAGCATCACGATGCTGGACTCTCGGTCCAGTATCAGTTCGTCTTTACGCATCGTCTGCTGCTGGAACGTCCAGTTGAACGATTCGGATTTGTCTACCTCTGCGTCTAGGGAAGCAACGACAGCGTCAACGTAAACGTCTACGTTGGACAGTGGTTCTCCGTTCTTCCGTTCACGGTAGTGGACTTCAAGGCCAGCGTGTATCGCTGTGCCGAGGCCACGGGCGATCCCTGACCGGTACCCGTACTTGCCGGATAGTTGGTGGTGCATTTGGTAGGCGCATTTCGTGAATGAACCCATCGTTGATTGTCTTACTCTAGCCATTGCTGTTCCTCCTCAGGAGCCGTCGTATCTGATAGTAACTGCTACCTGTGACCGCCGAGATTTCGTTGATCGTTAGGTCACGGTCAGCGAGAGACAACGCTTTGGTGCGTTGGCTTCTGGTCATCGGTGCGGGGTAGCCATCACGGCGGGGAATGTCCCTGCCTGATGCGTGAAGGACTTTGTACACCAGCGCACGGGAGCAGCCGACCTCGTCGGCCACACTAGAGGGGTGTTTGCCTTGCTCTGACAGTGCGATAATTTCTATGTGTCGGTCCATGCGAGTGACTCTAACACATAGGTGTGACAGTGCACGGGATACCCCTGTGACGGTGGCCTACGAATCGGTCCTCATAGACCTTCGGTCCATTCAACGAACCGCCAAACCTTTTTACCGCACACACCATCAACACCGCCCAACCAAGGAGAGATGCATCCTTGCACCTCTATGAGCCGGGCCTCGGTCTTCGGTCCGAAATCGCCGTCGGCCTTAGCCTTCAACGTTTTCTGCAAGCGCTTAACATCTTCACCGGTCGCACCACGGGCCAGCGTGGGCCGAGGTACAGAAGGGGGAGCCACCATCCGGCTCGTAACGAACGCCTTGCCCTCAATAAGGTCGGTGAGCGTATCGCCCGGGCAGTGAGTTGCTTTCAACGCACGGTGGGGGACGATCGCCAAAGCGTTCGGGTAAGCGCCCTGAATCTCAGCGACGATAGATCGTATGCCAGCAGTCATCTCCGAGGTCACAGTGTTACTTGGACCCATGATCGCACAGACAGCGATCCACTCCTTGTTCATCTTGTTACCGCCCTGCGCCCCGGAACGGGTGTGCATGCCACGGCCTTCGTAGACGTTGCCTTCAAGGTCAACGCCGAAATTGTAAGCGATGTCGTACCAGCCACGGCCAAGGTGGTAGTTCTGGTATGACCGCCAAGTGGACTCACCGTTACCGGGAGCCATAGTGGCTCCCCAATGGATGCACACGCCTTTGATGTCGGCCGGGTTGACCTTCAACGCTTTACGAGGGGCCTTAGCCCCCCAGTCTTTTCGTGATTTCATGTTTTCCTTTCGTGGAGGTGGGAGGGCCGGACCAGAGAGGAGAAAACAATCTGGCCCGGCGCTCCCGGGTGCCCGCACAGGAGGGGGATCCGGCAGGCAGAACTATGTTGGTGGGGTCATCATAGCACCCCTGAGCAGTGCTTCTACTTCATTTGTTTTCATGTGGAGCGTTTCGTCCCAATTGGTGACGATGACCCAGCGGATCGTGCCTTCCACAGGGCAGGTTGTTTTGGTCCAGTCCCGTAGGCACTCTCTCTTTTTGAGGTCGTCCAAGCGCCAAGGGATGCCGTTGGTGCTGTTAAGGTTCACAGCAACGGCTCCTGAACGCTGGTCGTCGTCATGTGGCAGGGCTGGCACTCCCAGAGACCTGTCTCCTTCAAGAGTTTCGCCGCCCGGGCTTTACCGTTGGGGCCTAGTTGTTGCCACCCGGTGACCTCCCGCCAAGAATAAGATTCGCCCGGGCGCAGGGCCTTACCGCAAATACGGCAAAGCCCTGCTACGGGTTTGTGATCCATCGCTATTTTTTTTTCGGCATGAGCCACGGTGACTCTACTTCCTTTACTCTCGGGTGCCGGTGCCCCGGCAACTACTTCCAAGAGCATAGCCCCTGTGACGGTGGTAGGTCCACCACACCGGGAGTAGATCTGCTCGGCACTCACATGCCTTGCATGATTCGCCGTGCTGTCAACGCACTGAAGTTCATCCCCTCTAAACTCTGCATGGCTTCCGCTTTAGTTGAACCTAAAGTGTGATGCAGGGAGGTACATGATTTTGGTGTTGACCAAAGCCGCAATTTCATCCCGGGGTAGGACGCTAAGTAGAGGTCAACGGTTTCACCTTCGGGCGCTAACGCCGTCAAGTGGCCGTTGAGTTTCTTAACTTCCTCCTCTAGTTTTTTCAAGGTCGCCCGGCCCGTTGAACCGGGTGGGCGGCCGTTTTTATCTTTACTCATTTTCTTCCTTCTTTCGTTGTTTTCTGATTTGTTTTCTTTTCATGCCTGTCGCACCGCCCCAGATCCCCGATAGTTTCGGGTCGGCTATGGCGGTCTCCAAGCATGGTTCTTTCACCGGGCAGTTCTCGCACAGTTTTAACGCTTTGCGATTAACCGAGTGGTGATCGGTGCGTTGGGGGAAGAACAAATTGATTGGTTCTCCCCTGCAATTAGCATTTAGTTTCCACAATGTGGACACTTGTACCTCCTCGTTGTTTATTTGAGATGCCTCATCGGAGCGGGGTCTCTCACACCTCGCTGACCCCCATCGCTGGGGGTTTCGGCTAGTTGGGTTTCATGTCTTGCTCGCAGTTCGGGCACACGTTCTTGTAAGCCCTGAGAACACGCAAGCCGATGTACCAGTTGCAGTTGGGGCAGCGTGTTACTTTGCCCCAGTTTGTTTTCCGCTTCACTGTCATCGGCGGCACCCGTTCACGCATTGCCAAGTCATGGTGGACTCGTAATAGTCGCAGCGGGACTCAATGATCTGGAAGGACTCGCCGACCTCAAAGAGCCGACCGCATTCGCAGCACCCTTTGTCCTGTTTGCTATCCATTATCTGTTTCATATTTCCTCCTCATTGTTGCCACAACATTGTTGTTGTGATCGTCCCCAGCCCGGTCTCGCTCCGGGCGGCAGGCTGGCCTGCTCTGGGGGGTTGTCTCAGTCAGTAAACGTTTCTTCGGTCCCGTCGTACAACGCCTTGAGGCGGTTGTGGCCGTCTTCGGTTTCTAAGAACCCGATACCGGCTACTTGGCTGAAGTTAATCCGCTCTTGCGAACCGATACTGACCAGCGCATTGATGTCCTCGCTGTCCGGCTCGTCGCACCACACGATGTCGTCGGCCCACCGGTCAAAGACCCCCTTGAGGGCATTGCCGATGAAGGCTTGGGCGTATGTGGCGTAGTAAACGTAGCCCTCTTCTTTGAGCCACTGGTCGTACTCAACGACCGCTGCGTTGACGGCTGCCACTGCCGGAAAGTACAAGGTACGATCGTTGACAAACTGGGCAGTCGCTCTGGTTGTTTCGTTACTGATTGTTTCATTGGTATTTTTCATATTTCCTCCTCATTTGATGGCAGCGTTGTTGCTGCCGATCGTGCCTGCCGGGGACTCGCACCCCGGTGTCTGCTGGTCAGGCGGTAGTTCTACTTCAGCAATCGTGGGAACTTGGCGACCACTCGGAATGTTTCTTCAGATACCTCAACAACTCCACGCTCAAGAAACCCTGTCCGGATGAGGTCCTTTGTCAACTCAACTTGTTCTTCCATTGTTTCTGTGGAGCGAGTTGATACCTGTAGTGGGCTGTGTGCCCACAGGTCAAAGGTTTGCCATTCGTCGGTGTTAATGCTTTGCCGTATTAAGTATCTTCCTATGTTTCGGGTGTTCATTTTATTTCCTCCTCATTATTGATAGGGCGTTGTTGCCCGATCGTGCCAGCCCTCGTCGTGAGCGAGGTGCGGGGCTGTCCCCGGCTGGCGGTACTGCTACTGGAAGAAACGTTCCTCGGTCCCGTCGTACAACGGACGGACCTTGATCGTTTCGTCATCGGCATACAGTTCGGTGAACTCAACCTCAGCGATTTCGCAGAAGTTGATCCTGCCCGAGCAACCGATGAACAGAACAGCGTTGACGTTGTCCGGGGTCAGATTTTCACCCCAAACGATTTCCTCAACCCAGTTCTCGTAAACAGCAGCCAACGCATCGGCAACGAAACCTATCGCAGTGTCTTTGCGGTAGGCGCTGAGGCCGTGCTTCCACATCCACTCTTCGTGCTGCCCTAACGCCACCGGTACGGCAGCGACAGCAGCGATGTAAAGCGCTTCAGTTTTGGCGAACGCTTGGCTCGCCCTGCCTGTTTCTTCTTGCATGTGTTCCATAATTTCCTCCTCATTGATGCCACAACATTGTTGTTGTGATCGTCCCTGCCCCAGACTCGCACTGGGGGTGTGGCTACTTCAGGGGTGCCAGTTAGGGCTGGCAGGCCACTGCGTGTTCAAAGCAATGGTCGTTGGCTTCCATCCGGCCTACCACTCCGAGGAGCAACAGGAGGACGAGGCCACCGATGATGACCCGGGCACGATCGCTCATGCCTGTTCTTTGGTCATCAAAGCAATAAGGCCAGCGATTTCGTAGCCCTTGAAAGTGATCGCTTTGTCAGGCCAACCTTCGCCAGAGCCGAAGTCGTTATGGACCTCAACGCTGACATCACCATCGGGATGGTGGGTGACGAACACCTGACGGTTTTTTGTATCACTCATATTATTTCCTCCTCATTAACGCCGGAGCATGGTTGCTCCGATCGTGGACTGCCCGGTCTCGCTCCGGGCGGCAGGCCAAGCCTGCTCAGTCCTACCAGTTAACCCTCAACCACAGTGAACTGTTGGTGCGAGTCAACCCGTGTCCATCCACGCTCTTTGTTGCGTGGGTCTTGCCAGTTGGTACGGCCATCCTTTTTGTAGGACACCGATTCGTAGGAGTTCCGACTGCGGGAACGTTCCCACGTTGAACCGGAAGTACCGTGGCCGTAGACATCGCCGGTTGTGGTGATGTCAAGCACCTCATAGCGGAACACGGAGCAGACCTTCCGGTCTAACCCTTTGTCAAACTTGGCGTTGGAAAGGATTCGTAGCGTGACAACGTGTTCAGCCTTTTTCATCGGGCTGAAATCCAACGTGCTGAGGCTTACGCCGCACCATTCGCTGGTGTCGTTGATCGTCACGACATCCCCTTTCTTCAACTGGTAAGTGGATTTGGTTTTCATATTTCCTCCTCATGTGATCTAAGCGATTTGCTTAGGTCGTCCCCGGCCCAGTCACGAACTGGGTGGTACCTGATAGTACACCGGGGGTGTGACACGTTAAACGGCCACGTCTTCGTCAGCGATCCACTGGGCGATGCGTTGCACCATCGCCACCGTGATCAGCATATCGGTCTTCCCGTCACTCCCGAGCCGGGCCAACGGCCCGTAACTACCGAATGTTTCACGGGAGTATTGGCTGACCTGAAGGAAGTCCCAAACAGCGTCCGGGATTTCAGCGACAGCCGCACGGTTAACCCGCTCGGTTGCCTCATCTTCCAGACGTTCTTCACGGCGCTTCTCGGCTCGTTCCACCTCGTTGTTAAGGTGCTCGCCGAAAGGTACCGGGTAGTCGCCGTAGAAGTCATCAATGTCTTGCAAGCGCACCAGTGTTGGCTCGCCGATCTTGATAAGACCGGTCGTGCGATCACTCTGCAAAGGCTGGACGCTGATGAAGGTCCGTGGTGAGTTGGAGTAGGACCGGCTGTATGGGCCAACCACAGGCTCAACCGTGATGTCGGTGAGTATGTGCCTTGCCCAGCCACGGCCCGCTTTCCGGTACACCATGTTTGGTTGTATGTCTTTTGCTTTCATATTTCCTCCTCATTGTTGATGGAGCATTGTTGCTCCGATCGTCCCCAGCCCGGTCTCGCTCCGGGCGGCCAGCAGGCTGGCTCTGGGGTGGTGGTAGTTCTAAATGCTGCTCAGAAGCGGGTGGCTGGCAATAAATGCGTGGGCAACCGCTTCGCTCCCAAAGTCGTGAGTGGTGGTTTTAATGTGATCCCTCCACGTTTCGGTGACGGTTATTCGGGCTTCCCCCGGATAAGCCGCAGGGGCTTGGCGAACCTCAATCGCATAGGTGACTTCAACTTTTTCGTTCATTTCTGTTCCTCCTCATTTGATGGCAGCATTGTTGCTGCCGATCGTCCCCGCCCCGGTCGTGATCCGGGCGGCCAGCAGACTGGCTCAGGGGGTAATTCATTGTCCGATCTTGTCAAACCATTCGTTCAGCGCCCGGCACTGGGTGGGGTTGAGTTCGTACTCCACTTGGAAGTCCCAGACCCGGTTCCACAGCATGTACAGCGGGTCCTCATCGTTGCCGATGACGAGCACGTTGAACACTGATTGCCGGCCGTCCCGGGTGTTGAGGTCCGGGAAGATGGTGCCCTCGTCATGGACCTCTTTGTCGGTCCATTCAGTGGCGCTCCAAGCGTTGGTGACATACTTGCGGAACAGGTCCGCTCGCTGTTCGTCGTTCGCTTCTTTACCGGCCGAAGCCAGTGCCGAACCGATCGTTGACGGGTAGTCAAAGTCAATCATAATTTCCTCCTCATTGATGCCGGAGCGGATGCTCCGATCGTGGGTGCCGGGGGCTTGCACCCCGGGGCCTGCTGGCCACCCTTCCCGTTACTTCATGCAGAGGTCGTTCGCCTCAACAGCAGCATCGTAGGCCCGAGAAGCCCCGTTGAACTTCGCCGCCATCATGTCCCGTTCGGCAAGGAGGTCGCTGTCCAAAACGTCTTCAAAGGACAGTCCTTCAAGGACCTTGTTGATAGCGTCCAAAAGGTCGCTGTACATCGCCACTCGCATGGCCAACATTTGCATTGCACTCATAATATTTCCTCCTCATTGTGATGCAGCAGGGTTGCTGCGTCGGCCACTGCCCAGCCGTGAACTGGGAGCCGGTCTTACCGGTCAGTGGGTGGCCCTTAGGGGGGCCGGGGCGATCACCACTGGTAAGTGATGATGGCCTCCTTGACAGCATCGGTGACCAAGCCACCTTTGCCGTCCGAGATGGGCAGGGCCTCCCCACCCGGGGTGTTGCAAAGAAACTCTGCAACCTGCCCGAAGTGGAAATGGTCCATCCCTAAAATGTCGTCAAACATTGTTCCTCCTCATTGAGTGCCAGCGATCTGCTGGCAGTCGTCCCCGCCCCAGTCGTGAACTGGGGTGCCGGTCTTACCGGTCGGGGGTATTTCTAGCCGTGGTAATTCTCACCCCGGGCGATGCCCATCTGATAAGGGCCGCTCATGGCCAAATCGCCATCGTCAAAGTAGCCCTTGACATGTTCCCGGACGGCTTGGGTGATTGTCTGATCCAAGTTCGTCGGGGTGACTTCGTACTCGGTTGCCCAAGCAGCGACATCCACCTCAACGGTGAATGACAGTTTGACTTTGATGGTCTTTGCTTCTTCGTTAAAGTCTTCCATACCCATTTTCATTTCCTCCTCATTTGATGGCAGCGTTGTTGCTGCCGATCGTGGGTGCCGGGGGCTTGAACCCCGGGGCCTTCCAGCCACCCGGTAATGCTTAAACGATGCCGTGGTCGCCCGCCAATTGGCGAACCATCTCGGCAGCCAAATCACGGTCAAGGACGATCTGAACCCAGCCCTCGTCATCATCCCGAGTGAACGAGATGGACACGGTGTTCTTGGTGTTCGGGTTGACCTTCACGGAAGCGTCACGCTTCACGAACGCTTGGGCGTTCATGACGAGCCGTTCCTCGCCCTGCACCTCGTCGGAAGTGAGTTTGATGGATGCGGTCCCGTTGGACATGTTGACGGTCTTACGACCGGCGAACTCGTGGATATGCATTGTGTATTCCTCCTCATTGATGCCCAGCATGGTTGCTGGATCGTGGGTGCTCAGGGCTTGCGCCTGAGGGCCTGCTGGCCACCCGGTATTGCTTAGATAAACAACCACCGGCCGATGGCCGCCAAAGAGAGCGCCACAGCGATGACCTCAGCGGTGCACCGGATGACGAACAGCGAATGGGGGTTGGTGCCCATCCACGCTTCGTAAGCGTCGGCGGCCCGGTCAATCGGACCGCAGATCGCATCAATAACTCTGTTGATCGTGTTCATGTTTCCTCCTCATTGTTGGTGGCCGGATGGCCATCGTCCCCGCCCCGGGCTTGCACCGGGGGGCCTGCTGGTCAGGGGTAGTTCTACTGGAAGTTGACGATGTGCATCTTGGCTTGGAAGCCAAGGACATTGCCGTCAAGGTCTGCGAGGTGGACCTCGTTGACGTTGACACCGTTGTTAGCGAGTTGGAGGAAGATCCCGTAGGCAGCCTCGTCCAAGTTGTAGTCCTCGTGGTTCATTGTGTGTCCCTCTCTCATTTCGGCCCTACTGGGGCCTCGTCAGCGGCCCAGTATCAGGACCGTATGAGGAGGAGGAAATCACTGAGCCAACCAAGCCCCGGGAGTCCAAGGGCAATGGGCAGGTGATCCGGTTTCCCGGGCCAGCCACTCAGTGAAGTTTCCTGTTTATTATCCCGGTGGAGATCCCGGTTCGGTACCAGCCTTTCGGCTATAGCGACCCTCCGCTGCTGCGGGGTCCGTACCTTGGGGCTTCTCACCCCTTGGCCTCCAGCAATTCTTGGGGGGCTGCTTTTTGCCCTGCTGGTCGGTTGCAGAAAAAACAATACAAGCCCCACAAAAAAAAGATAGAGGGAATACTAAAGAAAATCTCAAAAACACCCCCTGAGCAGGCATTATGCCACCCAAAAAAAAACCTCAAATCCTCGCCCAACACCCCAAACCTGCAGCCTCTTTTGTAAAACCCCTGCTCAGAGGCCCTTTTTTTCGTCATGTTTTGATTTCCAGCCCCCAACACCAGCCCAAAACCCATACAAACAGGGGCCTCCAAACCCACCAAACACCCCAAACCACCCCAAACAGGGCGACCGAACAGCAGTTCGCTTTGCCCACCCAAGGCCACCGTCACCACCACCCAGCGACCGGCCCCAAGGGGACCCCCCACCCGAATAAGATTTGCCGCTGCGCCCCGGTCCCGGTGTCGGTCGGGTGGGGTCCGTTGGGGGGGTGGGGGGGGTGGCCCCGGGCCTTGATGGGGGGGTGTGGGCTGCCTGTGTGGAATGTCGGGGCCGGGTGGGGTCGGCCGGAGGGGGGTCCATAAGAAAGGGTCCGAGGATATATAGGAAAGGCATCGCAGGGTGTGCCTGACAGTCGGACAGTGGGCAGAACGTCCTTGATCGGACCGCCCGGTCGGGGTTCGGATCGGGGTCCGGTCTCAGCATCTCTTATATGTCAGGTTAAAGGATCTGCATCCCCCCGTCACAAGGGGGATGCGGTCCTGCATGGCGGGCCTGTACCTGTGCCAGAAGCAGGGCTTCTGTCACGGCCGAACGGGCAGGAGCAGCCCTTGGGTCCCTCCGCTAGTTAAGGCCAGTCTGCCCCGTAGTCGCTTCGTCTTGTGCGCTACTGCCCCCGCCACTCATGTGTTTCACTACAGGGGTCAAAAGCCCCTCTAACGGGCGAAACACCGGCAGTTAACCGGGACACAAAACCATGTGCCTTCACTATACACCCAAACGGTGTACACTGCAAGCACCCACCGGGTGCCCCCTGAAAGGGTCCGCTTCTGGGGTTCTATTGTGGAGGTTGTTTTGGATAAGAAGTTCGAGAAGTGGTCGAAGACCCGCCGTTTTTCGGCGGCCATTGAGAAGGTCGTTAAGGACGGGTGGACCCAGAAGGAGGCCGCTGAGGTTTACGGGGTGTCTAGGCAGCATTTGAATGTTAGGGTTAAGGAGGCCCGTCTTGTTGAGGAGGAGAAGGTCGAGAAGGCTAAGAAGGCTATTGTTGTTAGGGGCGGTACTGGCCCTAGCCCGTTGGATGATCAGTCTCGCCGTGTCGGGACGTTCGAGGAATGGTGTGAGCATTACTTGCAGAACTGGGTGTGCCCTGATTGCCGGGTCCATCACGACATGCCTGATTTTCACCGGGATTTTGCTGAAGCGATTACGGGAGATTCCCGGCGTGTGGTTATCAATTGCCCGCCGTATCATTCTAAGTCTACGCTGATCAGTGTTTGGCACACGGTGTACGACATTTGCCGTGATCCGAACTTGCGTACGCTCTTGGTGTCTAAGTCGTTGCCGTTCGCTCGGACGTTCATGCATAGTATTTCGGAAATGTTGTTGAACCCTGATTTGTATGCGGGCGGCCCGTCTATTATTGATGATTGGGGTCCGTTTAAGCCGGACGGTCAGTCGTCGTGGTCCTCTGAACAGATTTACGTTGAGGGCCGCACTACCGCTGAGAAGGACCCGACGGTCGCTGTGCTGGGCGTGGGGCAGCAGATCTATGGCCGCCGTGCCGATGTGTTGAAGTTCGACGATGTGGCCACGCTGGATAACCAGCGCAACCCGGACCGTGTCGCTGCGATGTTGGAGTGGTTCGATAAGGAGGCCCTGTCCCGTATCGGGCGTAGCGGTAAAGCGATTTGGGTCGGCACCCGGGTTACACCCGGTGACGTATATGCGACCCTCAGTACTCGTACTGGTTACAACGTGTTGAAGTACCCGTGCATCGTTGACGATAACACTGAGACAATGTTGTGGGGCGAGCATTTCCCTTATGAGCAGGCGTTGATCCACCGGTCGGAGATGAAGCCTGCGGATTTCCAGTTGATTTACCAGCAGGTAGATATTCCGGGGGTGGGCGCTTCGTTCACTGCTGACATGATCGATGCCGCTAAGGACACTGGCCGTGTCGCTGGGCATTTTGATACTTCGTGGCGTTTGATCGCTGGTTTGGACCCTGCGGGCGGCGGTAAGGGTTCTGGGTATACGGCGTTCACGCTGTTGGGCATCGATTTGACTACCGGTAAACGGTATCTGGTTGATTCGATCGCTGTTAAGTCCATGAAGGCCCCCCAGATGAAGGACCAGTTGTTGGAGTGGACCGACAGGTACCCTATTTTCGAGTGGCGTGTGGAATCTAACGGTGTCCAGTCCCAGTTGATCCAGTACGATGTCGAGTTGGTACAGGCGCTGGCCAAGCGAGGTGTCCGTGTGGTCCCTCACCAGACCCACGGCAACAAATGGGACCCTCAGTTCGGTGTGGAGTCGATGGCCCCTTTGATGGAGACTGGTTTGTTTTCTATCCCGTGGGGCAACGCTCCTTCTACTCAGGTGTTCCAACCGATCATTGAGGAGATGGTGGCTTTCCCTATGGGCACGGTGTCCGATAGGATCATGTCTTTGTGGTTTGCTGATTTGGGGTGCCGTGATTTGTTGAAACGAGCGCACCTCCCTATGTTCCATGAACGGATGCATGTCCCTAACCGGATTAAGCGCCGCCGCCGGGTTGTGGATTTCCATAGCCGTGAGGTTCGTAACATCAATTTGAAGGATCAACGCCCGGGCCACATGACCCGGGGGATGTCCGGTATGCGCCGGCAGACTTTAGGTAACGCTCAGAAGCATGACGAGGTAGAAGAGTATGAAATTGTTGACGGCCCGAAGCCGATGAACATTGACCCGCAGATTTGGGAGGAGTAAGGTGATCGAAACTACACTTATTGGGCATGTATCTGAGGAACGATGCTAAGAAACGCCTTCAACCGCCGGGCTTACCGCTCGGCAGAATCAAACCTAACAGAGGAGCAAATGCTGTGTGCCACCATGATCGGTGGCAAGCCGCATTATTTCCCAATGCCTAAGGACGCTACCGATGTCGAAGTACGAGAACAAGCCTTTGAACTTAGAGAAGGACGGGTCATGACTTCTATTGAGCGGTCCTTGCTGGGCATAGCGGAAAACGCACACAATGCTTGATACCGACCGGCTTTCGTCTTTATATACGGCTTGGCGGGCACGGTACGCTGAACGTGATGTCCGCATGGACGTTATGGAACGTGTTATCCGTGGCGAGTTCGATGTGTTCGACCCCGATGAGGAGGGTGTCGATTCTAAGTCCCCGAACCTCATTCAGGTAGCGTTGGAAGATACTTCCGAAGCGGCTTCCCTCATACCTACGGTACGGGTTCAGCCTGCGAAGGGTTCTAAGGAATCTAAGAAAACAGCGCAGAAGATGGAAAACATCGCTGCGTCTTATATGGACGCTAACGGTGTCGACCTGTTGATCCCCCGTGCTGTCATGGACATGGCCGCTTTCGGGTTTTCGGTGTGGACCGTGACCCCTGATTTCGAACAAAACATTCCTTTAGTTGAACGCCGGGATCCCCGGCATTGCTACCCGGAGCCGGGGTTCAAACCCGGCGACACTGTTCGTCGCTGCATGTTCGCTCGTGAAGTGTTTTACACCCAGTTGCCTGCCGATTACCAACAGGTGGTCGCTGATTACAGCAGCCCGACGAGAACACCCGTGTTGTGCTGGTTGAATACTATTCCGATGAAGAGTATGTGCTGGCTGCGTTGTATCAGGGTTCCACCGAGGGTTTCAACCGGTACGGTTCCAATACTGACATCCCGTTCCCTGTTGTTTTGGAACGCATCCCTAACAAGGTCGGTATATGCCCGGTAGTTATCGGTTCACGCATCACGCTCGATGGGGAGATGCGGGGCCAGTTCGATCAGGTCGTTGGCCTGCTCGAAGCGCACATCCGTTTAATGGGCTTGGTACTGGACTTCGCTGACCAGTCCGTGTACTCCGATATTTGGGTACGGGATTTGATCGGTGAGATGCCTTACGGCGGTGGGTCGTTTATCGAGTTGGGGCCGCAAGGCGCTATCGGCCGTGTCCCTCCCGCTGTGTCTTCGTTCAACATCCAATCTGACTTGCAAAACTTGTTGGAAGGGATCCATATCGGTGGGCGCTGGCCTAAGGCCCGGCCCGGTCAGGTAGACCAGTCGATCGCTTCAGCGAAGTTTATCGAAGCGTCCGCTGGGATGATGAACACAGCGATCCGCACTTACCACCAGATTTTGCAACGCAAACTGGAACGTGTCCTGCGGGTGGCTTTCGAAACAGACAAAGCGTATTTCGAGGGCACCAAGTCCGTGACTGGTATCCTCCGTAACCAAAACTTTATCGAAGAGTATTCCCCGGGTAAAGATATTGACACCGCTAACCGTGTCCGGGTCGAATATGGTCTCGGCTTGGGCCGTGACCCTGCCCAGTCAGCGGTGCTCCACCTCCAGTATTCCCAAGCAGAGTTTGTGTCTAAAGAGTTCGTTCAGGAAAACATTGACGGCTTGACCGATGTGTCCCGTGAGCGTTCCCGCTTGGACGTTGAGAAGTTCCGTTCGATGGCGTTAGCGAAGTTACTACAGGGCTTGGAAACAGGCGAGGTACCTGAAGAAGCGCTGATCGAGATGGCCCGTTCCCGTGAAAAGGGCGAAGATCTGTTCGACCTGTACGATCAATGGATTGTGCAACCGAAGAAAGAAATGCAAGACCAAATGTTGGAGACAGGTCTCGGTGCGCCTCTAGCGCCGGGCATGCCTCCAGAGGAAGGTGGCGGCCCCGGTGGTCCTCCTATGCCGCCACCACCTCCACCACCGGGCGGGGCAGAACTGTTGGGCCGCATCGGTGCGGGACCCGGCGGTGGTCTCCCCCCCGGTGGTCCTCCTATGGGTCCACCTCCTGAAGGTCTGATCTAATGGGTCCCGAGGAAATCGATTTCCCTGAAGAAGCGATGGGCGAACGCCCACCGTTGAATCCCTTCAATGATGATGCCCCTTTGGAATGCGGGCTAGATAGTGTCGATATTTGCGAATCGTGTCAGTAGGTAAACATGGCTGAAGAAATTGAAAAAACCCCGACGGGTGACACCGCTTTGAACAAGCCTGCGTCCGGGACGTACGGTGAGAAAGCAGAGTTAGACCGGTTGAAAGCAGATTTGCCTGCGATGGAACAGCAAGGCGCACCTAAGGGCGCTGGCCCCATGCGTACCGTCCCGGGTAAAATGCCGCAACGCCCTATGGGCGCTCCGGCGAACGCTCCCTCTGGGATGCCCGCCGGGTTGATGGCCCCTACGAACCAGCCCGACAGGCCGATGAACTCTCCGTTAACGGAGGCCCCTGAAATGCCGCCGAGAAACTCGGCTGAGGACCAGCAACGGATCGCTATCTTAGGTGCGTTGGAAACCCACCCGCATGTTTCTGCCGAGACCCGTGAATGGGCTGGCTTAGTGAAGGAGTACCTCCTTGCCGGAAGAGGATGAACAAGCATATTCGATACTCGATCCGATAAAGCAAAAGGGTGTCATAAAGGGCGGGCTGCAATTAGCAGCCAGTTTCATACCGGGTGCTATGGCTGGTGCACAGGCCCGAGCGAACGCTACCGACGGTTTCACCGTTGGGTCTGTCTTCAGTGGGTTGGGTGAGTTCGGGAAAGAAGCCGCCTTCTACACCCCGGGCGTAGGCGAACTCCTTGGTGCCCGCTTGGGCATGGATGTCATGGACGACAACACCGACTTGTTCACTAAGGGCGTGTCTGCGATGGGGATCATAGGTTTACCTATGGGCGCTCTCGCTGGTGGTGCAGCGATCAAAGGTGCCCTCGGTGCTTCAGGTGCGGCTGCCGGTGCTGGCTACCGCCGGGGGATATTAGGCAACCAACACCCTCAACGAGGTTACGTTGACGGGATGCCCGTCACTGTTGACTTTCGTAAACGTGACGCACTGTCAGCACTGGGTGGCGCTGTCTCTACCCCTGTGCAATACCATTCAATTATCCCTCTGCTTGGTGAGCGCCGGCAACGCCTCCTACTGGGGGTTGGGCAATTAACTGGGCCGATCGCCGACCTCAAAGCCCGTTGGGTTTCAATGACCGAAGGGCTGCTGGGTGGCCGTAAAAAGAACACGGCACAGGTCGAAGGGTTCATGGAAGGCATGGGGGAGATCTATTACGACCTGATCCCCGATGTCGCTGCTTCGGCAGTCGGTCAGGGAATGGATGTAGGCAAAGCAAAACTTGCTTACGTTGCTCACGAGTTTTCTAAGTTCGATACAGCGATAGAGAAAGCCATGATCGTGTTCCCTGACGACGTTTCAGACGTTGGGATTATTTGGAAGAAAATGCTAGACGGCGAAACCCTCGACGGGCCGGAACTCGCTGAACTCACTGGGGCGTTAACCCAGTTCGCTGAGATGACCGTGAACCTTGGGCACCCCGAAATGGTGTTGATGGATCCCCGTTTCGCTGTGCACAGCATAGTAATGGACCCCGACAACCCCCGGTTGGCTTTGTCGGTTGTTCCGTTCGACCCTATCACTGAAGCGAACTTGTTCGAAACGGAAATGACTAAACGGCTCCACTTGATGATGACAGTGAACCCCGAGGGCATGGTCCCTTTAATGACCCAAAACCTTGTTGACTTCGTCGAAATGGAAGTGATGCCCAACTGGGATAGATTGAAGTCCGCTGTGCCGGGTGCGTTTCGTGGCGAGAAAGTTTGGGCCGCCGAATGGTATCGTCTGGCCCGGCAAGATACCTATGCCCGTGCGAATGACATAGGGTTCGAACCCGACCGGCTGGTTGGTATCGCTTCCCTCATGTCCGCTGGTGAACTATGGGAATCCAATATCGAGAAAGCGGTCCGTGCAGCGCAATACATGTTGCGTAACCCTAAGTGGACCGAGAAAGGTTTGTGGCGGCACATGAACCAAGGTGGGTATAAGTCCACCACCTCGGAGATCGCTAACGTCGCTCGGCTGATGGAAGCCCCTGACGCTACGGAACACTTTCGCCAAATGCTTCCACGGGATAGCGAACTGAAGCAACCAAACTTTACGGAAGCGATTCTCAAATCCGAAGACCACCACCTTAAAGACCAGACCGCTTTGATGTATGCGTTCATGACGGGCCGTGTCACTCCCGAGCAGGGCGGTTCGGCGTTTAACCGTTTAGACATGACCGTGCCGTTGGTGGTGGACCGTCACGCTATCGCTGCTGCGATGGGTTTCTCTATGTCCCCCTCGGGATCTGTTGTTGATTCCGGGTACCGCCCTGCGAAGGCTGCTTTTGTCGCTACCGCTCAAGCCATCGGTGAGGTCCCAGAGTTGGGCCGTGCGTTTACCCCCTCTGAGGTGCAAGCCCTTGTTTGGGTTATGTGGCGTGAACGCCGTGGTGTCACCGAAAACTTTATACCAGTGAACGCCTCAAAGAGGTTGCGCCGCCAGTTGTTAGGATTAGCCCCTAACGCTAAGGTCTCGAAAGGCAAGGGTTTGCCTAAGTTGTGGATCGACGGGCAAGGCCCGTCTTACACTGTTAGCGACCGTATCTTAAAGTTCTTAACCGATCCTTTGCCTGAAGGGGCAATGGATTACACCCAGCCGACCGCACCGATGCCTTGGATGCTACCAGAGGAGATCTCTGGGTTGCTGGCAGGGAAGGAGGCCCGCCGTCGTTCTGGTTCTGTTCGTGACGTAGGGACCGTTATTTTGTCGATGGGCCGTGATGGTGCTCACTGGGTGACCCCTGAGGGGGCCGGCCCGGTGTTGAACCGGATCATGAAACCCACCGTTGCTCGCACTGCTGCTGGCCAAACCATTATGGCCCCGGCCCGTGCCCGTAAGGTCGCTAGCGTGAAAACTTTGTTCGACCGGTTGGGCGACGAAACGCTCGACGCTACTGGGGTCGGCGGGGTCACTGGTGCCCGTATGCTGACTACGCAGCATCGCCGGCCCGGTATGGAACCCGGGCACCATGTGGCTATTGGCACCGCTGTTAACAATGGGTCTGTCGATGGCCGCCAAGCCCATCTCCGCATGCAGGAGATTTTGGCTGAACGGGGCATAGAGTTCGAGGTCCACATCGATGAGCCTCATCAGGGACCGACCCGTATCTGGTCCGATGGGGAAGGCAACGATTTCTGGTCAGCGGCCGACATGGAACATGCGGTCGCTCAGGGCATTGTTAAACGAGAAGACCTCGCTTTAACGATCGACGTAGAGGACCGTGTCCAAATGGTGATCACGTTAAAAAATGCAGACGATGTGGCCAAGGTCATGCAGATCGCTGAAGAATCGTCCGCTGTGCGCCGGGGTTCCTTAACGGGCCACGGCGACCCTGTTAATGTTCCTGCTGCTTCTCAAGCAGCGGCAGGGTATGTGCGTAGGCACGGCCGTGAGTTTGGTCTATCTGCCCCGGTAGGCATACGGCGCTTTTCGCCCGATGGTAAACCTATTAGTATTCAGGCCGACGAAGGCCGTGCTCAACGGGCCGCTGCTGCTTACGCAGCGCTCGGGGACAAGCCTTTGAATAAGAAGGCCCGCAAATCTTACGAACAGGCCGCTACGGAAATCGCTGCTCAATACGATTTCATCACTAACGACCCTGACGGCCCGATGTTGGAAGTCGTATTTGTTGCCGATGACCCTTACAAAACTCCTTTGGAGATGGCCGCCGACATTAAGGATAACGGCCGGTTAAAGATCCTGAAAACTGCTGCTACCGGTGGGCACCCTTTTTGGGACAACGAAACGAACGACATGCTCCGAGCGGTCCACGACTACTTCGGGCATTCAGCGATGGGTAACAACTTTTCACGGCACGGCGAGGAACTGGCGCTGGCCAAGCATCTCCAAATGTTTTCTTCAACGGCGGCCCCTGCTATTATCAGCGACTTGTTGGGGAACAATGCGTGGCTGACTTCGTCTAAACATAACCGCCGCCGGTTCATGAAGCATTTGCGTGAAACCGTGAACGATAAGATCATGACCAAGCGGGGTCATATCCGCAAGGGTGCGACTAGGGAACAGAACTCTACTTACACCCGTATGGTTAGAAACGGTGGCGCTACTGCTCATGGCGATTCCCCGTTGCCTGTTAGCGGTGAACGTATCGGCATTCATCTCGATTTGAACGGCAACGCTGGTTCTGGTTCAGGGTTAGGTAAGGCCGTGGGGTTTGCTATCAAAAGGCAAACCGGCACCTCACCGCATAAAGCCAGTTCGGGGAGGTTATCCACCTTTGTTGAGATGGTCCCTATTAGTTGGTTCGACGACGTAGAGGGGAACCCTCTCCGCTATGACGTTGACGAGTTGGCTTCGTCTATCAAAGCAGGGGGCATCGACGAACCTTTGGTTATTGATTTCAACCCTAAGACCGGCTCTGCTCTCCTATCTGAAGGCAACCACCGGTTGGCCGCTGCTAGAAAAGCAGGTTTGACAGAAGTCCCTGTGGCGGTGTCCCGCAATGAGCATGCATGGCGGGGGACTGCGAAGTTGAAGGTTTTAGCCCAAGACGATCACACGGGGGACTGGACAAACCTCCAAGGTGAGCGCCTTGGAGGCGTGGCAAGTCCATCTGAGGTGGGCATACCTACGCTCTCTCCCGGGTCTGTGGATTACGGCACTACGGCCGGTCACACTATCGGTGTGGTCATGACTGACATCGGTGTCCATGAAGACACCGGTCGTATGGCCCGTGCCCGCCAAACGAAGCAACGGTCGCCCGGGGCTTCAATGACCGGGACCCTCGTGCGTTACGACACCCCTGATGTTATTTGGGCCGACATCCCTACCGACGCTCGGAGATTAGATTACGTCCGCACCGGTGGGTTAGACACTCAAGGGTATTGGGTTGATGTCGAAACAGGCCGGGCGTTTAAGAGCGCCGACAACGGTGTCGGGCTGTCGTCCTCCCATAGCCCTGTGAAGAGCAGCCGCACTGGTGAACCGACCGCCTCTACCCTTGTGTGGGGCAACGTTGAACTGGGTGACACTGTTGTTAAGCCCGGCAAGGGTTTGGCCCCCGGGTTCGACGGCGATTTCCCTCCTCAAAAAGTAGGGATCCTCCCCGACGAGTTCATGCCCGACGATGCGTACCGTGAACGTGTCTACGACACTAGGTCCGATCAGGGCAGGACCATTGACGATATATATAAGGAACAGATTCTTGACTTGGTTGCGTACACCGACGGGGATCAAGCGCCAGCGGGAACGACCGCTGTGCTTGAACACCATTTCGAAGACGACGGCGGCAACGTCATGGTCCATAACTCAAGGCAAGGCGACCCTAATGCTAAGAACGTGGTAACTGCCTACGTTGTTGAAGGTGAGTACGGGATGGACCATTACGTTAGTGGCGGCAAAACAGAGTCTCACGTTACGGGCCATGCCGGTCCGGGGTTCTCCGACCGTGATGGTCAAATGTTTTTCGGCGACAGCATGGTTGTCGCTAACCCAAGCGAGGTCAAAGGTTCTGCTAGTGCCCGCCATTTGTTCGAAGTTAAACTGGTGACAGAAACTGTCACGACAGCGGACGACGTTAAGGCCGTTAAGAAAGCGAACAAGGACCGTAAGAAACCCAAGAAACTACCTAAGGTAGGGACAGTGATTTCTGATAAGACCCCGTCCCGCATAGCGATGTACGCACCTGAGGGTGGGCTGGCTCACATTTCTTACAACACCGACACTGTGCAGGTCCCGGGCCTCGGCAGGGCACCTGCTGGCCGGTCCGTGGTGTTGACGCTCAAATCGGGGAACTTCGAAGCGGGCAGCGGGGAGATAACCATTCACGCTCCGGGCGATCCGCTGGGCGCTTTGGACTCAGGTTTAATAGACGATGTGCGTGACTTGCTGACCGAAAACGGTTGGCGTGGAAGGATCACTCAGGTGGCACAATGATCGACGCAAATAACATAGATAAAAACGTTCAGGCTTTGAAAGCGGTCGAACGGTCTTGGGGGTCCCCTCAGATCCCCGACATGGTTAAACTAGATTTGGCTGCGATGTCTGGTTTGGACGCTACGGGCATCCAGAAGTTCGCTTTTGGTTTGGGCCGTGACATGGCTGCCCGCAGGGTGGCCCCCATGCAGGGACAGGTAAGAATAAGGACTCAGGTAGGTAATCAGGAAGTTGAGGCTCCTACCCCTCAGGACCCTAACCGGCGTTCATATTCGGTGGGGGAGAACTTGACTCGCCGTTGGAGAGGTTTGGCTGGTTTGCGCCCAGAGGAAAGTGTCGAAGCGGACGCTGTTTCTCAGTGGAAACGCCGAGCCATCAACCTCGGCTATTTGCCGGAGGACACTCCGATAGATAACACTTGGAACGCTGCTTTGAACCCTATTCATAGGGAAATGAAGAACGATGATTACACGATGTCGATGCGTGGCGGCGGTAACCGTGAAATGGCTCTCCCTATTATGCGTGACCCCGAAGGGGGTTTGAGCGTGCTGGAGTTGCTGGACGACTGGCTGTCCCCGACGGGTGCCGCCAAGGCGGCGGTCTGGCTGGGTTTCGTGCCTGATATTAAGAAGTGGGAAGAAGATAAAAAAGCCTACCGGGATAACCCCACGCCGGGCAACTTTTGGAGGAGTATCGACGACATGGCGTTCCCTCTTTTGAACATCGGTTTGATGTTCACTGGCATTGGTGAAGTCAAGTTAGTGGTCCAAGGGGTGATGGCGGCGAAGAAAACCGCTCAAGGTGTGAAGGGCCTGCAACTCGCTAACGGGGCGCTTCGGATAGGTAGAACAGAAACTGCGGCCCGCACGGCTCTTGGCGGGGTGCGTTTCCTCGGTGCGACACCTGTTGACGAGATCGCTTCAGGTGCGTTCATGCAGGCTAAGACACGGGGCGCTATGGGCGGGATGTTATCTAACCGTTTGTCCCGCTCTCCCCGCCCGGTGGTTTCCGGGATCGGTAACCAGATGGCTGCGTGGCGTAACCTGCGTGGAGTGGTTGTTGGTAAAGAACTCACTACCCAAACGATGCGTTTAGGGATCGCTCAACGAACCGAACAAGCGTTGGGTTACACCCCCGAGGACTCCCATAGTCTCGCTTCGTGGAAACCTGAGGTCAGTGAGTGGGCTGACAAGATCCACAGCAACCTTGTTGCTGCTGTAGTTACTGATGCTATGTTTTCACCGTACCAGATTTTCGCTCCGGGCCAACTCGCTAGCGCTGCGACCCCCTTCAGATATATAAGGTCTTCGTTGGGTAAGGTCGGTCGTGACCAGTTCTTCGGCGAAGAGGCGGCTGTTGCTTTCCGGCATTCGATCATTAACCCCACGGGTGACATAGATTATACGGATGAGGCTGCTGCCGCTTTACGGCAAACAGATCTCGATAACTTCGATGAGGAAGTCAGAACTTTAGGTTCGGCTCGTGCTGTCGCCAAGCGTTTAGGGTTGGATGCAGACATGGGGGACAACGTCCCCGAGGCGGTAAGGGGCGCTAAGTTCGGTGGCTGGTTGACATATATGATGACTATGGCCGCTGTCGAAGCCGAGTCGGCCGGGAACTTGAAAGCGTTACGAGGCGTGTTGAAGGGACCGTTGCGTGAATCTCAAGATTACCATGTGTTCCGCAATAACCTTGTTGCACAACTTCGGCATATCGATCCTGAAAACATCGCTGAAGCGTTGTGGTCTCGGGCGTGGAGCCGTGCTAAGACCCAGAAGGGGGCCTTGAAAGAGTATGAAGCCTCTATGGAACTGATGAAGGACCCCCGTGCGAGAGAAACGATGAAGAAATACATCATTGCTCATAACGAGAACAGAGTAAAAGTTTTTGCGGAGTTGATGGAAACACATGCTCGCAAGGGGTTGTTGTCCGAATATATGATCCGGAACATAGATGCGATAGGTAACGATTGGGATGGGTTCACTCATGTGAGCCAGCGGGTGCGTGAGGCCGCCGGCAACGGCGAGTTGGCTAATGTGTCTCACGCTGCCGCTATCAACCCTGTTACTAAGCAACCTTTGAAGTCCACTGCGGGTAAAGTGGTCGAAGAGGGCGTGGACGGGCATTTCAGCCGTGTCCCTAAAACACAGACTCTCGAGATCGATGATTTGATTAACGACCCCGAGTTTCTTCGTATCGCTAACAAGAACGTGTTTGCTCCTTTGTTGAAGGAGATCCCAACGGGCCGGTTCACTCCTCTTCGTAAGGGTTCCTTGACTAAGCAGGAGTTGCTCGCTGAGTATGGCGGGATCAAACGTTTGTATGCTTTGCTGGACACTGTGGATAAGTTATCCCGGTACGCCACT